>Ga0213831_1000043_pt1 | contig 302738 bp, 279 predicted proteins | sample SWATP12_FD_163421 | JGI IMG/M metagenome (GOLD analysis project Ga0213831, IMG submission 163421) | Coastal seawater microbial communities from Marineland, Florida, United States - SWA TP1 #2 | ecosystem: Environmental > Aquatic > Marine > Coastal | place: USA: Florida | collected 2016-08-06 | reverse complement strand
CAGTAGTGAAACGAAACAGCGCCGATGATAGTGTAGCAGCTGCTATGTGAAAGTAGGTCATCGCCAGGCTCCAAATAAGAGAAAGCCCGATTCGAAAGAGTCGGGCTTTTTTGCGTTTGGAGCTATCCATCAACGTGCCCTATTCATTCTTCAGGTAGGTTGGGTAGAGCGCAGCGAAACCCAACATAAGTTAGCGAGTTGCTAGTTGCAAGGGTAAAGTTGAACTGCGGGGTTGTTTAGTACAGAGTCATAATAAGCTCACCCTGTTCATTCTCCAGGTAGGTTGGGTAGAGCGCAGCGAAACCCAACACGAGTTAGCGAGTTACAAGTTAGCAAGGGTAAAGTTGAACTGTGGGGTTGTTTAGTACAGAGTCACCCTCAGCAACAAAACCCCGTAGGAGGCACTTCAGTGCCGAATAGACAAGAGACAACAGAGGTCAGATATTAGATGTCAGCTGAGCAGTAGGGTTGTTTAGTGCAGAGTCACCCTCAGCAACAAACCCCGTAGGAGGCACTTCAGTGCCGAATAGACAAGAGATAACAGAGGTCAGATATTAGATGTTAGTTGAACTGTAGGGTTGTTTAGTAACAGAGTCACCCTCAGCAACAAACCCAGTAGGAGGCACTTCAGTGCCGAATAGACAGGAGACATCAGACGTCAGATATTAGAGGTCAGTTGATCTGTGGGGTTGTTTAGTACAGAGTCACCCTCAGCAACCCCCCGTAGGAGGCACTTCAGTGCCGAATTCAAACCAGAGCAAACATATTCATGGCTAAATAGTTAGCGAGTTGCTAGTTAGCAAGGGTAAAGTTGAACTGTGGTGTTGTTCAGTACAGAGTCAGCCTCAGCAACAAAACCCCGTATGAGGCACTTCAGTGCCGAATTAATAAAGCAAAACATTCATGGCTAAAGCCATTCCTACAAGCACACTTTGCCTAGAACCTAGAACCTAGAACCTAGAACCTAGAACCTAGAACCTAGAACCTAGAGCCTCCACCGCGCGGCTGATCGCTGACGGCTGAAAGCTGATAGCTCTGTGTTGGATTTCGCTTCGCTCTACCCAACCTACGCCAGACCTCAAACTTTACTCTTTCAACTTTCCCCTTTCTAACTTGCTAACTTGCAACTCTCGTTTATAACACTCATTCCCCTTGCCTTTGCTCTGCTTTGGCAAGCTGAATGTATTTTGTTTCGACTAGTTGTGAGAGGGGAACAAGTTCGAAGCCTTGTTGTTGTAGTTCTGGGAGGGCTTGTTGCAGAAAAGCAACGGTTTCTGGGTAGGGGTGGGCAATGGCGATTGCGTAGTTGAAGTGTTGAGCTTTGGTTTTTAGCTCTTCTAGTTGGTGTTGTAGCTGACTTTGGGTGACATTGTTATCAAGAAATACATGGCGAGATACATTTGCGACACCATACAGGTTAGCAACATTTTGTGCTTCACTTTGACTCGTTGTACGGCTGTCTAAGAAATACAAACCACGTTTCTTTAATACTTCCATCGTCCATTTCATTGGCTCGGTAAGCTGTGTTAGCTCAGATCCCATGTGGTTATTGACCCCTTTTACTTGTGGTAAAGAGGCTAATGCATGGCCAAGGGTTGTTTGTAACTCTGACTTACTCATAGTATCGGTGAGCGCACCCGGACCAAGTGCTTTAGTTTTATCAAGCGCTTGCATTGGTACATGTAAAAGTAACTCTTTGTGGGTTTTACTGGCGCGCTCTGCAAATATTTGTGAATAGGGGGTATGGGGCAAGATCGAGAAGGTCACTTGCCCTGGTAAGTTTAATATTTCAAGATCGCGCTGATGGTTGCCTATATCATCAATTACTATGGCTATTTGCTTTGCTTGGCAGAATAGCGGTAGGCAACATACGGCGAGTAATAAGCCTTTTTTTAAGTTCACTTTTTGTATTTATTATATCCGTTGTGAGCATTTACTTACTGCATAATAACGAGCTGCTTTGCTGTAAGTTGCTTTTTGTCTTGTCTATCTAGAAGTGAGCTAAAAAGCGCCAATTCTTGGATATTTTTTATTATAACGCCTTGGTCAATTTCTGAAAGCATTGTTTGATTAATACTCACATCTGGAGTGATCCCCTTCCCATCGATAGATTGACCCAAAGGTGTGTAATAACGTGCTGTAGTCAGTTTTAATGCGGTATTACCGTTACCTAGAGGTATCAATGATTGCACTGAGCCTTTACCAAATGAAGTTTCGCCAATTAGCACCGCTCGTTGATTGTCTCTCAGTGCTGCTGCGAGTATTTCAGCTGCAGAGGCTGAGTTTTCGTTAATTAGCACGGCAATAGGAGCGCCACTGAGTATGTCGCCTTTATGGGCTTTATACTTCTGATTAGCTTCATTAAAGCGGCCTTTGGTTGACACTATGGTGCCGTTATCTAAGAACAGATCTGCAACTTCAATCGCCCCTTGTAATGTACCGCCAGGGTTATCGCGTAAATCAATGATTAAACCTGAAAGAGGGAAGCTATTGGTGACCTGCATTTTTGCAAGCTCTCGAGCAACATCGTGCAATGTATGATTGTTAAATGCATTGATACTGATCAGTGCAACGCCTGTATCTGCTAAATGGCCACTAACACTTTCTAGGTTAATCTGTTGGCGCTTAACCGAGAAATTAAGCTCAGTATTTGTCTCTCTTTTAATAACTACATCAACGGCATTTTCACCGCTTTGGCGAATCAACTTAGCCACTTCTTCGATGCTTTTGTCTAAAATAGATTGTTGATTAATTGCAATAACCTCATCATTTACTTGAAGACCTGCAAGCGCAGCAGGTGAATGACTTATGGTATTAACAATATATACCCGACCCTCTTCGATCTTTACTTCTATACCGAGTCCTGTGTACCTACCATTAGTGCTACTGAAGATAGCATCGAGTTCAGTTTCATCGAGATATTTTGAATATGGATCAAGGCGCTCGAATAACGCTTCGACTTGTAAGTTATCAGGTTGAGTTACAAATGCGTTTTGTAGCTTCAGATCATCAACATAATACGTATGAATATTAAATAGGATTTCGTTTAGTTGCTGATGCTGTAGTGATTGTAACGAGGGTTTTGCAACAACCTGAAACGATTGCAATATCAGGCATAGCAAGCTGACAAGTAATAGAAAAGACAGCTGAGTAAAAAACTTAGCTGGGGAAAAATGAGCATTGTAAGAGTAAGTTGTGTTTAGCATCAGCTGCTCCTCATAGAGTGCAGCTATTTAATCAATTAAATGCGTCTGCACCATTTTACAGGATTTACTGCGCGTCCTTTGTGGCGTATTTCAAAGTATAGACCAGGATCTGGTTGTCCGCCGCTTTGACCGACTAAAGCAATCGTTTCGCCTTCTCTAACAAGGTCGCCAACATCGCGAAGAAGGGTTTGAGCGTGACCATATAAGCTCATAAAGCCATCGCCATGATCAATAGCGATAACCCAGCCAAAGCCATTTAGCCAGTCAGCGTAAACCACTTGGCCGTTCTGTACGCTTTTAACATTACTGCCTTCTTTGGCGCTGATTAGTACGCCTTTCCAATCTATGTTGCCGTGCTTGCGTTGTCCAAAGCGGTGGCGTAATGCTCCTTTGGTTGGCCAGTCGAGTTTGCCCTTACTACTTTGTAAGCCTAGTAATTCAACTTTTTCGTTTCGTTCTTGTTCAAGCTCTTCAATGGCGGTGATCAGGGTTTGCTCATTTTCTTTTAAATAATCAATTGAGCTCTTCGTTTCTTTTAACGCTGACTGGAGTTTATTGAGGTTAGTTTTACGCTCTTGCTGTGCATTGACTAGAGCTTGCTGGCGTCTTTTTTGCTCATCATATAAGGCAACTAGACGTTGTTTGGTTTTTTCAAGCTCAGCTTGGTTGTCTGCAATTTCTTGCTGCAGTGCTTTGAGTTCTTCAATTTGCTCAATACGTGCTTTATTTAAGTAATTATAATAACTTAGTGTACGCTCAATTTTGGCTGTGTCTTGTTGGTTAAGCAACATCTTTGAATAGTCATGACTACCCGCCATATAGGCGCTTTTTAGTTGTGCAGCTAACAAGGCTTGGCGCTGTGCTTGCTGGGCTTTAAGTTGCTCAGCTTTAGCTTGTTGTTCGCGTTGTTGTTGCTCATTTTCTTTAACAGATTGGGCGGCAAGGTTTAATGCTTTGGCATTTTTGGCGATGTCGAGCTCATGGGCGCGCAGATCTTTACGCATTTGGGCAATGGACTTGCGTTGACCTTTAAGCTCAGCCTCTGTTTTTTGTAAAGCTGATTGAATGTCTGATAAGTCTTTTTTGGTTTGATCTTCATTAGCAACAACCGTAGTTGCTACTAATGAAGTCAGTATTAAACCAGTTTTAAGGAAGTGGTTAATACATTTACTCATAGCTTATTTCAGCGTCATGATTGGTTTACCAGTCATTTCACTTGGCTGCTCTAAGCCGAGTAGGTGAAGCATGGTTGGAGCCACGTCACTCAGTGTTTTACCATCATGTGGTGTCGCATCACGGCCAACATAGATAAATGGCACTGGCTCACTGGTGTGTGCGGTATGTGCTTGGCCCGTTGCTGGGTTAGCCATTTGTTCAGCATTACCATGATCGGCTGTAATAAGCGCTTCACCACCATGTTCTTCAAGTGCTGCAACTACACGACCAATACAATGATCAACTGCTTCACACGCTTTCACAGCAGCCTCAAATACACCTGAGTGGCCTACCATGTCTCCGTTAGGGTAGTTACAGATGATGGCATCGTATTTGCCGCTAGCGATTGCTTCAACAAGTTTATCGGTCAGCATTTCAGAGTTCATTTCTGGTTGCAGATCGTAGGTTGCTACTTGTGGTGATGGAATCAGTTCGCGAGTCTCACCAACAAATTCATCTTCACGACCACCACTAAAGAAAAAGGTCACGTGTGCGTATTTTTCTGTTTCAGAAATACGTAGCTGTGTTTTACCTTGTTTCTCTAACCATTCGCCTAATACATTTGTTAAAGGCTCCGGAGCAAACGCAATCGGCGCTTTAATGTCTGCTGCGTACTCTGTCATCATTACAAAAGCGCTTAACTTAGGTGATTTTTTCTTATCAAAACCACTGAAGTCAGCATCAACAAAGGCACGAGTCATTTCACGTGCTCGGTCTGCTCTGAAGTTAGCAAAGATAACAGTGTCGCCGTCATTGATCTCTGCAGCTGCTTGGCCTTCAGGTACAACCGTTGTTGCAGCCACGAACTCGTCGTTCTCGTCACGTGCATAAGCGGCTTCTAGTGCGGTTACACCGTCAGTGTAGCTGTATTCAGCAATGCCACTCACCATAACATCATAAGCAAGCTCGACACGATTCCAACGGTTATCACGGTCCATTGCATAATAACGACCAACAAGCGTGGCTAAACGGCCACAGCCTAGTTCCGCAAATAGGGCTTCGATGCGCTCAATTGATGCTTTTGCGCTACGTGGCGGTGTGTCACGGCCGTCTAAGAAACCGTGGAAGTAAACTTCTTTTGCCCCGCGCTTAGCAGCTAGTTCGATTGTTGCAACAATGTGGTCTTCGTGACTATGAACGCCACCTGGGCTTAAAAGGCCCATAATATGCACGGATTTACCTGCATTTACAGCTTTATCGATATTATCAACAAGTGCAGGGTTGCTATCGAACTCACCATCTTCAATGGCTTTAGTGATGCGAGTAAAATCTTGGTAAACGATACGGCCAGCACCTAAATTTACGTGGCCTACTTCAGAGTTACCCATTTGTCCTGCAGGTAAACCAACATCAAGTCCCGAACCTGAAATTAATGTATGTGGGCGGGTTGCCCAAAGGTTGTCGAGTACTGGGGTATTAGCAGCAAGTATGGCGTTACTTTCTGTGTCTTCACGGTATCCCCAACCGTCTAAGATCATTAATACCAATGGTTTTTTATGCTCTGTCATTATAGCTCCTGAAGATTGGCACTTATATATCACTAGCATACCGCGTTTTATGGTTTTGATCAGCTATCAATATGTCATATTAAAATATTTCACGCCCTAGCATTTTCAATTCAAGCACGTATACTTGCGTGGCAAATTTTAATTAACCCATGGCTATGCGCTGTGGTACCTAAATTTCTTAGTGGAAAACGCATGGATCAATATATTGAATTTATCTCAAATCATCCGGTTTTGAGCATTATCTGGTTGGCATTAGTTGCAATGCTGATCAGCAGTTGGTTTAAAAGTAAATTTTCGGCTATCCGTCAAATCAACCCACAGCAACTTACCTTGCTAATTAACCGTGATGATGGCCAAGTGATTGATATACGTTCACAAAAAGAGTTTAACTCTGGCCGTATTGCAGGCGCAACTCACTTAAATCCGGAAAAAGCAAAGCAATCTGATTTTTCAAGCCTTGAAAAGTTTAAGACGAAACCCATTATACTAGTATGTACCACGGGCATGACAGCCTCAGGTATCGCAACTGCAATGCATAAAGCAGGTTTTGAGCGTGTTTATGTATTAGCGGGCGGTATGGGCGCTTGGCAATCAGCTAGCTTACCAACAACGACCGGTCGTTAATAAGGCTTACTGCCCGATAGAGGAATTATTATGAGTAATGTTGTTCTTTACACAAAAGCATACTGCCCATTCTGCCAACGTGCTTTGGCGTTATTAGACAGTAAAGGTGTAGACTACACGAATATCGATATTGGTGTTCACCCTGAGCGTCGTGATGAAATGATCGACAAAGCAAATGGTGGTTACACAGTTCCGCAAATTTTCATTAATGATGAACATATCGGCGGTTGTGACGACATGATGGCAATTGAAGCGCAAGGCCTTTTAGACGCAAAGCTTAACGCTTAATAAATTTTAAATATAAAAACGAATACAAGTTAGGAATTACAATGAACGAAGAAAATCAAAACGCAGCAGCAGAACAAGCCGGCGCTCAATTCTCAATCCAACGCATCTACACAAAAGATGTTTCATTTGAGACGCCTAACTCACCTGCTATTTTCCAAAAAGAGTGGACTCCTGAAGTTAAGCTTGACTTAGATACTCGTTCTAACAAATTAGAAGAAGGTGTGTTTGAAGTTGTTCTTGCTTTAACAGTAACCGCTTCAATCGGTGAAGAAACTGCATTCCTATGTGAAATCCAACAAGCGGGTATTTTCACAATTGGTGAAGTTGAAGAAGTTCAACTTGCACACATGTTAGGTGCTTTCTGCCCGAACGTACTTTTCCCTTACGCACGTGAAGCAGTATCAAACCTAGTTAACCGTGGTACTTTCCCACAATTAAACTTAGCGCCAGTTAACTTCGATGCACTATTTGCTCAATACATGCAACAACGTGCAGCTCAAGATCAACAGGCAACTGCAGACGCATAAGCTATGAGTACAGCACAATCAGCTGTTACAGTATTAGGGGCGGGGTCTTATGGCACCGCCCTTGCTATTTGCTTTGCCAGAAATGGCCACCCAGTTACTTTGTGGGGCCGCAATAGCGATGACGTTGCTACGCTTGCAGCTGAGCGAAAGAATCAACGTTATGTTCCAGATGTTAGCTTTCCTGAAACCCTCCAACTAGAAGCTGATTTAGAAACGGCAGTTAAAGCAAGCAAGATCATTTTGGTTGTTGTGCCGAGTCATGCTTTTGCTGGCACGCTGCAAAAAATCAAACCTTGGTTGTCAGAAGGTGCTGAGGTTGCATGGGCTACCAAAGGTTTAGAGCCAAATACAGGGCGTTTATTGCAAGAAGTAGCGGTACAAGAGCTAGGAGATGATGTTCCTCTGGCTGTGCTTTCAGGACCTACGTTTGCAAAAGAAATGGCAATGGGGTTACCAACCGCTATTTCGGTATCGTCGACTTCTAAATACTTTGCTAAGCAATTAGCTGACCTTTTACACTGTGGCCGCTCATTTAGGGTGTATAACAATGATGACTTTATTGGAATACAGCTTGGTGGCGCAGTTAAAAATGTCATTGCGATTGGCGCAGGTATGTCTGACGGTTTTGGCTTCGGTGCCAACGCACGTACTGCTTTAATCACTCGCGGTTTAGCTGAGCTATGCCGTTTAGGTTGTGCATTAGGTGCCCGTTCAGATACCTTTATGGGTATGGCCGGCCTTGGTGACTTGATCTTAACCTGTACAGATAACCAATCTCGTAACCGTCGCTTTGGCCTTGCTCTTGGCAAGGGTGAAGGCGTAGAAGCTGCGATTGAATCTATTGGTCAGGTTGTTGAAGGCTATAGAAATACCAAAGAAGTGTATTTACTTGCTGAGCGCACAGGTATTGAAATGCCAATAACGGAGCAAATTTACCAAGTACTTTATGAAAATAAAGATGTAAAAGAAGCTGCGATGGCACTACTTGGCCGTGAGCAAAAATCTGAATAATTTAGATTGTGCACTTTTAAATAAAAAACGCGATTTATTAATCGCGTTTTTTATTTAAAAGTATATTTCTAATCATTAGCTTGATTGTTGCTTTTTTAATTTTTCGTTAATAAATTCGCTAACTTGCTCAGCTTTTAATGGCTTACAGTAATAATAACCTTGTTGAAAATGACAGCCCATAATATGTAGCATGTAGGCTTGTTCTTCTGTTTCTACTCCTTCGGCGACCACATTAATATCTAAATATTTAGCTAGTCGCACTATGGTGGCAGTGATATTACGATCTTGGTCGTTTTTATCGATGTCTTTTACGAATGACTTGTCAACTTTTAGCGTATCAATAGGAAAGCGTTTTAAGTAACTGAGTGATGAATGACCGGTTCCAAAATCATCTAGTGCAATATGTACACCTAGTGATTTTATACGTTTCATTTGCTGCTCTGCAAACTCAGGGTTATCCATCATGGCGCTTTCTGTGATCTCGAGTTCTAAGCAATGTGCTGGGACGTCAAATTTAGCCAAATTATCAACGAGTGTTTCTATAAGACTACTTTGTTGAAAGTGTAGGGCTGAAATATTAATAGCTACATTACCAAACGAAATGTTTTGTTTTCGCCACTGTGCCAGTTGATTAAGTAGTTGTTCCATTAGTAATTGGGTAAGCGGAATAATGGCACCATTTTGTTCAGCTAGCGGAATGAACTCATCGGGGTTAATCACACTGCCATCTTCTTGAGGCCAGCGAACTAATGCTTCAAAGCCGTATAACTGATTATGCTGGGCATCAAACTTAGGCTGAAAATAAAGCTCAAACTCATTGTTGTTGATAGCTCTAAATAAAGCGCTTTCTTTGGTTAACTCGGTTGGGTCGAGTGTGTGGCGGTCTTTATCAAAAAATTGATATGTATTATGGCCCATTTTCTTAGCATGATTCAAAGCACTGGTTGCGCTGCGCATTAAGTTTTCGCAGTTATAGGCGTTGTCTGGATAAATAGCAAGGCCGCAACAGGCAGATAGCGAAGTCTCAAAACCATCCAACATAAAAGGGGTTTTGAATTGCTGCAGCACGATGTCTGCGGTCTTTTTGGCGAAGAATACCGTTTTACCTGAGTAGAGATAGGGCGGCACAAGAATCGCGAATTCATCTGCGCCGAGTCTTGCAATGGTAAAAGCTGAGTTGAGTGCGCCAGTAAGACGGCAAGCAACTTCTTTTAATAAAACATCTCCAACAGTATGGCCCAAAGAGTCGTTTATTTTTTTGAAGTTATCTAGGTCGATAAATATGATTAGCAAGCTTGGGTATGTGTCGTTACAGGCTTTAATCGCTTTTTCGAGCGACTCTATAAAAATGGCGCGGTTTGATAAACCAGTAACAGTATCTTTGGTTGTAAGCTTGAGCATCGTGCGCTCATTATTCTTGCGGGCTGTTATATCTGAAAATACTCCGACATAGCGAACTGATTTTTTGAAAAAGCGCGAAGTCGTAATTTTAGTAATGGATAAATCAAGGGCGTAGGGTTTGCCATTTTTACGGACATTCCAAATTTCACCAGACCAATAGCCATCATCTATAAGCTCTTGCTTTATAATTGCTTCTAATTGTTGGTCACGGCCATTAGATGTATGTGCTTTAAATCGTTTACCGATGACATCATCCTCGCTAAAACCTGAGATTTCGCTAAATGTTCTATTAACCTCAATGATATTGAACTCATCATCAGTAACCCAGACAGCGTCTTTCGATTTTGAAAGTAACGCATCAACAAAAACCAATCTCTGTTTTTTACGCTGTAGAGCAATACTAATAATTATCACTACTGCGATGAGTAATAACAAGGTAAGTGCTGCGGTGATAACATAACTTGTTAAAGCAATCGGTGGGTTGGAAGTGAAAACTGTTGCAGCACTGGCAAAGTGCTGTAACAGTAAAATGATACAGCACACTAGGGTGAAAATACGCATTACTTTCCATCTAAAGTATTAAATCAGCCCTTTTAGATTAGTATATTAAAAAAGGTCGTGCTAAATAATTAGTGGATAATTTTAAATCACATTTTCAGTGCATTATTGACCGTTCACAAACCCTAATTGACGCCAAGATTCATAAACAAATACAGCCACTGAGTTAGATAAGTTCATGCTACGGCTGTCTTTTTGCATTGGAATGCGTACACGTTGCTCTTTCGGTAATGATTGAATGAGTTCATCAGGTAAGCCACGCGTTTCTGGCCCAAACACTAAACAATCGCCGGGTTGGTATTGCGCTTGATGATGAAATTGGCTGCCCTTTGTTGTGCAAGCATAGACTTTTTTTGGTTGGCACTTTTCAAGGTATGCTTCAAACGAGGCATGGCGCTGTACATGGCTAAACTCATGATAATCAAGGCCAGCTCGCTTTACACGTTTATCATCCCACTCAAAACCAAGTGGTTCAATTAGGTGTAACGCATAACCTGTGTTTGCGCATAAGCGAATGATATTACCCGTGTTTGGTGGAATTTCTGGTTGGTACAACACAATATCAAGCATGTGAATCTCATTTTAAAGGATTTGATCTGCTGCTGAGTATACACGAACTAGAAAGAAAAGATGATATACTCAATACAGTTACTCACTTAAGGTAAGTTGTTGTGCAGCATCGTAGTTACGAGTTTTGGGTTAAAACAGCGAGTCTAGTCACCATTGTTATGGTGAGTTTAATGATTGCTGCAAAAAGCTGGGCATGGCTTGCATCTGGCTCGGCATCAATGTTGGGTTCTTTAACTGATTCGTTAATGGATATCACCGCATCACTGATGAGTTTTTTAGTGCTTGGTTATGCACTGCGTCCTGCTGATGACGATCATCGCTTTGGTCACGGTAAAGCCGAAGCATTAGCAGGGCTTGCACAAGCCGCTTTTATAGCAGGTTCTGGTTGTTTTTTAGCGTTTCATGGCATTGAGCGCTTATTTAATCCTGTAACTTTAAAGCATTCTGATCTTGGTATTTGGGTCAGTATTTTCGCTATTGTTTGTACGCTCGTGGTGGTGTTTGTGCAAACTAAGGTGATCAACCACACTGAATCAATCGCCATTAAAGCAGACTCGATTCATTATAAAGGCGATTTAATCTTAAATTTGGCCGTACTACTGGCAATTGTGTTAGCTAAGTACGGTGTTGCTTATGCCGATCCATTATTTGCTATAGGTGTGGCTGTTTATTTACTTTATAACAGTTGGGACATTGCTCGTGACAGTGCTGATCATTTAATGGATAAAGAGCTGCCAGATGAAGAAAAAGCAGAGATACTCGCCATTGTGAATAGTCATCAAGACGTATTTGGCGCCCATGATATTCGCACCCGCCAAGGTGGTAAAATTAAGTTTATTCAGATGCATTTAGAGCTGGAAGACTCTTTATCATTATTAAGAGCACATCAAGTTGCTGATGAAGTAGAAGCGTTAATTCAAACGCATTTTGATTGCGAAATGGATATTTTAATGCACTTAGACCCACTTTCAGTAGTTAACAAAACACGTCAAAGTTCTGCACAAAATTGATAAAAATCACAGAGTACTGCTTGTCTAATTTCGTCGCGTTCACACAATAACTCGTGGCGAGCACCTGCGTAGCTTTTTATTTGTGCTTGCTTTTGTCTATGAGTAAGTGCAAATTGCGCAGCGTTATCGACTACGGTATCTTGCTCTGCGCTGGCGATAAACAAAGGAATATCGACTTTTTTATCCACTAAAGAGGCAATAAAATCAAACGACGCATTAAGCCAACCATAGGTGACGCCACCTAGTTGTAAATCACCTTCTGCTGCATACAGCTCTCTGAACAGCTTATATCGAATTTCACTACTGGTTAGTTCATTAGCTGCAAAGTCGACGGGTAAATAATCGCTTTGGCCAAATGCGTAACTGCGGCCAAGACCAAGTAAGGATGCAATTTTAGCAGCCAGTTTTGCTACAGGTTTTGGCGTGCCTTTGGTATAGATATCAAACATCGGCGCTGATAAAAAAGCCCCTACAAATTGATGTTGATAACGCGACAGGTAATCATAGGCAATGGCACTGCCCATTGAGTGGCCAAGCAAAACCTGCTTTCCTTGCCAGTGTTGCTGCACTACTTTTTCTATAAATACAGCAAAGTCATTTGCGTAATCAGTAAAACGGTTTACATAGCCTTTATGAGTATTTTTTAAATGACGATAAGAGCGACCTTGCCCCTGGTGATCAACACTAAAAACCGCAAAACCATTTTGATATAGCTCCCAAAGCAACTCTTTGTACTTAACTAGAGATTCTATACGGCCAGTACTTATGACGATTGCTGTTTTAGCTTGCTGAGGAATAGCATAGCCATAATAAAGCTTGCCATGAGCGGTGCTCAGAAAGTCTTGCTGTAATTGCTCAGAAAAAAACTGATTAATATTAGGTATGTTACTAACAAGACTTGCTTCGCTACTGTAAAACATTTACTCACTCTTAATTGGGAGACGGATGTTTACGCATAGTCCGCCATGTTCTTGGTTTTCAAGTGTTAGTGTACCATCATGTGCTGAGATAGCATTCTTTGCAATTGCAAGACCTAAGCCTGTGCCCCCAGTGTTTCTATCGCGAGCATGCTCCTGACGGAAGAAAGGTTCACATAGCCTTGCTAGGTTTGCTTCATCAACCCCTTTACCGTCATCACAAACAGTGATGTAGATAGCATCTGATTCAACTAAACCTATTGAGATTGAATGTTCTGCGTATTTAATGGCATTGCGTAGTACATTTTCAAGTGCGCTGGCTATTAAGGTTTCATCGCATTTTAAATCGGCAGTTAGTGTACCATTGACAATAAGCTCTTTATTGTTTTGCTTGGCTTCAAATTGAGCATCGTTGAGTACATGATCAACAATCACTTGTAAAGACTGCGTACTCAACGCTAGGGTTTGGCTTTTGGCTTCTAAGCGTGAAACTTGAAGTACATCGGCAATCATTTTATCAAGCTGATTAGCTTCTTTTTCAATACGCTCTAAATAAGCGTGTTGAGCATCATCGGCTTGCATTTGTGCAAGGCCTGTGGCCATTTTTAAGCGCGTTAATGGTGATCGTAGTTCATGGGAAATATCTGCTAGTAATCTTTTTTGCGCGCTAATAAGCTGCTCAAGTTGTACTGCCATGGTATTAAAGTCACGACCAAGTACACCTAACTCATCTTGACGAGTAGGAGATACATCGGCACGAGCTGTTAAATCGCCATGAGCCAGTTTTTTTGCGGTTTCTTTTAAACTATTAATGGGAGCTATTAAGTTACGGCTAAAGAAGAAACTCAGCATTAATGAGGCGATTAAAGCAATAAGTAGCTTTAGCCAAATTGGCATTAGCCAAAGGCTGACAAAAAACGGTTTTTTACGTTTTTCATCAATCTCATAAAGATAAAACTTACCTTCAGGCACATTTAATGCTATCGGTCCATAAGCTTGGTATTCATCGGTAAAAATAATTTGCGGGCGCATATATTTGGTAAAGTTAAGCAAGCTTAAATCAATCTCTTTGGATACAGGCTCGCTAAGCATTTCAACACCATGCACCTCACCATTTAAGTACAATAACTTATGCTTAGATAAGCGCGGATGAGATAAAACCTCTTGAGTTGGTTTGCCGTGCTTAGCAACAATACGTTCAATACTTTTAGCAGTGTACTCTAGGTTCTTAAGCATGGGTCCACGCAGCTCATCGTTGCCGACATTGCTCGTTAATTGGCTTAAAAAAACCAATATTGTGATAGTCGCTATGACGGTAACCCAAAACCAGGCAAATATTTTTAAAAACAAATAATGCCGAGGATGCTTTAGCCAGCTTGGAGTTTGCATATTATTCGCCTTGTATTAATACATAACCACTGCCACGCATGGTTTTGATTCGTTCATTACTAACGTGTTCTGCAATCTTTTTACGGATGTTGCTGACATGCATATCGATTGAACGGTCAAAAGGGGCAAGGCGTCTACCAAGGACTTGCTCACTTATTTGTTCTTTGCTGATCACTTCACCGGCATGTTGTACTAGCATGGCAAGGATCTCATACTCAGTGCCGGTGAGGCTAAGTACATTGTCTTTAACAGAAGCTTCTCGCGTTGCAAAATTAACATTGATGCTGTTAACACTCAATGAGCTGGCCTGTTGGCTCGATAAGCTATTGATATGTTCGATGCGACGGGTAATTGCTTTAACGCGAGCTAGCAGTTCTCTGTGGTTAAATGGCTTAGGAATATAATCATCTGCGCCTAGCTCTAAACCAAAGATACGATCAAAGTCTTCACCTTTAGCGGTTAGCATGATCACTGGAGTAAGCTTATGTTGTCTTAACTGCTTTAACACTTCAAAGCCATCCATAGATGGCAGCATCACATCAAGCAATATTAGCTCATAGTTATGCTTTATAGCTTGTTTTAGGCCTTCAGCGCCATCATGAACACACTCTACTGTAAAACCTTGTGCTGATAAGTACTCGCTGAGTAATTCGCACAATCCTGTATCGTCGTCGATCATTAATAGTTTCATTCTGACACCTAGCTATTTATTTCTTTAAGGTTATTTTACTCAGTAAATTGTGTAAAAGTGAATCTTTACACAACCTTTACACTGGTTTGCGTTCCTTTGCATTGAATTAGTTATAGTTAACCCATCAGTCGGAAACGATAACAGAGCACAACCCAACAAAAGGTAATGATTATGACTATTTCAAATAAGCTTTCTAAATTCGTACTTGTTTGTGGTTTAGCAGCAGCGAGTGTCGGTGCTACTTCAGCAATGGCGAAAGGTGACTTTAACCGTGGGATGAATCCACAAGCACGTTTTTTACTTTCTGAGCGTGGTATTGATAAATTACAACTTACAGAAGATCAGCAAACGCAACTTAAAGCGATTTTTGCCGAGCAGAAAACACAATTTGCAGCACTGCGTGGTGATAAAGATGCAATGAAAGCCGCTCGTACTGCGCACAAAGAGAAAATGGATGCGTTATTAGCAGCTAAAACATTTGATGAAAATGCCGCATTAGAACTAATTAATGCGCGTCAAGAAAAAGGCCAGCAGTTTGCAATGCTAAAAATGAAATCTGATCATGCCATTTGGCAGGTTTTAAATGCTGAACAGCGCGAAAGCTATCAAGAGATTAAAAAGCACCTGCGTAAAAAAGGTCACAAAAAGGGTCACCATGGTCCACGCGGAGAGCGCAAAGGTGAGCGTTCTTAAGGTTAATACCAAATTACTATTAATATAAAAAATGCGGCAAATGCCGCATTTTTTATATTTGACGCTTTATTCTTTAAAGAATGAATCATCGTTTTTAGCTAGCATCGCTTCGATATCTTCAATCATATCTTGGCTCAAATCATTAGCATTGCTAATTGGGCTAGAAATTTTATTGTTCTCAAACGACCACTCACCTAAATCTATTAGCTGGCAGCGTTTTGAACAAAATGGACGATGTGGGCTTTGTTCTGACCATTCTACTTTGGCTTTGCATGTTGGGCAGTCTACAACTGTTGGCATGATATCACTCTTAATTAAGCTCTTTCGTCAGATCTTACTGAACAGTTAGTTGAGAATCCAGTAACGAATTTGTTTAGAAACTCGTTACTCGGTTTATTTCAGCCAGAGAGGTAACACCATCGGCGGCTTTTTTTAGGCCTGATAAACGTAGATCATTAAAGCCTGAGCGAAGAGATACTTCAGCGATTTCGAGTGAGTTACCACCACGCATAATAATTTGCGCTATTTCAGGGGTAATTTGCATTACCTCGTAAATACCAACTCGACCTTTATACCCTTCAGTACAGCTGTCACAGCCTTTTGGTGCGAATAGCTGAACTTCATTGAGTTTGTCTTTATCAAAACCTTGGCGAATCAATTCTTCATCAGGCAGTGTTTCTGGTGTTTTACACTTAGGACAAAGTCGTCTTGCTAGACGCTGCGCAATAATAAGACTGATTGAACTTGCGACGTTATAAGCAGGAACACCCATATTTAAAAGACGAGTAAGGGTTTCTGGTGCTGAGTTTGTATGCAGAGTCGATAATACCAAGTGACCTGTTTGCGCCGCTTTTATTGCAATTTCAGCGGTTTCAAGGTCACGGATCTCACCAACCATTACGACATCGGGATCTTGTCGTAAGAAGGCCTTCAATGCATTAGCAAAGGTCATGTCTGCCTTTGGATTAATTTGTACTTGGTTAATCCCTTCAAGGTTGATCTCTACTGGATCCTCGGCAGTACTGATATTGCGCTCTGGCTGGTTAAGAATATTCAAACCAGTATAAAGTGATACGGTTTTACCAGAACCTGTTGGACCGGTTACTAAGATCATGCCCTGGGGCTGTTCAAGTGCATCCATGTAGAGTTTTTTCTGCTCTGGTTCATAACCAAGTACATCGATACCTAGCATAGCGCTTGATGAGTCGAGAATACGCATTACTATTTTCTCGCCCCAAAGAGTTGGTAATGTACTTACACGAAAGTCGATACTTTTACGTTCAGTGATTTTAAGCTTAATACGACCATCTTGAGGTTTACGCTTTTCTGCAATATCAAGTCGAGACATAACCTTAATACGCGCCGACAAACGGCTCGCTAAGCTATTGGGTGGACTTGCCATTTCATGCAAAATACCATCGATACGAAAACGTACACGGTAACGGTGTTCATAAGGTTCAAAGTGTAGATCCGATGCACCTTTTTTTATCGCATCCATCAAAATTTTATTGATGTAGACAATAATAGGCGCATCGTCTTTGTCTTCATCTTTGCTGGTTAAATCTTTAGGAGCTTCGGTTTCAAGATCGCCAAGTTCTTTAAACTCATCTTCACTTAAGTGTAAACCGCCTGCAGCATCAAGTAATTGTTCTATTTTATTTTCGAGCTGAACGTAATCAACAACAACTACTTCACATGAAAGGCCAGTACTAAATTCAAAGTTTTCAAAGGCTCCGTAATCGGTTGGATCAGAGGCGGCAATGTAGAGTTTACGGCCTTTTTTTACTAAAGGCAGAATGTGGTGTTCACGAATGAGTTTGTCTTTAACAAGTTCTTCAGAAATGTGTGATACATCAAAATCTTTGATGTCAAAATAAGGGACTCTGAAAAGATCTGTGCATTGCTCTGCTAGCTCATGGCCAGCCATACCACATGTTTTAGAAATTAGCTCCGCAGTAGAGCTGTATTCGCGCTGCTTTGATTTTACGGTCTCTGCATCAATGCGACCTAGAGTGATAAATTTTCGAAGTAGCGGTGAGTTAATATTCATTGCGCACCTAGTTTGATCCTTTATTTGCCACAATCTAACAGAAAAAGTAAAACGGTTACATCAGTCTTGTCTGATTTTGGAAAAATTGCAAAATAAATTAACCATAAACTCAAATGTTTAGCTAGTTAATTGGTACTTTGGTATTGTTTTTCTGTGGCTGCTTTTTTACAAAAATAAGTATTTAAATCAATAATATCGTTAAATTAGAGTCAGGTATTTCTCATGCAACTTTTGTACATCAATTTTTACCTCAGAAAGAAGGCGGTTATTATCTAATGTATCTGTCGCTTTTTGTTGCTTATCTGCTCTGGGCATTTGTGAAGCGATGATTTGCTTAGCTAATTCAACAGAGATATTGTCTCGAGCTGTGGTTCTCGTTATTTGCACTTCAACAGGAACATCTATCAATAGAGTATGATCACAGAATTGATCTAGGCCATTTTCAAAAAGTAGAGGCGCAACTAATATTACATATTGGCTGGTGGCTTGCTGTAATTGAGCGAGCATTGACTCTCTAATAAGCGGATGCAATAAATTATTTAGCCATTGCTTTTGTGATTCATCAGCAAAGATAATTGCTCTTAGTTTTGCACGATCAAGGCTGCCATCAGTAGTGAGTATCTCATCACCAAAGTGTTCAGTAATTTTTTCAAGTCCCGTTGAACCTGGCTCAACGACCTCTCTAGCCACGATATCAGCATCAACCACTTGAATGCCAAGCTCTTCAAACATGGCGCTTATTGCACTTTTCCCTGATCCGATTCCACCCGTTAATCCTAAAATCCAGCTTGCCATAATCAGTAGCCCAAATAATTAAAGTAGTAAGCTTGAATTTGCTCACCCCAAAGCAAGGTTAGCCAACCGGCAATGGCAAGGTAGGGCCCAAATGGAATTGGCGTAGTTTTATCTTTACCTTGAATAATGATTTGCGTAATACCGATGATGGCACCAACGACACTTGATAACAGCACTATAGTTAAAATATCTTGCCAACCTAATAGCGCACCAAACACAGCTAATAGTTTAAAGTCGCCATATCCCATACCCTCTTTACCTGTGGCTAACTTGAATAGCCAGTAGACACTCCACAAGCTTAAGTAGCCAATTGCAGCGCCAATAATAGCGTCGCTTGGAGCAATGGTAATATCCATAGTGGCTGCAATCAGTGCCAACCATACTAAAGGAAGGGTTAGTTGGTCGGGTAGTAACATGTGATCTATATCGATAAAGGTCAAAGCTACTAAAATCCAAGTAATAAATATATAAAGTAGAGCAAGCTTAGTTGGGCCAAAAATTACAGCGACAATTATGCTTAAAACTGCTGTGAGCATTTCCACAATAGGGTAGCGTACAGATATTGGTGATTGGCAATTTGCGCAGCGACCTTTTAATAATAGCCAACTTAGCACAGGGATATTTTGCCAAGCTTTAATCGGAGCCTTGCATTTTGGGCAGGTTGAATTAGGTTTTACTAAATTAAAGGGAGCTTGTTCTGCTTGCTGTTTTGAGCTGACTTCATCGGCCAATACAATACGGCATTCAGTTTGCCATTCTCTTTTCATCATCAGTGGCAAACGATAAATCACCACATTTAAAAAGCTACCAATACATAGGCTTACTAAGCCCACAGTTAAAAAATAAAACCACTGCTGACTTTGCATCGCAGTGGTTATATCAAGAAAAAAGTTTTCCATTAAAATACCTAACATCTGACCATTTAGAGGCCGAATTTATTTCGCTGTGTTGAACTGTTTTTATTATTTATTTTATGTAGCAAGTTATCAACTAGCGTTTTGAGTTTTGCTTACAGCCATGTGTTAAATCACCGACCCTAACTGGAATATAGGCAAGTACATAGCAACAATTAAACCACCAACCAGCACACCTAATACAGCCATAATGAGTGGCTCAAGTAAGCTTGATAAACCGTCAACGGCATCATCAACCTCTTGCTCATAAATAGTTGCGACTTTAGCAAGCATGCCATCAAGTGAGCCAGACTCTTCACCAATGGCTACCATTTGGATCACCATATCGGGGAATATTTTAGAGTTACGCATTGCCCAGTTCATTAAATTACCTGAGCTCACTTCTGCTTTAATTTCTAAAATTGCATAGCGATAAACCGCATTACCAGAAGCACCCGCAGCAGAGTCAAGTGCATCAACCAGAGGTACACCAGCAGCAAACGTAGTTGATAAAGTACGAGCGTAACGCGCAACCGCCGCTTTATTCAAAATCATACCAATAACGGGGAGTTTTAATATGGCTCTATCGTTAGCATCTCTGAGTTTTTTACTTTTTAATAAAGCTTCTTTATAAGCAAAACCTGCGGCGATAATTGCAATTAGAATTATCCACCAATATTCCTGCATGAACTCGGAAATACCAATCACCATTAAAGTAAAGCCCGGCAACTCAGCACCAAAGCCATTAAAGATATCTTGGAATTGTGGCACTACAAATATAAGTAGAATAGAAGTTACAATGATTGCGACCACCAAAACTGCAATTGGATAAAACATGGCCTTTTTAATTTTTGACTTTAACGCCTCGGCCTTTTCTTTATAAAGCGCAACACGGTCAAAAATTTTATCAAGGGCACCCGACTGTTCACCTGAGGCCACTAAGTCGCAATATAAATCATCAAAATAGCGCGGATGTTTACGGAGCGCTTGAGAAAGTGGCACACCCGCTTTAACTTCATCACCTATGCCTTCCATTAATTTAGTAATACTTTTATTTTTTGTACCGCTCCCGATCATCTCAATAGTTTGTATAAGGGGAACACCAGCCATCAGCATAGTGGCAATCTGTCGTGTAATTAAAGCGATATCTTTTGGTGTAATTTTTTGTACAGATTTAATGCCAAATAAAGGTTTTGGTTTTCGTTTTACTTTAGAAGGAGTGATACCTTGTTTTCTAAGTTGCGCTTTGACTAAGGCAATACTTTGCCCTGAAAGTTCACCTTCAAGTTTTTTACCTCGAGAGTTAACACCTACCCACTGAAAGGTATCTAAGTCAGCTTGTTCAGATTGCTTTGCCATACATACTTCCATTCAGATATAAATTATACTTTTGTTTGCAATATTTCGCTTTTGCATCAAAATCATCTTCAGCGAATAAAGAACATAGGTTGTGTAATAAAATAGTCGCTAGCTCTTTTTTCTCAAAATCATTAAAACTATATAGATAATTATTTTCAAGATCAGTAATAAAAATAGAATCATCTAATTCAGGGTATATAGATATTTGCCATTTTTTATAGATTACTCCTCTTTGTTTGACCTTGATAAAATCACTGTAAAGGGAGTCTTTTAATACAACTCGCCCCCGTTCATCTATATTATATAAGCTAATTCCATTGCGTATAGTTTCTTTCAAGTTAATTGCACCATTAGCATTAAAGCTTGGTTTTAGTGAGCTTTCTAACGGAAAGAACCTTTCTTCATTGACTTTAAAAATACTTCTACCATCAAAGTGTTTATTTGGGGTATAGTTTATTAAATCAAGAATCGTTGGTGTTATGTCTGAGAGAGCAAAGTTAATTTTTCTATTTTTAATATCTTGCTTTATTTCATTCCCATCACTATAAACTTTTAGAGTTAATAATACATTGAATTGTGATTTTGATATTATAGAATTTCCATGGCCAGGGATATTCATAGAATTATTACTATTTTTTGGCTGATCTATCTTTCTACCAAAGCTTTCTCCATGATCAGTTATTATAAAAACTATTGCGTTATTTAAAAAACCTTCATTTTCTAAATGCTTGTAGTATCTTTTCACCTGCTTGTCCGCAAGTTTAATTGAGTCAATATATTTTCCATACGAATCTTTATTGTCACTAGTATTATATTTTGTTTTATAAGGCCAGTGAGGTAAAGTGAAGTGTGAGGAAATAAAGACTGGAATACCCTCATTCTTAATTTTAGCTTCCAATTCTTTGTTAAAGCTTATTGGTGAGTAATTTTTCCAAGCTCCTCTATTATTATAAAGTTGGGGCATAAAATACTTAAAGAAAGGAAATTGAGAAGTGATTGCCAACATTGGATTTTCAACTAGCTGCGAAAGCACTAACTCATCAGCTGTTTCAGGTGGTCCTATAATTTTATCGAAATAAAAAGATCTATCAATATGGCTAAACCTTCTTTCATCTAATGAAAAGTATGTTTTATATCCTTGTTGTTTAAGAAAGTATGAAAGAGTTTCTTTAAGGTTCAACCTTTCCAAATTAGTTAAGTTTAATCTCGCTTTATTTGAGGTTGGGTAATCCCCAGTAAGAATGGTTACCCAAGAGGGGAATGTTCTAGCTACATGTGTATATGTATTGGGTAAGTGTAATGATTTATTAGCAAAATTACTAATGAATGGAGTGTTTTCTTTATTAATTAAAGAGGTGTTTAGAGAGTCTATGCCAATAATGATTATATTCTTTTGCGAGCTTTTATCATCTTTATAATTTAATGAATTTAGGGTAGGTAAATTTATTAATATGATAGGGAAAATAACTAAAGTGGTTTTTATTCTGTTTTTTCTTACAATAAAAGAGCTAAGTAAGCTTAGGAATAAAATTAACAATAATAATGTAACAAGGTAAGAATTAGCCCAAGAGTGATGGCTAAAAAATAAATTTGGGTAACTTAAGCTTGTAACACTCAATATTGAGGCTGTAATAAGTAACCAAGCCGTAATTATCAAAAATATATTAGAAAACTTTTTTTTTGAAAGTATATTTATATTTTTAGAAAAAATAAATGCAATTAAACTAAAAAAGTACAATGAAAATACTATTCCAGCTATAAACTTAATTAAATCCAAGATTATTGGAAGCGTGAATTGAAAGTCTTCGAACTTATCTTTAAAGTTCATCCCTTTAAATTCAAAGTCTGGATAATTTAGTAGCCATACTGTGGTGAAAATAGTGAATATAAGGGTGGATATTAAAAGGTGTATGCGCATATTTATTTGTCAAAACTAAGCGTAGTTTAAACTACGCTTAGTTATAAACTTTTTAACGACAATTGGCAGGTAAATATTTATCATCAACACTGCCCGTATCACATGTCCAAGTAATTGTACCACCAGCAGAAGGGACTGTAGGAACTAATATCAGTGTAGCATTGTCAGTTACTTTGCCGTTAAATGTTACAGTAATTGCACCTGCAGCACCTACCGCAACGCTTTTAACTGCATTACCTGTCATGTCTGTGCTTGTCGGTAATCCTGCATCAGAGTTAGATGTTGGCATCTTTCCTTCAGAAACGTAATATTCGGTCACAGCGCCTTTTGCCCCTGCTGCCAAGCCCATACCTTCGCTCACATGTGCGCGCTTAGTATAATCTTGATACGCAGGCAGAGCTACTGCAGCCAAAATACCGATGATTGCAACTACAATCATTAATTCAATTAGGGTGAAACCCTGTTGGTTTTGTTTTGTCATTTGTTCCTCTCCTAAAGGATATGATGATTTTGTAAGTTTAGCTGTAACTTCAGCGTTGTAAACCAAGGCTCAATTTACAGGATAAATCTTACAGTTTTAATTAAAACTTCTTTAAATAAAGCTTGATCGATAACATAAAACTCTTAGAACTTCCTATGTTCTGAAAACATTAATTAACTTTAGCATTATTCAATGATTTTGAAAGCTATTTTCCTGTTAGCTAGAGGTTTTTTCAGAACTTTCCTACTTTAGTTTGAGACAGGTCAAGCTAATTCAATTATTGCACTGTTTGATATGGCATCCTTGCTAATACTTTGAAGAGTGAAACTAAAATGTGTGTAAGAGCCTAGGGTGCAGACATACTAAAGAGTGATATTTTGCCGTATAAATGTTTGTTTTTTGTTACTATTACAAGCTTTGTACGTATTTAATGCTTTTTTTATTTCGTTGTCAACGGATTAGGTAAGCATTAAATACGTGGCTAGCTATTTTTAAGCACTAAAACGCATTGAAAGGTCGATTGATTGTAAATTTTTTGTAAGTGCGCCACTTGAAATAAAGTCAACGCCAGCCTGCGAATAGGTTTTTAAGGTTTCGAGTGTCATGTTGCCAGATACTTCGAGCTTTGCTCGCTTGTCTGTCAGCACGACTGCTTGTTGAATTTGTTCGACTGTAAAGTTATCAAGCATGATGATATCAGCACCTGCTGTGATTGCTTGCTCAAGCTCATCAAGTGACTCCACCTCAACCTCAACTGGTTTTGTAGGGTGATTGATTTTTGCTTGAGCTACTGCTTTATCAATACCGCCACAGGCAGCGATGTGGTTTTCTTTAATTAAGAACGCATCAAACAAACCGATGCGATGATTCGCGCCGCCGCCACATTTTACAGCGTATTTTTGTAGCGCACGTAAACCTGGAATTGTTTTACGTGTGTCGAGTAACTGCGTAGTCGTGCCCTCAAGCTCTTTTACGTAATGAGCAGTTGTTGTTGCTGTACCTGAGAGTGTTTGTACAAAGTTAAGGGCTGTGCGCTCTGCAGTTAAAATTGCGCGAGCTGAGCCTGATGCTGTAAAAAGTGTGCTATTTGCAGCTACTTTGTCGCCGTCATTTACAAGTACTTCAACGTTTACTGTAGGATCGACTTGGTTAAAAACTTCTAAAATAATGTCTTTACCACAAAATACGCAGTCTTCACGGGTAATTACCTTGGCATTGGCTCGCTCGTTTTCTGGAATTAGTTGCGCGGTAATATCACCGTCATTTGCGCTTTGGTAATTTAAATCTTCATCAAGGGCAAGTTTTACCAGTTGGCTAATTAATGTGTGTGGGACTGACATGTCGAAAGCTCATTGTTTATTAATAAATTGGCGAAATTTTACTATGTTTAACCCCTCAATAGAAGACAAAGATTGGCTACAGTAAAGTATCCCCACTGTTACTTTAAGTGATTGAATCAAAGCAACTAGACCCTGAGATTTTAACCCTTTACACTATTTAACTTTATTGTCATCGTTAGTTTTAATATGCATATAAATGAATTGGGTCAATTAAACGATGTGTTACAAAGGCCCTGTACACATTACGATGAACGCCCAGAAGGCGAGGTATCATTACTTGTTATTCATAATATTTCATTGCCAGCAGGGCAGTTTGCAACGCCTTTTGTTGATGATTTGTTCATGGGAACAATTGATTGTACGGCGCATGAAAGCTTTGCTGATTTAAAAGGCTTAAGAGTGTCAGCACATTGCTTTATTCGTCGTAACGGTGAAGTTATTCAGTACGTGCCTTTTGAGAAACGAGCTTGGCACGCCGGTATCTCAACGTTTGAAGGTAGAGAGCGCTGTAATGATTTTAGCGTGGGCATTGAGCTTGAAGGTACAGACACCAAAGCGTATACCCAAGCCCAATATAATGCATTACACTTAGTGACTAAGGCGTTGATGGCAAAGTACCCTGAGATAAACCGTTCGCGCATTGTTGGCCATTGTGATATTGCGCCGGGCAGAAAAACTGACCCAGGTGCGAGTTTTGATTGGCAATACTATTTTGATTTAGTGTTTTAGTTAAAGGATATAGGTAAAGGCATGATCTTAATTTCAATAATTATTGCTTTGGTGATTGAGCGTTTAGGAGCTCGAGCAGATTATTGGCAAATCGGTTTTTATGCCAATAGCTATCTTAAGCACTCGCAAAAACAACTCTCAGAAAAAGGCTTATTTAATTCGCCAATTGGCTTTTTGATTTGGTTAATGTTGCCTGTCGTTGCCGCAGGTTTAGTTTATCAACTCTCTGATTTTATTATTTGGCAGCTGGCAGTGAATGTTGCTGTGTTGCTGGTATGTTTTGGCTGTGCTAAACAACGTGCTTTATATAAGTCTTACTTAAATGCGTTAACCCGCAACGATCAAGAAGCGGCTACCTTATATGCATTACAAATGGGGCAAAAGAAAACTGAAGATGAGCCTCAAGGTGAGACTTTTGGTCAGACTTTAGCTTGGCTTAACTTTCGCTTTTATTGCGCAGTCATTTTTTGGTTTGTGGTTTTAGGTGTGCCTGGCGCGGTTCTTTATGCGCTAGTTCGAACCTTTGCTGACAAAGTCAGAGACGACCATAAAGTGGCGTACGCTAAGCGTTTTAAGCTGATCCATAGCTTATTGTTCTGGCTTGATTGGTTACCTGCACGAGTTGCAAGCTTTGGTTATTTAGTGATTGGTAACTTTAATAAAGGTACCAGTTGTTGGCTCAAATATGTGCTCGACTTTTCAGTGAGTAACCGCAAAGTTGTTACGCAAACCGCACTTGCCGCTGAGCAAATAGAGCAACAACATTTTGGTTGTACTTATGAAGCTACTTGCATGATGAAGCTTGTAAAACGAAATGTATTGTTCTTTTTAGTGATCATCGCAGCGCTTACCTTATTTGGTGGTTTGGCGTAGTGTGTAAAGTTAGCGAGTTGAAAGAGTAAAGCTTGTTGTATAACTTTATTCATTAATTGCTCTACTAATGCACTTCGATTGAGTTCTGATTTTTTCAGCACTGAAGTGCATCCTACTTCGAATATTTTTCAGTACTCAATTCAACGACGCGGGGTAACCCCGCTGCTACAAAGCTACTCAATTCAACTAACACCGAAAACCTGACCTCTAAAAGATTTTGTTGCGGGGTAAACCCGTTGTTACAAAGCTAATCAATTTATCTAACATCTAAAACCTGACCACTAAAAGCTCTGTCGCTCAATCTGGTCTGACCATTTATTTTTTATTGTTTTTTCCTTCAGAAAAAGCCACTTTAATCCATACTGTTTAATCTTTAGACGAATTACGTTAGGGTGTAACTAGGCGCTGAACGTAGTGAAATTGACAGAAATACGGGTTTTTGATAACGTATGCGACAAATTTGGTATGACCAATTTACCTTTTTGGTCAAAGCACAAGGCTAAATACCCGATATTTATGGGGTTAGCGCATAACAATGCGGACGTTAATAAATGTCTTTAAAGATTAAAGCAGCAAAATTATCTGATGTAATTTTACAACAACTTGAGAATATGATTCTTGAGGGGTCGTTGGCGCCAGGCGAAAAGCTGCCTCCTGAGCGTGAGTTAGCGAAACAATTTGAAGTATCGCGACCTTCGCTGCGTGAGGCGATTCAAAAGCTAGAAGCTAAGGGGTTAGTAACGCGTCGCCAAGGTGGCGGAACGTTCGTAAAAAATCAGCTTGAAGAGGGGCTCACTGATCCGCTTTTTGATTTGATTAGTAAGCATCCAGAGTCACAATTTGATTTACTCGAATTTCGTCATGCCCTTGAAGGAATCGCAGCATATTATGCAGCTATGCGCGGCACAACGAATGACTTCAAAAAAGTAAAACAAAGCTTTGACAACATTGCGCTCGTTAATGACGACATTGTGCAAAAAGCAAAAGCAATTAATGCATTCCATTTTAGTGTGGCAGAAGCGTCTCATAACGTTGTACTGCTACATTTAGTTCGTGGTATGCAGGCCTTGCTAGAGCAAAATGTATTACAGAATTTAACTGTACTGTTAAAAAAACCACAGATCAGCCAGCAGCTCGCAGAACACAGACGACTGTTGATGGATGCGGTTATTGAAGGAAACCCAGAGCAAGCACGTCTTGCTAGTAATGCTCACTTAGCCTTTATCGAAGAAGCCTTACTTGAGGCTGGCAAAGAGCATTCGCGGATTGAACGTAGTTTAAGACGCACCAAACAACATTAAGCAAGTGATTAGCTAAGTTTAGTTAACTACTTAATTTTAAGATTTATTAAAATAATTAGTATTTTAAACATAAGGAAACCTCCATATGTCTGAAGTCAATAAAATTGACGTAGACGCGCTAGAAACACAAGAGTGGTTACAAGCCCTTGAGTCTGTTGTGCGTGAAGAAGGTGTTGAACGTGCTCAATTCTTACTTGAGCAAGTGTTAGAGCAAGCCCGTTTAGACGGTGTTGATATGCCTACTGGCACAACCACTAACTACGTTAATACCATTCCGGTAGATCAAGAACCTGCTTACCCAGGTGACGTAAACATTGAACGTCGTATTCGTTCAATCATTCGTTGGAATGCGATCATGATCGTATTACGCGCGTCGAAAAAAGATCTAGACTTAGGCGGCCATATGGCGTCTTACCAGTCTTCAGCTGCATTCTATGAAGTATGTTTTAACCACTTCTTCAAAGCACCAAACGATGTTGATGGCGGTGATTTAGTTTATTACCAAGGTCACATTTCTCCAGGTATCTATGCACGTGCATTTGTTGAAGGTCGTTTAACTGCTGAGCAGCTTGATAACTTCCGTCAAGAAGTTGATGGTAAAGGTCTTCCTTCATACCCACACCCTAAGTTAATGCCTGAATTCTGGCAGTTCCCTACGGTATCTATGGGTCTTGGTCCAATTGCTTCAATCTACCAAGCTCGTTTCTTAAAATACCTAGACGGTCGTGGCTTAAAAGACACTAAAAACCAACGTGTATACGCTTTCTTAGGCGACGGTGAGATGGATGAGCCAGAATCACGTGGTGCAATCTCATTCGCTGCGCGTGAAAAGCTAGATAACCTATGTTATCTAATCAACTGTAACCTACAGCGTTTAGATGGCCCAGTAATGGGTAACGGTAAGATCATTCAAGAGCTTGAAGGCCTATTCAAAGGTGCAGGCTGGAACGTGATTAAAGTTGTATGGGGTAGTGGTTGGGATATCCTACTTGCTAAAGATACATCAGGTAAATTACTGCAGTTAATGAACGAAACGATTGACGGTGATTACCAAACATATAAAGCAAAAGACGGTGCATATGTTCGTGAGCACTTCTTCGGTCGTTACCCAGAAACAGCAGCACTTGTTGCTGATATGACTGATGAAGAAATCTTCGCACTTAAGCGTGGTGGCCATGAGCCTTCAAAACTTTACGCTGCATTCAAAAAAGCGGAAGAAACCAAAGATCGTCCGACTGTGATCCTAGCTAAAACTGTAAAAGGTTACGGCATGGGTGAAGCAGCCGAAGGCAAAAACATCGCGCACCAAGTTAAGAAAATGGACATGACCCACGTTGAGCACTTACGTTCACGTTTAGGTCTACAAGATTTAGTTTCTGATGAAGAAATTAAAGACTTACCATACCTTACTCTTGAAGAAGGCTCTGAAGAGTACAAGTATCTTCACGCTCGCCGTGAAGCGCTACAAGGTTACACACCTAAGCGTATTCCTAAGTTTTCTGAAAGCTTAACATTGCCAGAAGTTGAGGCGTTCAAGCCACTACTTGAAGAGCAAAAGCGTGACATCTCTACAACAATGGGCTTTGTACGTGCACTTAACGTATTACTAAAAGACAAAGGCATTGGTAAAAACATCGTTCCTATCATCGCTGATGAAGCGCGTACATTTGGTATGGAAGGTTTATTCCGTCAAATCGGTATTTATAACCCGCATGGCCAAAACTACACGCCACAAGACCGTGACATCGTTTCTTACTATAAAGAAGCAACATCAGGTCAGGTACTACAAGAAGGTATCAACGAGTTAGGTGCAATGTCATCATGGGTTGCTGCAGCAACATCATACAGCACTAACGATTTACCAATGATCCCATTCTACATCTACTACTCAATGTTTGGTTTCCAACGTGTAGGTGATATGGCGTGGATGGCTGGTGACCAACAAGCACGTGGTTTCTTACTAGGTGCTACGGCAGGTCGTACTACACTAAACGGTGAAGGTTTACAGCACGAAGATGGTCACAGCCACATTCTTGCTAACACGGTTCCTAACTGTATTTCTTATGACCCAACATTCGCATACGAAGTAGCGGTAATCATGCAAGACGGTATCCGTCGCATGTACGGTGAAGACCAAGAAAATGTGTTCTATTACCTAACGCTAATGAACGAAAACTACCATCAACCAGCAATGCCAGAAGGCGCTGAAGAAGGTATTCGTAAAGGTATCTACAAGCTTGAAACTGTGGCTGGCGATAAAGCGAAAGTACAGTTACTAGGTTCAGGTACTATCATGATTGAAGTGCGTAAAGCGGCACAAATCCTGAGCGAAGAGTATGGTATTGGTTCAGATGTATTCTCTGTAACGTCATTCAATGAGTTAACGCGTGACGGTCAAGACGCTGAGCGTTTCAACATGCTTAACCCTGAAGCAGAACAAAAGACTGCTTATATCACGAACGCATTAACTGATGCCGTGACTGTTGCTGCAACAGACTATATGAAGAACTACGCAGAACAAGTTCGTTCATTCGTACCAAGTAGCAACTACAAAGTGTTGGGTACTGATGGTTACGGTCGTTCTGATAGCCGTGAAAACTTACGTCGTCACTTCGAAGTGAATGCTGGTTATGTTGTGGTTGCAACACTATCTGAGCTTGCTAAACGTGGTGAAGTTGAGAAGTCAGTGGTTGTTGAAGCAATCAAGAAATTCGACATCGACACAAACAAAGTTAACCCGCTATACGCATAAGAGGTTCCAATGAGTATTGAAATTAATGTACCAGATATCGGTGGCGATGAAGTTGAAGTAACCGAAATCCTTGTTAGCGTTGGTGATAAGGTTGAGGTTGACCAATCGTTATTAACGGTTGAAGGCGACAAAGCATCAATGGAAGTACCTGCTGCACAAGCAGGTACGGTTAAAGAAATTAAAGTAGCTGAAGGTGATACGGTAACGACGGGTTCACTTATCATGATCTTCGAAGGTGAAGAACAAGCTGCGGCTCCTGCAGAGGCTAAAGAAGAAGCGCCAGCTCCAGCAGCTGCGCCTGCAGCTTCTGCTACACAGGAAGTAACTGTGCCAGATATCGGCGATGATGAAGTTGAAGTAACTGAAATCATGGTTGCGGTAGGTGACACGGTTGAAGAAGAGCAATCTTTATTAAGCGTTGAAGGCGATAAAGCATCAATGGAAGTACCTGCTCCAATTGCGGGTACGGTTAAAGAGATCAAAATCGCGACTGGCGATAAAGTGAAAACGGGCTCTCTAATCTTCGTTTTTGAAACAGCTTCAAGCGGTTCAGAAGCGCCTGCTGCAGAATCAGCACCAGCTGAAGCAGCGCCGGCAGCAGCGGCATCAAGCACTAAAGAAGTTAACGTGCCTGATATCGGTGGTGACGAAGTTGAAGTAACCGAAGTGATGGTTGCTGTAGGCGACAAGGTTGAAGAAGATCAGTCAATCTTAAACGTTGAAGGCGATAAAGCATCAATGGAAGTACCCGCACCATTTGCCGGTACTGTTAAAGAAATCAAAGTAGCAGCTGGGGATAAAGTATCAACTGGCTCACTTATCTTTGTATTTGAAGTAGCGGGTAGTGCACCAGCTGCAGCGGCACCTGCTCCTGCAAAAGCTGAAGCAGCGCCTGCAGCAAAAGCGCCTGCGGCTGAAAAGCCTGCATCAGCACCTGCAAGCAACGAAGGCTTTGCAGATAACAAAGCGTATGCACATGCATCGCCTGTGGTACGTCGTTTAGCACGTGAGTTTGGTATTAACCTAGCGAACGTAAAAGGCACGGGTCGTAAGAATCGTGTTGTGAAAGAAGACGTACAAAACTACGTGAAAGACCTTGTGAAGAAAGTTGAGTCAGGTCAGCTATCTGCAGGTAAAGGTAATGCCGGTGGCGGCGAGCTAGGTCTTATCCCTTGGCCTAAGGTTGATTTTGCTAAGTTTGGTGAAATCGAAGAGAAAAAACTTTCTCGTATCCAGAAGCTATCAGGTGCTAACTTACATCGTAACTGGGTGCAAATCCCGCATGTTACACAGTTTGACGAAGCTGATATCACCAGCCTTGAAGCATTCCGTAAAGAGCAAAATGCGCTTGCAGAGAAGAAAAAGCTGGGTGTTAAAATCACACCACTTGTATTTGTGATGAAAGCAGCGGCGAAAGCATTGGCTGAATTCCCAACGTTTAACTCTTCACTGTCTGAAGACGGCGAAAGCTTAATCTTGAAGAAGTACATCAACATTGGTGTTGCAGTTGATACGCCAAACGGTTTGGTTGTTCCAGTATTCAAAGATGTAGATAAGAAAGGCATCATTGAGCTTTCTCGTGAGTTAATGGATATTTCTAAGAAAGCACGTGACGGCAAGCTAACTTCATCTGATATGCAAGGCGGTTGTTTCACAATCTCAAGCCTTGGTGGTATTGGTGGTACAGCGTTCACACCAATTGTAAATGCGCCAGAAGTTGCTATCTTGGGTGTATCTAAGTCAGAAATGAAACCTAAGTGGAATGGCAAAGAGTTTGAACCTAAATTAATGGTTCCATTATCAATGTCATACGACCATAGGGTTATTGACGGTGCACTAGCAGCACGCTTTACTGTGACGCTAGCAAGCTACATGAGCGATATTCGTCAACTAGTGATGTAATCTCCTCATTAATTATAAGAATCAAATCCCAGCAAGTTGTTTTTTGCTGGGATTTTTACCATTGGCAATGATACAATCTTTGCTATAGAACAATCTTGGTATAGATATCTGCTCTCCCTTTCTGCCTTGCAGAAACATGGCAGTTAAACATAGGGGCAGTGTCCCGTTCAAACATTTAAGGTAATAGCATGAGCAACGAATTAAAAACTCAAGTTGTTGTACTAGGCGGTGGTCCTGGTGGTTATTCTGCGGCTTTCCGTGCTGCTGACTTGGGCTTAGAAGTTACACTGGTAGAATCTCGCAACACATTAGGCGGTGTATGTCTAAATGTGGGTTGTATTCCTTCAAAAGCACTTTTACACGTAGCTAAAGTGATCGATGACGCTGCAGAAATGTCATCTCACGGCGTTACTTTTGGCAAGCCTGAAATCGACCTAGACAAAATCCGTTCTTGGAAAGAGTCTGTAATCGGTCAATTAACTGGCGGCCTAGACGGCATGGCTAAAATGCGTAAAGTGAAAGTGGTTAACGGTTACGGTAAATTCACTGGCAGCAACACCATTGCTGTTGAAGGTACTGACGGTACAACAACAATCACTTTTGACAATGCTATTATTGCAGCAGGTTCTCAACCTGTTAACTTACCTTTCATCCCTGAAGATGACCGTGTAATTGACTCAACAGGTGCGCTAGAGCTTAAAGATGTTCCTGAGAAACTACTTGTGTTAGGTGGTGGTATCATCGGTCTTGAAATGGGTACTGTATACCGTGCACTAGGTTCTGAAATCGACGTTGTTGAGTTTGCTGATCAATTAGTACCAGCAGCTGATAAAGACGTTATCAAAATCTACCAAAAATACGTTAAGAACAAGTTCAACGTAATGCTTTCTACTAAAGTTGTTGGTGTTGAAGCGAAAGAAGACGGTCTATACGTTTCATTCGAAGGTAAAAATGCACCAGCTGACGCAGTACGTTACGACAAAGTACTTGTTGCAGTAGGGCGTACACCTAACGGTAAGCTTGTTGATGCTGATAAAGCAGGTGTTAATGTTGATGAGCGTGGTTTCATCAATGTTGATAAACAGCTTAAAACAAACGTTGGTCACATCTTCGCTATCGGTGATATCGTTGGTCAACCAATGCTTGCACACAAAGCGGTACACGAAGGTCATGTTGCTGCAGAAGTTATCTCTGGTCAGAAACACTTCTTCGATCCTAAGTGCATTCCTTCAATCGCATACACAGATCCAGAAATCGCATGGGTTGGTGTAACTGAGAAAGAAGCAAAAGAGCAAGGCTTAAGCATCGAAACTGCTGTATTCCCTTGGGCTGCTTCTGGTCGTGCAATCGCTTCAGCACGTACTGAAGGTCAAACTAAGCTAATCTTCGATAAAGACTCAGGTCGCGTTATCGGTGGTGCTATGGTTGGTATCAACGCAGGTGAAATGCTAGGTGAAATCGGCTTAGCAGTTGAAATGGGCGCAGACGGTGAAGACCTAGCGTTAACTATTCACGCTCACCCAACGTTAAACGAATCAATCGGTCTAGCTGCTGAAATCTTCGAAGGATCAATCACTGACCTTCCAAACAAAAAAGCAGTTAAAAAGAAGTAAGTTCTTTTGACTAATCGTTTTAAAAACCCAGCTCCGGCTGGGTTTTTTGTTTTTAACCATCAGCACATTTTAGTAATTCGCAATAAGACTGAATCAAAAGCCAGCTGTTAACTTCGTTAAGAATTACTATAAAAAAACCGCGTTTGCTTTCACAAACACGGCTTCTATTCTTCATTAGCTTGTAGCTTACTATACTTTAAACGCATCTACCGATAAACGCAGTTCTTCAGCCAGTTTTGCTACTTCAGAGCTTGAGATATTAGTTTGGTTTGCACCTTCAGCTGTTTGCTCTGCGATTGCTACAATCGACTCTAAACGTTCACTGATCTCTTGAGATACTTGCTGTTGTTCGTGAGCGGCTGTTGAAATCTCTTCACTTACATTATGAGCCTGTGCAACGGCAGCAGTGATTGAATCAAGGGCCGTGTTTGCAAGGTCTGATTGCTCAACACACGACTCAGCTTGTTGCTTACCTTTCGACATAGCCGATACAGCAGCCTCAGCGCCAACCTGAAGCGATTCAATCATTGCTTGGATCTCTTGGGTCGACTCTTGAGTCTTGCTTGCTAGAGAGCGTACTTCATCAGCAACTACGGCAAAGCCTCGGCCTTGTTCACCGGCACGGGCTGCTTCAATGGCTGCATTAAGCGCAAGTAGGTTGGTTTGCTCAGCAATGCCACGAATAACATCTAAAATGCCACCGATTGAAGCGCTGTCTTTATGAAGCTGGTTGATAACTTGCGATGCATCATCGACTTCACGAGCTAGTTGCTCAATGGTTGCTTTATTTTGTGATGAAATGCCTTTGACACGATCTGCCTCTTTGTCAGCGTTCTTTATTTCACTAAGAGCTTGTTGAGCACTGCTACTTACCGCTTGTGATGTACTGCTCATCTCAGTTGTTGCCGTTGCCGCTTGTTCAACCTGAGCTTGTTGATTACGTATAGCTTGGCTAGATTCTTCAGTGATTGCCGATGTCTCTTCAGAAGCAGCTGCTAGCTGTGTAGAGCGAGAGATTATACCTTGGATAAGCGTACGCAAACTTTCAATTAGCGTATTACAGCTACGTGATAGTTCACCGAATTCGTCTTTAGCTGAGTCGTCTAGGCGCTGTGTCATGTCACCGCTTGCCACAATATCAAGGATACGGTTTACTTCAGAAAGGGGCTTGGTTATACGATTAACAGTCACAGCAGCAACGATGATAGCAATTAAAGTAGCAATCACCATGGCAACCCAAGTCCAAATAGTTGCTGTTGAGACATTACCGCTGACATCTTGCTGCAAGTCAAAAGCCAGCACTGTAGCTTGGTCAACTAGTTCTTTTAATTGCTTTAATGCTTCACTAGTAGAGTTTTCTGCGTTTGCTAATTCAGCTTCTGTTTTAGCAATTGCATCAATTAAACGTTTTTTATTTGCAGATAAACTGTTATTACCACGAACATTATCTGAAAGCGTTTCAAAGTAGCCGTTTAAATCATTATACAAACCGGCGTTATTATCAATAATTGCTGGGCGAATGAGCCCTAAACTACGCTCAACTTCTTCTAAGTAATAAACCTGTTCATTTTTTACGATGTCTAATGTGTTGAGAGTTTTCACCGTTAGCATATCAGTGCTGTTAGTGACGACTGATTGGAAGTTGTTTTCCATGTTATTGGCGGCTTGATAAGCACGTGAATGGTTTTCTTCAAGTCCATCTATATCAATAATATCAAGCACCACTGAATTTGCATCTTCAGCACTGATTTCGATGTTTTCAAGCTGGGTGCGTAGTGTTTTATTTAGCTCAAGTTGAGTTTGTTTATCTGCAAACAGGTTGTCGACAGACTTAACAAAGCGCTTATAAGTTTGCTCAACTTGTTGGCTGCTTTGTTTTAGCTTTGGATCGTTGCTAACAATTTGTTGAAGCTCTTGGTAGGAATTATCATATCGTTTTTTTTGTTGGTTGAAATTTTTTCTTAATGTCGCCAGTTCATCTTGCGCACTAGTATAAAAACTTGCCTGAGCTGACTTACTCATTAAAATAAATTCAACCTGTAACTCATAACTCTTATCGAGAGCTGGCAGCGAAAGCTGGTTAACTCGCTGTGTTGATTGATCTATGTTGGTAATTTTTACCAACGAGTTACCACCAATAAAAAGCAGGAGTAACGTAATAACAATAAAGCCACCCCAAATGCGCTGTCTAACGGTCAAGTTCATATGCAATTCCAGAAAATAGTACTAATCAACACTTATCGGCAAGGTTGCCAATTAGTTAAGTATTTAAATTTAATTAGCTTTAAATTAAATTTATTTTAATTGTTATAAATCTAACAGATGTTCAGCTATTTTTCAGTTTATTTAGATAAAAGAGTGGGATTTTTCGACGAAATAGTCTTTTGTGTTGAGTTCCATTAGGGTCATTGCGCCACCCCAAACACAGCCTGTATCAAGTGCGTGGATGTTTTCTTGTTTGACTTTACCTTCTAAAGCAGCCCAGTGGCCAAATGCAATATGCTGTTTTAACTTAGAAATATCAGGGTGATCGAACCAAGGTATTATTGAGCTGTCTTCACTAATACTGGTTTTGTTTGCAAAATCGAGTTCACCTGTAAGGTTTACGAACCGCATCCGAGTGAAATAATTAACAATATAGCGAAATTTAGCTTCACTACTTAAATTCGATTGCCACTGTAACGGATGGGGATCGTACATATTGGCGAAGTAATGAGTTGCATCAGCTCCTTGATAGCATTGCTGGGCAAAACTAGCACGTTTCAATGCTTTTTTTATTGACCAGCTAGGATTTAGGCCAGCATGACTTATCAGCATGTTATAGCGTTCAAGCCAAATAGCTAATGGCTGTTGCTGTAAAAAATGAATATATTCAGCGCGTTTTGGACTATTAAAAACATCGGCCAGCTTATCTTTGGGGTTTGCAGGTTTATTTAGATAATGACAAGCGATAAGGTGTAAATCATGATTACCAAGGGTAATAGTTACACTGCCTTGCATAGTATGAAGACGCTCGAGACAGGCGAGTGAGTCAGGACCTCGAGCGACTATATCGCCGACTAAGTAAAGGTGATCTTGGCTTGGGTTGAAGTTGACCCGTTTCAATAACGCATCAAATTCACTATAACACCCCTGTAAATCACCAATTGCATAATCAGCCATCGTTATTTAGTGCAATATGTTTGGGCGAGCTAAACGAAACACCTCGATTGGTGCTTCGAATTCAGTCCCAAATTCGTTACGCATGGTGTAATGACCTTGCATTGTCCCAACTGGGGTATCAAGCACAGCGCCACTGGTGTATTTGTAGCTTTCACCTGGGGCAATGGTTGGGGTTTCACCAACAACACCTTCACCTTGTACTTCCACTTCTTTGCCGTTAGCATCAGTAATTAACCAATAACGGCTCAAAAGCTTAGCACTGCATAAACTGTGGTTTTTAATGGTGATAGAATAAGCAAAAACGTATTTATCTTGTTCAGGCTCTGATTGACCTTCTACGTAGAAGGTCTCAACCGACACCTTAATTGGAGAACCTAGATTACTGCTTGTTGTCATAAATCCAATTAGCTATATCAATAAATTGTTGTAAAGACAGGCTTTCAGCACGCAGCGTGATATCAATGCCGATGCTTGTTAGTTCTTCAGCTGTAAGTAAGTTAGATAAACTATTACGCAGAGTCTTACGGCGCTGATTAAAGGCTTCTAAGCATACTGTGTTAAGAAGTTTTGTACTTTTAGCTGAACGCTGTTCAGGCTTTTTAGGGATCAAACGAATTACTGCTGAATCGACCTTAGGGGCTGGCTTAAAGCACTCTGGTGGCACATCAATCACTGGCATTGCGTGACAGTAATATTGTGTCATTACACTCAAGCGGCCAAAAGCTTTGCTACCTGGGCCTGCGACCATACGTTTAACCACTTCTTTTTGCAGCATAAAGTGCATATGCTCTACGTTATCTGCGAACTCAAATAAATGGAATAACAGCGGGGTCGAAACATTGTAAGGTAAGTTACCAAAAATCTTTAATTTTTCGTCTGACTTGATCAAAGAGCTAAAGTCGAACTTCATTGCATCGCCTTGATGCACTGTTAACTTTGGCCCTAAAAATGGGTGGCTCGTTAAACGTTCTGCTAAGTCTTTATCTAACTCAACAACCGTTAGGTGGCCACTTAAATCAGCGACTGGCTCAGTGATAGCACCAAGACCCGGGCCGATTTCTACTAAATTATCTTCAGGTTTAGGATCAATGGCCGTGACGATTTTGTCGATGATCATGTCATCGTTTAAAAAGTTTTGACCAAAACGCTTACGCGCGCGGTGTCCTAAATGTACTTTATCTGTCATTGATTCTGCGCTTTTTCATGGGCGAGCTTAATTGCTTCGCGGATCGCTAATTCAAAACTACCTACATCAGCAGTACCTGTGCCGGCTAAATCGAGAGCCGTGCCGTGATCTACTGAGGTGCGAATAAATGGCAGGCCAAGAGTGATGTTGACCGAATTGCCGAAACCTTTGTATTTTAGCACAGGTAATCCCTGATCGTGATACATTGCAAGCACTGCATCTGCTTGCGAAAGATATTTATCTTGGAATAGGGTATCAGCAGGCAATGGGCCAATTAAGTTCATACCTTGGTTATTTAATAGCTCAAGAGTTGGCGTTATAGTGTCAATTTCTTCAGTGCCTAAATGACCATCTTCGCCGGCATGTGGGTTTAAGCCACATACGAGAATGCGTGGCTTTTCAATGCCAAACTTTGTTTGTAAGTCATGATTTAATATTGTGGCTACTTTGCTTAAACGCTCAACGGTGATTGCGCGCGATACATAAGCAAGCGGTATATGGGTCGTAACAAGTGCCACACGCAAGCCTTCAGTTGCTAACAACATCACCACATCAGCAGTATTTGATTGCTGTGCAAAATACTCTGTGTGACCGCTGAACGAAATCCCCGCTTTGTTGATAATCCCTTTATGAACAGGGCCTGTAACAACAGCAGCAAAAGTACCATCCATATTTTTTTCACTGGCAATGCGCAGTGTATCCAACACATATTGACCGTTAGCGTCATTAAGTACGCCCACTTCAACGTCTGTGCCTAAATCTACTTGGTGTAAGTAAACGCTGCCTGCAGGGGCAATGCTTGGTGCTTGGCTATCATCGAAGTCAATTAAATTGATATCTAAACCAAGCAACTTAGCGCGCTGTTTTAATAACGCGCCATCAGCAATCACCACCAGTTGGGCATCCCACTGGTGCTGCGCTAACTTGATAAGTAAATCAGGGCCAATACCAGCTGGCTCACCTGGGGTAATTGCAATTCTAATGGTCATAATTATTATTCTGTTGGGAAAATATCAACGTGTGCTTGCTCACGCATTTCTTGCTGCCAGTTGAAACTTTCTTCTTTAAATTTACGATTAAACAGTAGTTGGTGAGCGCGATTACGTTTAGCTTGCTCTGTTTTATCTGCTACACGCTTATCAAGTAGCTGTACAATGTGCCAACCAAACTGAGTTCTGAATGGCTCACTGATTTCATTTTTATCTAGAGAAAGCAAGGTATTCTTAAACTCTGGTACATAGGTGCTTGGGTCAGTCCAGTCGTACTCACCACCTTTTAGTGCTGAACCTGGATCTTCAGAGTACTCTTTAGCAAGTTCTGCAAAGTCAGCTTTACCATCACGAAGATCTTTTGCAAAGCCTTTAAGCATGTCACGCGCTTTTTCTTCGCTTAAAATAATTGATGGTTTAACTAAGATATGGCGTGAACGAACTTCTGTTGTTTCAACAACTTGACGACCACGAACATCTTGCACTTTGATGATGTGGAAACCAGCACCTGAACGAAGCGGACCAACAATGTCATCTTTTTTATGACCTTTTACAGCTTCTGCGAATAGCGATGGCATTTCGTTGATGCTCATCCAACCAAGCTGACCACCCTCAAGTGCCTTTGAGCCGCTTGAAGATGAAATAGCAATACGCTTGAACTCTTTGCCTTCTTTTAAAAACTCAATAACTTTCTCAGCTCGCGTTTTAGCGCTCGCAATTTCATCCGCAGTAGCATCACTAGGAATATCAATCAAGATATGGCCAATGTCATATTCTTCGGCATTTTTACCTTGTGTTTCCATGATTTTTAACAGGTTATCAATTTCTTGCGTACTGATATAAATACGGCGATCCACGTTCATACGAGTTACTTGTTGCGTGGTGATCTCTTTACGGATTTCTTCGCGATATGCAGGGTAGCTGTCTCCAGCCGCTTCAATTGTCCGACGTAAGTCAGCAATACTACCACCTTGCTCACGCGCCATATTTTCTAAAGTTTGGTCTAATTGCGAGTCTGAAATCTCAAGACCCATACGCTCAGCAAGTTGCATCATTAGTTCTTGGCTAACTAAACGCTCAATGGCTTGAATTCGCAGTGTATCATCAGAAGGTAATTCTTGACCTTGCTCTGCAGCCTGAGTCTTTACGCGATTAACAATGGTGTCTACTTCACTTTGTAAGATAACACCTTGGTTAACAACGCCCACCACTTTGTCAATTTCAACTGGTTTTGCGAAAACGCTTTGGCATAGGCCAACTGTTAATAATGCTGATGCAAATAATTTTTTTAAATTCATACTTTTTCTAATACTCTTGCTAATAGTACTGCGGTACTAGTTATTAAGAAAATACGGTCTACGATAGCCAAAAATACCTTGTTGTAATAATTTTTGTGCATCATAACGGCTTTTGCTTCCAAGCCCTTTTAACACAATATTGAAACCAATACTTGTGTCAAAGGTTGCTTGTTCTTGACCAATCGCCTGGTTCAAATCAGTTTCGATTTGACGACGGCCTGTGATTTGAAACGCCCAACAGCATGATTCATACTGAAGACCGCTGAAAACCTCAATGCTACGACCGCTCTCTAAATCACGGTGGTAGCTGCCAACAAACTGCCAATCTTCTGATAGCGGAATGCTGGTAAATAGACCAACTTGCTCGATTGTATTGCCTGAGACATCATTTGCATAGCGATGGTTCAATTGCACGAGCTGTTTATCGTCACCTTTATAATCTAAGGTGATATTTGACTGAATAATTTCTTTACCATCAGTGTCGTACTGGATACCACCTGATAAATACCAACGACGGTGCCAATGTAACATGGTTTGCGCTGCAAACAAGGCATTGTAGTTAGTGTCGGAGTCGATACCTTGTGATGTAGGCTTGGCATCATTACTTAAATAAAAAATTTGTCCGGCACTGAAGTTAAATACTTCTTCATTTTCACTACTAAATAAGCGTGTTGTTGCACCTAACGTAAATTGGTTTGCAGTTGCTATCCGGTCGATACTTGAAAAACGGCGATCTCTAAATAAGCCAAAGAAATCGTCTTGTAATTTTGCTGTATCGTAAAGACCAATATTTGATTGGTCTTTATTTGGCGTATATAAGTACTGAATTTGTGGTTCAAGAGTTTGAATACCATCTTTAAAGAAAAATGCAGTATCACGCTCAAAATTTAATTGGCTGTATAAACGCACTTTAGGTAGGGTTCGAGTGACATTTTCATCAAACTCGGTACCAGCTAAGTCACCATGTTGGTTGTATTCAGTATGTAATACGCTGAACTCAGATAAAAATGACCATGCGTATTCTTGATAACCAAAACTTGCTTTAGGCTCTATATGAACACGGCTTGCTTCATCAATTACAGCTTCATCATTCGTGAAATAACTGAGCTCACCATCAAGGGTTAAATCAATGCCATAAAAATCATATGCATCAGTTTGCGAAAAACTAATTTGTGGCAACGCCGCATATGATTCACGGTGATCACCAAGTACTTCAAAGCTTTGCAACTTGATATTGGTGCGCCAAGTGTCACCTAAGTGGGTTAGAGAGCCGGTGCGGTACAACTGAGTATCGGTGCGAGTCGCATAACCAGAGTTTAAATCGGTTAAGTAGTTATCATCACTGACGTTTGTTATGTCGATATTAGCACGCCAGTTTTCACCTAAATAACTTTGCTGTTGCCAGTGGAACAGGTAACGAGAGTCTACATTTGGCTCTTCGTCATCTTTGTCTAGGTACTCAACAGCAACTAAGCCATTATTTTGCTCAGTTAAGTAACGAAATTCCCCAATCATTTGTAAACCGCGTTTAGACATATAGCGCGGTGTTATAGTCGCGTCGTAATTTGGTGCAATATTCCAGTAATAAGGAGTAATGGTTTCGATACCATAGCGGCCTGAGCTCGAGAAGTTAGGTGTTAGTAAACCTGACTTACGACGGTCATCTAATGGGAAAGTAAAATAAGGAACATAAAGTACTGGGGTATCAAACACTCTAAGCACAGTATTATGTGTTTCGCCCCAACCTTCTTCTCTTGATAAGTCGATTTCGTCAGCTTCGATGGCCCACACAGGTGTTTCACCCGGACAGGTAGTAAAGCTTGCGTTCATCAGGTTTAGGCCAGACTCATTAACTGTTAGTTTTTCTGCGCCGCCATGACCAAGTTGATCAGTAAACTTATAGTCTGCGCCTAGCAAGCTCAATTCAGAATTGTTTAAATCTGCATTGAGTCCAGAGCTATTAATTTGGCTTACTTTATCGCGATAAACGATAGGACCGGTTGCATTAAGTAACCCACGTTGTTTGTCAATCAGTGCACTTTGTGCGGACAAATTCATCGTTAGGGTGTTAATATCTACATTACCGGTAAATTCTGCGCTTTGGGTACCCAATAGTTCAATATCATCGGATTTGATATCGATCATATTAAGTTCAAGGCCAGGGAGCGGTTGCCAAGCTCTGGTTTGCATTGAAGTGCCACAAAAATTGTGTGTCAGTTCAGTTTCGGCGAACGATGGTGCGCTAAGTACGCTTAGCATCATTATGCCCCAGGTTTTGCTCATTTAATGACCTTAATGCTCTTTGGTTGGATATAAGCTAGACATAATAAAGGAAAACAATGGCAAATACAGTAATTGACTTAGTGAAAAATAGATATCTTACTAAATGAATCGTTATAAAAGTTTACAGCAGTTTTTAAATCCTCACTTTAAAGAGGATGAATATCAATTAGCCGCCATCACTGGGGATGCGAGTTTTCGCCGGTATTTCCGCGTAAATACAAGTGATCAGAGCTATATTGTCATGGACTCAGATCCAGATAAATTAGATAACACGCCTTATATAGAGCTCAATAAAGTATTTTCTCAGCATGGGTTTAAATTACCAAAAATTCTTCAGGCTGATGAAAAACAAGGCTTCTTCTTGCTGAGTGATTTAGGCAATACTCATTTGGCTGATTTACTGGGCGACGAAGACCGCACTTTACACTACAAACATCTAATAAAGTTAAGTGCACAGTGGGCGCAAATCCCGCCTGCCCAATATATGAAAGTATTTGATGGCGAGTTTTTACAGTTTGAGCTAAGTATTTTTAGAGATTGGTTAGTCGATAACTTTATCGGTGAGCAACTCTCTGCTGATGAACAGCAAATGTGGCAACAAGCCTGTGAGTTATTAATTAATAATGCCCTTGAGCAACCAATTGTTACGGTGCACCGAGACTTCCATAGTCGCAATATTATGCGCACAGGGCAGCAATGGGCAATCATCGATTATCAAGATGCGGTGCAAGGGCCGGTGTGTTATGACCTTGTTTCATTATTAAGAGATTGCTATTTCAAGCTACCAGAACAAGAGCTCGACTACCTTTTACATTACGCTTATGACGAATTTAGCGAGCAGCAGCTATTGCAAGACACTTCGTTTGCGATGTTTAAACGTTGGTTTGACTTAACCGGCGTGCAGCGTCATTTAAAAGCTGCGGGCATATTTTGCCGATTAAAATTACGTGACGGTAAGTCTGGCTATTTGAATAATGTACTGCCAACCCTTACATACATAAGTAATGTCAGTAAAGAATACCCAGAGTTAACAGCCCTTGGCCAGTGGATAGAGCAGATAATTATTCCACAGACTAAGCAGCGATTAACTAAAGAGTCCAAATGAAAGCAATGATCCTAGCGGCGGGGCGTGGTAAACGCATGATGCCGCTAACAGAAACGATGCCAAAGCCGATGCTAAAGATTAACGGCAAGCCATTATTAGAGCATCATATTAATAACTTACGCCAAGCAGGCATTACCGATATTGTCATTAACCTTGCTTGGCAGGGTGACAAAATAACCGAGTATTTCGGTAATGGTTCGCAGTTTGGTGTAACGATCACGTATAGCCAAGAACAAGCTGGGGGGCTAGAAACCGCTGGGGGGATCATTCAAGCATTGCCGTTATTGGGCGAGCAATTTATTGTCATCAATGGTGATGTGTTTACTGATTACGATGTGACTTCGTTGATGCAGTTACACCTGCAAGCAGGGGAGGCGCATATTGTCCTTGTTGAAAATCCTGCGCATAATCCTGATGGTGATTTTGCACTGAGTCATCTAAGTCCTGATAGTCAAAAGTATACTTTTTCCGGTATAAGTCGCTATCATGCTGATTTCTTTAAAGGTCTCAGCACTGGTATTCGTCCGCTTGGGCCTATTTTGCGAGAAAGGCTCAGTGAGTACCAGGTTTCGACTGAACTTTATTTAGGTCAGTGGGATGACATTGGCACACCAGCCAGACTCGACGAAATCAATCAGCGTTTCGCTTTGTAAAAACAACAGAGGTTTGCCAAATTATGTGGGGAAAAGTACTCGGTTTTTGTTTTGGCTTTATGTTTGGCAAATTTATAGGAGCCTTACTAGGCCTATACCTAGGCCATATGTTCGATCGCAGCTTAAAACAAGACTTTGATAAAGCAGGTGGTTTTTCTGGTTTGTTTAAAGGCGATGATATTAACGAGCGCCAAGCACTTTTCTTTTCTAGCTGTTTTGCGGTAATGGGGCATATCGCCAAATCGAATGGTCGCGTTAGTGAAACGCATATTCGTGCTGCAAGTTTGTTTATGGACGAAATGGGGCTCTCAGGCGATGAGCGCAGAGAAGCACAAGATGCCTTTCGTAGTGGTAAAGAAAGCGATTTTTCATTAAAAGAAACCGTTCATGACTTTAAAGAGCGCTTTGCTCGACGCCATGATTTATTGCAACTGTTCCTCGAAATACAAATTCAAATGGCCTTTTCTGATGGCCACCTTGCAGAGCAAGAAAAGCAGCTTTTGCAAGAGGTGAGTAAGCAGTTAGGTATTTCACGTACTCAGTTTGCAATTTTATTAAAACGCTACCAAGCCGAATTTGCATTTCGTCAGCAACAACAGCGTTTTTATGAACAGCAGCGTCAACAAAGTCAGCAAAATCGCAGCAGTCATAGTGAACAAAGAGGGCACAGTGTGCCACCTAATAACGGTATGAATCGTGCCCAAGCGTTGGCTCTTTTAGGCTTAAACAATGATGCTTCTGCGAGAGATATTAAAGTTGCTTATCGAAAGCTCATGGCTCAGCACCATCCCGATAAGCTGGTATCGCAAGGTTTACCAAAACATATGATGGAAGTTGCGGTAAAGAAAAGCCAAGATATTCAAGCGGCTTATGAGTATTTAAAAAAGGCGGCGTAAAAATCCGTCGACTTCTTTGAGCAGTCGCTGGTGCTGCTCAGGCTCTGAAGGCACACCAAATAACTCTCTTTGTCGGTAGTCATATTTTGCGTGTTTTCTTACCCAACGTTTTCTGTCTTTAACACTTTGCAGCGTGTCAGGGTTGCCCTCACTATAGAAAATATCCAGTAGCGGTGGGCTGATAGTCGAAAGCGTCGCATTGAGATGCTGGTTACGAACACTGTTAGGTAAATAACTACCTAGGCTAATAAAAGCGTTTAGTTCGTTATTTGGAAAGCTCGCATAATGTTCAATCAAGAGCCCCGCACTGGCACCTTGTGCTACTACAATAATGTTGCCGCCTTCATCCATGGCACTGTTATACAAGGCATTGAATCTGGCAATTAGCTTTAATTTATAATCATCAAGTACGGCTTCACTAATATTAGGTTCACCTGTAACAAAATGCGGCGCTTGTTGTGTTTCGGCTGGTGGAGCAGGAGTTGATTGCTCATCGCCTTGTTGACTACTTTGTGTTGTTGACTCAGCTTCAGAGCTTTCAGGTGACTCGGGCGTTGTCACATCGACAGGGTGCCAATCAATGTCAGGCATGGTCATGGCAAGGGTTGCATAGCCAATTTCGTTTAACTGCTTGCGCAAAAAGTTAATACCAGCATTATTAGTGGGTAAGTGCTGCCAATCAGGAATGATTAGCACAATTCCGCGTTGACTGGCTGCCATCGATTGACGGTATAAACTAATGAACTCATCTTCACCGGCAAGCAGAGTGCGTACTTCATCGCTTGGTAAAAAGCGCTGAATATCGTTAGTGACCAAGCTTGACCAAGGGGTAGGTTTAATAAAATCGGCAGCATTCACATTGCCCATCAACGCAAAACAGGCTGCGTAAGCTAAGCGATGTGCGGGTTTTAAATTCATGCCGATATTACCTGAGTCTTTAATTAAATCAGTGATTAATTAACTATCGGCAGTCTTTATTAAATATTTAGCGAATTGTCTTAAAACTCAGGAGCGGCTTCAAAAATCAGTGTTTCACCGCTTGCAGGGTGAGCTAAGGTAAGCATTTCGGCATGCAGTTGTAAGCGGGGAGACATGGCGAATGCCTCGGGGTGAGCATACAACTTATCGCCTAAAATAGGGTGACCTAATGACAGCATGTGCACACGTAGTTGGTGAGAACGCCCAGTAATAGGGGTCAGCTCGACACGAGTTGCATTCTGTTCATGCTCAAGTACTTTAAAATGGGTTAATGACGGTTTGCCATTGTCGTGATCAACCATTTGCTTTGGGCGGTTCGGCCAATCACAAATAAGTGGTAAATCTACAGAACCAGTTTCTTGCTCAAGCTTACCAAATACACGAGCAATGTAGCGTTTCGCGGTTTTTCTATCTTGAAACTGAATGCTTAAATTACGATGCGCTTCTTTATGCATAGCTAAACAAATAATGCCAGAGGTCGCCATATCAAGGCGGTGAACAATTTTTGCCGTTGGGAAAACGCGATTAATGCGAGCAATAAGGCAGTCGGCGTGTTTTGGGTCTTTTCCCGGCACAGTAAGTAAACCACTTAGTTTATTCACAATAAGTAAGTCATCGTCTTGATAAACAATACTTAAATAAGGTGTCATTGGGGGATTATAATTGAGTAACACAGTCAGCCTCGATGATATGCAAGGGCGCTATTTTAAAGGAGTATGAGCGCATACACAATGCCAGAGCTGGTTTTCGAAAAGTAGTTAAGATACAGTAAATTCAGCTATGGAGTTTTAAGACAAGGACAAACAAATGTTTCGCTTTGGTTTAATTCGCAGTAAGCCTTGTTCACGATGTGGCTTAGAAGTAAATTATCTTGAGCCAGAGTGTCCGCACTGTAAAGGCTTATCAGATTTACAGGTCGTGTTTTTGAAGAAGTCCCACAGAGATGATTTACGTAATAAAAATAGCGATTTAATAGCCGTTTTTTGGAAGCTAACCCTTATTGCATTTTTTATAACACTACTTCTCTTCATTTTTTAGAAATAGCTTGCTCTTTGGGCTTGCAGATATCTATTCCCTTTATTTTTAGCTACAATACGCGCCGTTTAATTATCTGGTAAATACAGTGGCTACTATCTCAAATAATTCCGTGTTAAAGCTTCGTGCTCAGCAAATGACTGAGTCTCGTCGTGAATTTAAAGCGCGAGGAGCAAAGTTAACGCGTTGTGAGCGATGTTTATTAGCCGAACACTATTGTATTTGTGATGGTGTTGAACAGGCAAAGTGTGATGCCGCGGTTTGTTTACTTATGTACCATAATGAGAGTTTTAAGCCGTCAAATACTGGCCGTTTAATTGCTGAAATCGTGCCAGATAACCATGCCTTTAAATGGGATAGAACAAATCCAGATGAAGCCTTATTAAGCTTATTGGCAGATCCTCAGTATCAGCCAATGGTTATTTTTCCTGCTAGCGATGTAGACGACGAAGAGCGGGTGATCACCGAAGTAACCCCTGTTGAAGGTAAGCGTCCATTGTTTATCTTTTTAGATGGTACTTGGCGCGAAGCAAAGAAAATGATCCGTAAAAGCCCTTATCTAGATAATTTTCCTGTGCTTTCAATTACACCTGAAAAGCTTTCGGATTATCGATTGCGTGTTGCCCCGCATGAGCATCAACTAGGTACTGCTGAGGTGGCTATTATGGTTCTTGCTCTTGCTGGTGAAGAAGATGCAACTCAAAAGCTTGAGCAACATTTTATTAAGTTTAGAGATGCTTATCTGCTTGGTAAGCGAAATAAGGGACGCCCGGAGTAATAGTACCAATCCGCAATAATACTTAATCATTTTGAGGGATTAAACCTGTCGCTACCTGCGTTAAAAATTACTGATTTAGAACAACTAAATAACGAAATTTTTGCCTTGTTATCGACGAGGTTTTATTGCCCCAAAATAGACCACTTAATTAAGCGAATTGGTATAACTCTTTACTAAATTGTAGGCAAAAGAAAAGCGCGTACTATCTCTAGTCGCGCTTGCGGAATCTTCTTAATTTTTTGCATCCTGCAATTGAATCTAATCAACTCCCTAAACTTTGCCAATCCATGCGATTACACTTTACTTATTGGTTCTGTGTAATATAAGGCAATCCCGCCTTGTTTCCTTGTTAGTCCTTTACATCCTTGCTGGTAATCACTTTACCATTCCCTTACGTGCCATCCCGACACTATCCCTTTATTTGCAAATCCGTTGCGATGCCCTAACGGCCTGTCCTTTATTCCACTTTTTGAACTTCCTGTATAACAATATCCTGTTGTTATGCCATTCCACATCATCCTGATGCTGTCCGTAGGTTGTCACTCCATTGCGTTACTCTTCCTGAGCCTGTCCTTGATTCCTTATTCTCCTAATGAACCTTATTCCGCGGTATTATGAGTAATGCTTCCTTATCCATCTACTCATTAAGCTTCTTGCTTAGTTGATGTAAGTAATTATAGAGAAATAGGCAAAGCTGAGTAGGTCAAAATCTTACTTAATCTGCTGGTTATTTTATTGTTATTTAATATATTTCATTAAATTTCAGTTAGTTAAGTTTTTTTATGCAGTGTTTGCTGGTGCTTTTTACTCAATAACTGCCATGCGGGTGAGATATGTCTTACATGCAAATTCCTAAATGGCAGCTATGTTGATTGAAATATAAGTTTAAACGGGTGCACTTTGCCCTAACTCTAGGTAAGATATTTTGATAATTGTTACTATTTAGGTGCTATAAAATGAAGAAAACAGCCTTAGTATTACTTAGCGCATTATTAAGCGCGCCTACATTTGCTGCAGATGTAGTAAATATTTACTCGTTTCGTCAACCATTCTTAATTCAGCCTATTTTGGATGATTTCACTAAGCAAACAGGCATTAAAACTAATGTGGTATTTGCAAAAAAAGGGCTGATTGAGCGTGTTAAGCGCGAAGGTAAACATAGTAAGGCTGATTTAGTATTAACTTCAAATTTTAGTGCGCTGATTCAATTAGAAGATTTAGGCTTAACGCAATCAATTAATAGTGATGTAGTTAATGCGAATGTGCCAAGCACTTTTCGCGATGCCGACGGTCAATGGATAGCACTTACTAAACGTGTACGTAATGTTTACTCTGCAAAAGAGCGCGTTGGTGCGCTTGGTGAGTTAACATACGAAGATTTAGCGGACCCAAAATACAAAGGTAAAATCTGTACTCGCTCTGGTAAACATCCTTACAATTTAGGTTTAGTTGCTTCTATGGTTGCTCACCATGGCGAAGCAAAAACTAAGCAATGGCTTGAGGGCGTAAAAGCCAATTTAGCACGTAAACCGCAAGGTAATGACAGAGCGCAAGTCAAAGCCGTAAAAGAAGGTTTATGCGATCTGGCGTTAGGCAACAGCTATTATTTTGGCAAAATGATGCAAGATGAGCAGCAAAAATCATGGGCAGAAGCGGTTTACATTAACTTCCCTAACCAAACAAACCGTGGTTCTCATATCAATGTATCGGGCGTTGTTATGACCCGTTATGCTAAAAACCCTGAAAATGCCTTGAAACTGATTGAGTATATGACCGACAATAAGGCGCAAAATATGTATGCTTCAGTGAATATGGAATACCCTGTAAAGCAAGGGGTTGCATTATCTGAGATGGTTGCATCATGGGGTGAGTTTAAAGAAGACAGTCTTCCTCTTGATGAGATCAGTAAATATCGTCCTGTGGCACTGAAGCTGATTGATGAAGTAAAGTTTGATTTATAACGAGAACATTCCTCGTTACACAATTTTATAAAAGCTGTTTTTAACAGCTTTTATTTTATCTGGTATTAATCCACTTATGCATGTGAAGTTTTCGCTGTCGCGTTGGCAGCTTACAGCCTGGCTTATTGGCCTGTTGCTTGTTACGCCATTAGGCTTTTTGTTATTTGAATCACTGCAAGGGGATTCAGATGTATTTCAGCACCTTTTTGATACGGTGCTGTGGGATTATACCCGTAATACACTCATACTCATTGCAGGGGTAGGGCTGTTAAGCTGTATAATTGCATTGCCGCTAGCTTGGTTAACTGCATACTGTGACTTTCCCGGGCGTAAGCAATTTGAATGGGCGTTAATGCTGCCTTTAGCAATGCCAACTTATCTTATCGCCTACGTGTATACCGACTTACTTGATTACGCAGGGCCAATACAAATCGCCCTTCGAGACTGGTTTGGTTGGCAATCACCAGACGATTACTGGTTTTTTGATATTCGTACATTGACTGGGGCTATTTTTATGATTGCCTTGGTACTCTATCCTTACTTATACCTAATTTTTAAAACGGCACTCAGAGAGCAGTCTTTTAAACTAGTGCAAGCTAGTCAACTAATGGGGCTATCACCATTACAAAGTTTTTTACGCGTTAGTTTGCCTCTTGGTCGTGGGGCAATTGTGGCAGGGGTTACATTGATCAGTATGGAGGCTATGGCTGATTTTGCTACTGTTAACTACTTTGCTGTGAGCACACTGACGACCGCTGTTTATGATACATGGCTTGGCTATTACTCATTAACCGCAGCGGCGAAAATCTCAGGTATTATGTTACTGATTTTGTTTTTAACCATCATGGTTGAGCGCTTTAGTCGTCGCAATCAAGCTGTGTATGAACGTCAGTCAAGCGTAAACAGCGCAACTTTGTATCGCTTAAAAGGCGGTGCGGCATGGGCTGCAAGCTTGGCTTGCACCGTTGTGCTGGTATTGGCTTTTATTCTGCCGGTTGGAGTATTAGTTAAATATGCCATTGTCTATGCAGATGAAGCATGGAATGGGGCATTCTTTAATTACGCTTGGCAAAGCTTTAAAGTGGCTGTAGTGGTGAGCATTGCAACTATCCTATTGAGCTTATTGGTATTGTTTTATCAACGCATTGCGAAGCAAGCTTACCCTTTGATCCCTGGGCGTTTAGCAAGTACTGGCTATGCCTTACCTGGTACTGTATTAGCGATTGCTGTATTGCTGCCATTAACTCAGCTAGATGATGCATTAAATAATTGGCTTGAGCCTTTTGGTCTATCACCAGGGTTACTTTTAAGCGGTACTTTATTTGCGATGATTTTTGCTTATGTTGTACGTTTTTATGCGATTGCGCATGGCGCGCTTGAAAGCAGTTTTTTACGTATTAGCCCATCGTTAGATATGGCCAGCCAATCAATGGGCAAAGGGCCCATGCAAACCCTTTGGCGAGTACATTTACCGCTATTAAAACGCGGTATTTTAACAGCTGGTTTGTTAGTGTTTATTGAGTGCATGAAAGAGTTACCTGCAGCTCTATTACTCAGACCTTTTAATTTTGAAACCCTAGCAACTCATGTTTTTCAATATGTTAGTGATGAGCAATTGGAGCTTGCGTCAATTTCAGCCTTGTTTATCGTGTTAGTTGGGTTAATCCCTTTGTATTTCGTTAATCGTTCGATGGAGCAAAATCACTCATGAGTCATTTGATAATTAAAGACTTAGCTTATCAGTACAATGCGACTCAGGTGTTGAGTGAACTAAACCTCAATGTTGAACAAGATGAAATCGTCTGTTTGCTTGGCGCAAGTGGCTGCGGCAAAACCACCACCTTAAAGGCAATTGCCGGGATTTTACAGCCTGATCAAGGCTATATGAGTATTGATTCAAAAGTGGTCAACGATAGTGGGCTGTTTGTTGCACCGGAAAAACGTAATATTGGCATGATGTTCCAAGACTATGCGCTGTTTCCTCATTTAACGGTAAGCGACAACATAGCGTTTGGTCTTAGCAATATGAGCAAAGCGCAAAAGCGAGAGCGTGTAGATGAAATGCTTAGCCTTGTTAAACTCGATGGTTGTGCACAGCGATACCCTCATCAGCTTTCTGGTGGACAGCAGCAACGTGTGGCAATAGCCCGTGCACTTGCTTACAAACCAAGTTTATTATTACTTGATGAGCCATTTTCGAATATTGATACACAAGTGCGTTTTGAGCTTATTGCAGATATACGCCGAATTATTAAAGCTCAGCAGGTTTCTGCGGTATTTGTTACCCATTCGAAGGAAGAAGCTTTCGCATTTGCTGACACGCTTGCCGTTATGCATGGTGGAAAAATAGCCCAACAAGGCTCTCCTGAGCAGTTATTTAGCCAACCTAACTCAAAGGTGGTTGCAGAGTTTCTTGGTACGGGCATATACTTAACGGCAAAAGTATTAACGCCAACTGAATACGAAACGGCGTTTGGTGTGGTTCACTCATTGACACCGAACAATGCAGATTGTCAGCAAGGTCAAGTGTATATAAGACCGCACCATATTCAGTTGTGTGAAGCTGCGCACAGTGACGCAAACAGTTTAACTATTTTGCACAGGCGCTTTATCGGTACGCGTTATGTATATCGAATTAATATTGCAGGGCAAGAGTGTGAAGTTGCTGCAGAGCAAGACCGCGTGTTAGCTGTTGAGCAACCTGTAAAAATAAAAATAATGCCGCACACAGTCAATTTTTTTCATGATTAGTAATAAATAACAATCTTGAATCCTTGGCTTTGTGCAAATAACGAGAAGCTAAGGATTCACTATGGCGCAAGCGCAATCTGGGATTTGTGCTGAAGCAAACTTACATGGTTTGCACCTGTTTTTTAATGTTTACGATGGCCACGATGAGTCATTACGTAAAAAACTAAAACGCGTTAGCGTCATTCAAGATGAGTTTGCTGATCAGTTCTCAGAAGCCATGCTATCGTGCGTGGTTGCCCTTGGTGCTCAGTATTGGCCGCATATCTTGCCCGAGTTTATTCCTAGTCAATTGCAAAGCTTTCCGAATGTAACTCATAGTGATCATGTGATGAGTGCCCAGCCATTTGATTTGTTTGTACAAATTCGCTCAGACCGTGAAGATGTAAACCATCTATTTGCCCTGCAAATCCTAAAATTATTAACACCGGATGTTGAGCTGGTGGAGCAGGTCCGTAATTTTCGGTTTTTAGATGGACGTGATTTTAACGGCTTTATTTATGCAGGCGATACACCTCATGGCCGTCAAAAGCGTAGTACAGCACTTATCGACAAACCGGGGCACTTTGAAGATCAAGGCAGCTATATTCATGTTCAGCGCTTTGTGCATGATTTGAGTGTCTGGCAGCATTTATCGCTGTCTGAGCAAGAGCAAATCATGGGGCGCACGCGTCTAGATAACACCTTGATTGTGCCTGCTGTAGAAACCAGTCATGCGGTTCGTAGTGAATTAAAAGATGAGCATGGCCAGCCTCTTTTGCTAAACCAAAGCATGCCATTTGGTGATGTGCATAAGCAGGGAATTTTAATGGTTTCGTGTGCGGCGCAAGGGGATGCGTTTGAGCAGGTATTAAAGAGTCGCTTGGGGCAGGGCGATTGCTATGATCATTGGCTCGATTTTACTCAAGCCGATATGGGATCTGCGTTTTTCGCCCCGTCAGTAAACTTCTTAAAGCAGCTTTAAACGGTATCGAATAAAGTGCGTACGCGATCAAGCGTCACATCGATTTCAGAAATCTTCGCAGGGGCGATAAAAATAGTGTCGTCGCCTGCAATAGTGCCTAGTACGCCATCTGCTTTACCGAGTGAATCAAGTAAACGAGCAATTAATTGTGCTGCGCCTGGACTGGTGCGAATAATGATCATCATTTCGTTATGCATAATATCAATAACAAGCTGACGCAGTGGGCTTTTCGCTGTTGGCACACCCATTTCAGCCGGTAAGCAATAGACCATTTCTTGTTTTGCATTACGAGTACGTACCGCACCAAATTTGCTTAACATGCGAGATACTTTACTTTGACTAATATTATCAAAGCCTTGCTCTTTTAATGCTTCGACAATCTCACCTTGTGAACCGAAGTTTTCTTCTTTTAATAGCGCTTTAAACGCTTTGATCAGTGCTTCTTGTTTGTCTTGTGGTTGCATGTTGCCGTTTCTTTATTCATAAAATGTAGGGTAATTCTACACAACTCTGCATATTTATGCAGTATTAGTTTACAAAGTCGTCCAAAATGCTGTGTCTTTACAGCCAAGTTTACAACTATGGTCGAAATTATACGCGAAATAAGCAGGATAAATTTGTTTTTAGTCGCTAATTTCATTATCTTTAGGGCCACAAATATTTCCTACCTCAAATTACGGAGAATTCCAATGAAAGTTGCTGTTTTAGGCGCAGCTGGCGGTATCGGCCAAGCATTGTCTTTATTATTAAAAACAAGTTTACCTGCAGGTTCTGAATTATCGTTATACGATGTTGCCCCTGTTGTTCCTGGTGTAGCGGTTGATCTTTCTCACATCCCAACAGACGTTAAAGTTGAAGGCTTTGGTGCTGACAGCTTAGACGCAGCATTAGCTGGTTGTGATATCGTTCTTATCCCAGCGGGTATGCCACGTAAGCCAGGCATGGACCGTGCGGACCTTTTCAACGTAAACGCAGGTATCATCAAAACATTAGCTGAAGGCATCGTTAAAAACTGTCCTAAAGCGTTAGTAGGTATCATCACTAACCCAGTAAACGGCACAGTGCCAATCGTTGCTGAAGTATTCAAAAAAGCGGGTACTTACGATGCAGGCCGTGTATTCGGTATCACAACGCTTGACGTGATCCGTTCAGAAGCATTTGTTGCTGAACTTAAAGGTTTAAGCGCAACTGACGTTAAAGTTCCAGTGATCGGCGGTCACTCAGGTACGACAATCCTTCCTCTTCTTTCTCAAGTTGAAGGTGTTACTTTCACTGACGAAGAAGTTGCGGCATTAACTCCACGTATCCAAAACGCAGGTACTGAAGTTGTTAACGCTAAAGCGGGTGGCGGTTCAGCAACTCTTTCTATGGGTGCTGCAGCAGCACGCTTCTGTATGTCTTTAGTTAAAGGCTTACAAGGTGAAGAAGTAGTTGATTACGCATACGTTGCAGTTGAAAACGGTGACGCAGCATACTTCGCACACCCAGTTCGTTTAGGTAAAAACGGCGTTGAAGAAATCCTTTCTTACGGTGAGTTAAGTGCATTCGAAGAGCAAGCTAAAAACGACATGCTAGCTACACTTAACAAAGACATCCAAGAAGGTGTTGATTTCATCAACGGTTAATTCCGAAAGATGATAGGCGATTTTTTAAATCGCCGAAAACAAAAAAGCCTGCAAATGCAGGCTTTTTTAATGGCTCGAATAAATAGTGTTTAGTGATCGCGGGCAACGGCGATACGGGCCAAACTCTCTAAGGCTTGTTTGTACGGTGTATCTGGTAAGAACGCAATACAAGCAATTGCTTTGTCAGCTTCTTGCTCAGCTTTTTGCATTGCAAACTCAAGGGCTTTAGTGTCAGCTAATGCCGCTAGAATGCTTTCTAAATGGTCCATACCATTACCAAGCTCAATTGCTTCACGTACTAGCTTAACTTGCTCTGGTGTGCCTTTTTGCATTGCGTAGATAAGCGGTAGGGTAGGTTTACCTTCAGCTAAATCATCGCCAATGTTTTTACCAAGTTGCTCGGCATCAGCGTTGTAATCAAGTACATCATCCACTAATTGGAATGCAGTGCCAAGATGCATACCGTATAAGTTTAATGCTTCAAGGGTTTGTTTGTCTTGCTCGGTAATAATTGCAGCAAGGCCGGTTGCAGCTTCGAACAATTTTGCCGTTTTGCTGTAAATAACCTGCATATAGCTTTGTTCTGTGGTGTCAGGGTCATTACAGTTCATTAGCTGTAATACTTCACCTTCAGCGATGACATTGGTTGCATCCGCTAAAATTTGCATGATTGGCATTTTACCTAGGCCAACCATAAGCTGAAATGAACGTGTATAGATAAAGTCACCGACCAAAACGCTCGCTGCATTACCAAACTCTGCGTTGGCTGTAGGCGTACCACGGCGCAAATGTGACTCGTCGACAACGTCGTCATGCAATAAAGTGGCGGTATGAATAAATTCGATGATAGTGGCAAGCGTAATATGGTCTTTGCCCTCATAACCAAGTGCTTTTGCCGCTAAAATGGCCAACATAGGACGAACGCGTTTACCGCCACTGTTTACTATGTATAAACCGAGTTGGTTAACCAATGCGACATCTGAGCGCATTTGGGCATGTATAAGTTGATTGACGTCATCCATTTCATTTTCGATTAACGTCTGGATAGCTTTTATATCCATTGATCTCCGAGCCAATATTTATGGGTATACGGGGCTGATTGTACAACAAAAAAAGCGCTTGCTCGATATTTTGTGATGATTCAGTAAAAAAACACTGTAAAGTTTTTTATTTGAGATCAATTTTGCCAAGATAAATTTATAACCTTGATTAATAAGTGATCAGTTTTTTGAATTTTAAAGGTGCCTATTATTAGCGTAATTTAATTGTCATGAGATCGTAAAAACCGCTTGGCATGTGGTGTTTTTAGGATAGAATAGGGGAAAATATTGAATTGCTCTCAATGCAGCTATTTTTTATTCATTTTATCGAAAAAGAGGCTTGCTAGTTTTTGCACATTAGCGTAAACTTCGCGCCCTATTGAAGAATATTTTAGTTGCGTCGATTTGAGGGCGCACAGACGGAGTTAATTATGTACGCGGTTTTCCAAAGTGGTGGTAAACAGCACCGTGTGACTGAAGGTCAAACAATTCGTCTTGAGAAATTAGACGTTGAAACTGGTGCAGCAGTTGAATTTGATTCAGTACTTTTAGTTGCTGATGGTGAGAAAATCGAGATCGGTGTACCGTTCGTAAACGGTGGTAAAGTAACAGCTGAGGTTGTTTCACACGGTCGCGGTGAGAAAGTTAAGATTGTTAAATTTAGACGTCGTAAGCATTCTCGTAAGCAAATGGGCCATCGTCAATGGTTCACTGAAGTTAAAATCACTGGCATTAGCGCTTAATTAGAGGTACTGAGAAATGGCACATAAAAAAGCAGCTGGTAGTACTCGTAACGGTCGCGATTCAGAAAGCAAACGCCTAGGTGTTAAGCGTTTTGGTGGCGAATCAGTTCTAGCGGGTAGCATCATTGTTCGTCAACGTGGTACTCGTTTCCACGCTGGCGCAAACGTAGGTATCGGTAAAGACCACACTATCTTCGCAAAAGCAGATGGTAAAGTTCAATTCGAACAGAAAGGTCCTTTAAACCGTAAATACGTAAATATCGTAGCTGAGTAATCATCTCGATATTTGAAAAACCCCGCCTTTGCGGGGTTTTTTGTTTTAAGGCACATAATAGTGCGTATAAATATATACCTAAGCGCCTTGGCATTGGGTGCTGAATAGGGCACTTAGGTATATAATAGAGTTATTAACAAGCCAATCTTAAAGTGAGTAATCATGAAGTTTGTAGATGAAGTAGAAATTCGTTGTGACGCGGGTGATGGCGGCAGCGGTGTCGTATCTTTCCGACGTGAAAAATATGTACCAGATGGCGGTCCTGATGGCGGCGACGGCGGCGATGGCGGCAGCGTTTATCTACAAGCCGATGAAAACTTAAATACGTTAATTGATTACCAATTTGAGCGTTTTCATAAAGCAGAGCGCGGCACAAATGGTCAAAGCCGTAACATGACTGGTAAAAAAGGCGCTGATTTAACGCTTAAAGTGCCTGTTGGTACACGTATCATTGATGTTGATACTGAAGAGTCATTAGGTGATTTGACCAAGCATGGTCAAAAGGTTGTTGTTGCAAAAGGTGGTTTCCATGGCTTGGGGAATGCACGTTTTAAATCAAGTACAAACCGCGCTCCACGTCAAAAAACACTAGGTACACCTGGTGAAGTTCGCAGCTTACGTCTAGAGCTAATGCTACTTGCAGATGTTGGCTTACTTGGTTTACCAAATGCTGGTAAATCAACGTTTATCCGCAGTGTTTCTGCAGCTAAACCAAAAGTGGCAGATTACCCGTTTACGACGCTTATTCCTAATCTTGGTGTAGTACGCCCAGATGCGAATAAGTCATTTGTAATTGCTGATATCCCAGGTCTAATCGAAGGCGCTTCAGATGGCGCAGGCCTTGGTATTCGCTTCTTAAAACACTTAGAGCGTTGTCGTGTATTACTGCATATCATTGATGTTATGCCTGTTGATGGTACAAACCCGGTTGATAATGCCTTTGCGATTATTAATGAGCTACACCAATACAGCCCTAAACTTGCTGAAAAGCCGCGCTGGTTAGTATTTAACAAAATTGACCTATTACCAGAAGATGAAGCTGAAGCCCTGTGTAATGAAATTGCCGAAGAGCTAGGTGAAGAGGTTAATGTTTACCGTATTTCTGCTGCGAATAAACAAAATACTCAAGCATTGTGTCATGACATTATGGCGCTACTTGATAGTATGCCGAAAGAGAAATTCGCTGAAGAAGAGAAAGAAGAAGTTGAATTTAAGTGGGATACTTATCATCAGAAAGCGACCTCTCAAGATGATGATGATTGGGATGACGACTGGGATGATGATGACTACGATGTGGAAGTTATCTACCAACGATAAAATTTAAAACTGAAAAGGAGCCATGCGCTCCTTTTTTATTAATAAGAAAAAAGTATTAAGGTTTAGTGTGAAAATTTCAATGATTGCTGCAATGGCAAATAACCGAGTAATTGGCCAAGACAACCAAATGCCATGGCATTTACCCGCCGATCTGCAACACTTTAAAAAAGTAACCATGGCAAAGCCTGTGATCATGGGCCGTAAAACATTTGAATCAATAGGTCGGCCTTTACCGGGTCGTCAAAATATTATTATCACGCGTAATGCTGATTACACAGCTGAAGGTATTGAGGTGGTTACTTCACCAGAGGCTGCGCTGGAATTGGTTGCTGATGTTGAAGAAGTAATGATTATTGGTGGCGGAAATATATACGAACAATTCCTGTCTCAAGCAGATCGTCTATACTTAACTTTTATCGACCTTGAAGTGGAAGGTGATACGCAGTTCCCAGATTACGAAAGTGTTGCTAATTGGACAGTTGCCGAGCAAGAAAAGCATCAGCCTGATAACAAAAACCCTCACTCGTATACTTTTGTAACCCTGTACAAAAATTCGTAACATTATTGCGGTAAAATTAATTAGTTGGTACAATATTACACAATCTTGGTAAGAAAAAAGTATTACATAAGGGCAAAATATGATGAAGTTACCAAATATGTTACTTGCAGCGGCTGTTGTATCAGCGTCAGTTGCGTATACAGCACCAGCAAAAGCTGATGATCAATTAGCGGTTTCTATCTGTGAATATATCGCAGCTGATGATAAAAACCGTTTGCGTAGTAAGCTTAAAAGCTCACGTGTGAAAATTCGTAACATTTTTGATGCTGTGAAATGCAATGGCAATAACATGCTTCGTCATGCAATCGAAAGCGGCGCGGCAGATACTGGTGAGTATATTGTTAAGAACTTATCAAAAAGCTCTTTAGAAGATGGTGCTGATATTGCTTGGGCTGAGTCGAACGGTCACGGTGGTTCACCACTAATCGCTGTTATTAAAGACCGCGCAGGCCTTTAATTTAAGCGCCAAAAGAATTTAAGAAACCGCACTCGTTGCGGTTTTTTTGTGCCTGTAAGGTAAGTAACTTGTTGAGAATCTCTCGTTTATTAAAAACTGGAAGCTTCTAAAGTTGAAGTCTTCCAGTTTGAGGCATTTACTGCTTGTTATTTATGGTAGCTTAAACAGGTTTCTACTTCGTTCTTCGAACCTAAGATCACCGCCACACGTTGGTGAATAGCGTCAGGTTGAATGTCCATGATGCGCTCAGTGCCTGTAGAAGCTATGCCGCCAGCTTGTTCGATTAACATTGCCATTGGATTTGCTTCGTATAATAAACGTAATTTGTTAGGTTTATTTGGATCTTTCGTGTCAGTTGGGTAAGTAAAAATACCACCACGACATAATACACGGTGCACATCACCCACCATTGCAGCAATCCAGCGCATGTTGAAGTTACGACCACGTGGGCCTGTGTCACCAGCAATTAAGTCATTGATGTAATTTTGCATCGCCGGTTGCCAATGGCGTTGGTTTGAAGCATTGATAGCAAATTCGCTGGTCTCTTCAGGTACGCTTGCAAAATCTTGTGTTAATAAGAAAGTACCGTGCGTTTTATCTAAGGTGAAAAAGCGTGTGCCCTTGCCGGTTGTTAACGCCAGCACGGTTGATGGGCCATATAACACATAACCCGCTGCAACTTGGTTTTTACCCGGTTGCATAAAAATACTAGGATCAGCCGGATCAGCCCCTTCAGGCGCTGCCATAATTGAGAAAATTGTACCAACGAGTGAGTTGATATCAGTATTTGATGAGCCATCAAGTGGGTCGAATGCAACAATGTAGTTGGCATCTGGATTACCCGCAACGGTGAAGTCTTCTTCTTCAGAGGCAATGGCTTTTACGTAGCCCGATTCTAATAAAATATCTTTTAAAAGTTGGTTAGTTAGAACATCGAGTTTTTTCTGAGTTTCACCCTGAATGTTTTCGTCTAGGGTTGAGCCTAATACGCCAGATAGGGCGCCTTGACCAACACGAAATGAAATTTCTTTACATGCCGCAAGTACCGTTCTGATTAATGAGATCAGTTCACGAGGGCAACCATCTTCTAACAATACCGGTGGGAGTCTACGCATTCTATTTTCCTGATAACGTTGTAGCCAGACATTTTTAGTGTGAGAGAGAATGTCTTAGCAAGCGCTGAATTTCGTCTTAAATAGCTGATTTTTATAAACGGTACTTTATACTGCTTAATACCTATACAGTATTTAAAACGCGAATAACAAAGATAAGATTATGCAAAAAATACCATTACTACGATATCTGCTCTTAGCTGTGCTACTTACTATGATAACTCAAGCACACGCAGCAATTAAGTCTATAAATGATTTTACTGAAAAAATGACTCATTTTTCAGGCTATTTTTCATTTTACTACGACACAGAAAACGGCAAATTGTATCTTGAAGTGGATAAACTCGAGCAACAATTTTTACTACAACAAAGCCTACCTTACGGTGTTGGTTCAAATGATATTGGCTTAGATCGCGGTCAGTTAGGTGACACACATTTAGTACAGTTTGAGCGTTTTGGCGATAAGGTAATGCTAAGAGCCATCAATACATATTACCGCGCTAATACTAATAACCTTGCGGAACAACAAAGTATTAAAGAGGCGTTCGCATCGAGTATTTTAGCGGGTTTTAGTGTTGTAGCTCAGTCAGATACTGCGGTACTTGTGGATTACACCCCTTATTTATTAAGCGATGTTCATGGTGTAAGCCGTCGTTTATCGGCAACCGGGCAGGGAAGTTTTAGTCTAGATAGTAACCGCAGTGCGGTATATTTAGCACGTTCAAAAGCGTTTGAAAAAAATACAGAATTAGAAGCCGTGCTTACTTTTCAAGGTAATAACCCAGGAAAGTATGTACGCCAAGTGAGCGCAGACCCTTATGCGCTGACAGTGCATATGCATCACTCATTAATTGAGTTACCGGACGATAATTACACCCCTCGCAAATTCCACCCTCAAGCAGGTTTTTGGAGCATTGAGCACAAAGATTATGCGGCAGCGCTGGGTGAGTCTATGTATGTGCGTTACATCCCGCGTCATCGTTTAGCGAAAAAAGATCCGAGCCTGCCAATCAGCGAGCCCGTTGAGCCGATTGTTTATTACTTAGATCCGGGTGTACCAGAGCCAGTTAAAACAGCGTTACTTGATGGTGCTAAATGGTGGAATGATGCCTTTAATGCAGCAGGTTATAAGAACGCATTTATCGTTAAAGTGCTCCCTGATGATGCCGACCCTATGGATATACGCTACAACGTAATTCAATGGGTGCACCGTGCAACCCGTGGTTGGTCGTATGGCAGTTCAGTGATTGACCCTCGAACTGGCGAAATTATCAAAGGCCATGTGACACTCGGGTCACTGCGTGTTCGTCAAGATATCCTAATTGCAGAAGCATTAGCAGCTCCCTATTTTGAAGGCAATGAAGTGGCTAAGCGTTTACAAGCCATGGCGCTTGATCGTATTCGTCAATTAAGCGCTCATGAAGTAGGGCATACTTTAGGTATTTCGCATAACTTTGCAGCGTCAGTGGCAGACAGAGCTTCTGTAATGGATTATCCACACCCACTACTGAGCTTTGATGAGCAAGGTAAATTAGATGTAAGCCGAGGCTATGCTGCTGGCATGGGCGTGTGGGATACCCAAGTTATTAAATACGGTTATAGCGATTTCACTAATCAAGATGAAGCACAGCAATTGGCTGCTATTTTAGCCGAGAACAAAAGCAAAGGGTTAGAGTTTATCTCAGACAGTGATGCCCGCGCTCAAGGGGGCGCTCACCCAACTGGGCATTTATGGGATAACGGCAGTTCACCGAGTGATGAGCTTATGCGGGTACTAGATGTTCGTAAACAAGCGCTGACGAGCTTTGGTATCGAAAACATCAAAACGGGCACAGCTTTATCACAACTAGAAGAAATGCTGGTGCCACTTTATTTGTTCCACCGCTATCAAGTTGAAGCGGCGGTTAAATTAATTGCCGGTGTAAATTACGAATACGAAGTTCGTGATGGTTCACAACCAAAAGGGGCACAGGTTGTGGCAAAGCAAACACAGCAAGCGGCAGTGGATGCCGTACTTGCGACATTAAAAGCTGAGAACCTTGTTTTGCCTGAGTCGGTATTAGCGCTTATTCCACCAAAAGCGTATGGTGAATCAAAATCACGGGAGAGCATTGTTGGTCGCACAGGACTAACGCTCGATGCGATGGCGTTGCCTGAGGTTGCTGCAGCACATAGCTTGAGCCTACTTTTTAATAGCCAACGCATTAACCGTTTAGCGCAGCAGCAAGCACGAAGCGATGCATTTTATGGTTTAGATGCACTATTAGCACAAACTTATCAGCAAGTTTTTGAGCAAAAAATTGCCTCAGGGATGGCAGGTAAAATTAGTCAACGTGTGCAGCTTTTAACAGCGAAACAATTTGCCGACTTAGTGGCTAGCAATGAGGTGGCACCCGAAGTACAAGCTCAGCTTCGTTACTACTTAGCTAAACTTGCAAAGAGTTACCAGCAAGAATCAATGCTAGGCAGTGTATCCGTTGGCAACAGTGCATTTAAGCAATATTTAAGCGAGCAAATCAGTCACTTTTTAGAAAACGGTGAATGGCCTGCAAACTTTAAAGTGTTGCCAATGCCACCGGGCTCACCAATTTAACTCACCTTTCTTTTAAGACGCCTAGCATAGCTAGGCGTTTTACTTGCATAAAATTGGATATTTGCTAATCTAGCGGCCTTCCTTTTTTGTCTTTTTGAGGTGTATATGGCGTTCTTTTCTCGCTCGTTGTTAGCAGCGGCCATTACATTCTCTAGCTTTTCCAGTTACGCAACCCTAGAAAAAAAACAATGCGATGTAGAGCTAAGCCATGGCTTGATCATCACAGATGATGTCATTCGTATTGTTGATAAAGGTCAAACTCGCGTACAAATCAACAACGATAACCAATTGTTTATACGTGGTTATTGGGTTGATTTAAGCCCAGAAGAAAGCCAAGTTGTGGAGCAGTTCAGTCGTGGTATCAGGCAAACCGTTCCTGAACTTGTTGATCTGGCGACCGATGGTGTAAACCTTGGCTTAAGTGCCATCGAGCAAGTTGTTGAGGGCATGTCAGACAAAGAGCCAGAAGTGCTAAAAACTCAGCTGCAATATGTTGAGCGTGCACTAATGGATAAATTTAAGCGTGGTGATGACTTTTTCTTTATTGCCCCGCAGTCACTGTCGAAAATCGATGACTTTTTTACCAAAGAAATCAGCCAAAAAATTCACTCTGCAGTGCATGGCTCACTTGGCGCTATTTTAGTCTCGTTAGGCGATGCTTTTAAATCGCGCGAAGGTAACATCGAAGACCGTATCAATGATATGGGGCAGCGTATGGATATCATCTCAAAAGAAATTGATAAATCACTACAAAAGAAAGCAGAGCAATTAGAGATGAAAGCCTCTGAGTATTGTGAGTGTTTGAACTCATTAGATGTCACCGAATCACGATTACAACAAATGGTGCCTGGTATGGCCGATTTTGATTTGGTACAAATAAAGTCTTAATACGAACTTAATACGAAAAAGCCCAGCAACTGCTGGGCTTTTTCGTTTTTAGTTGTTTGAATTAGCTAAACTTAGCGGTTTCAGTTTCTAAATTGCTTGTAAGACCTTTGATCAAATCGGTTGCTGTATGGGCCTGATTTGATACATCAGCCGTTTGTGAAGCCGTGTCTGAGATAGTCACGATACGCTTGGCGGTGTCTTCACCAGCATCAAGCTGCTCTTTTGCAGCAATGGCTATTTGATGGCTCATTTGTGCAATTGCGCTGAGTGAGCTGGCAACCCGTTTTAGCTCTTCATTGGCTTTAGTCGACTTTTCAACGGTTTGTTCACTGGTACTCATACTGAGCGAAACAGATGACTTGGCATCTTGGGTTGCAGCTTGTAGTTTGCCAATCATATTGCGGATTTCTTCAGTGCTGGTTTGTGTGCGCTGAGCAAGCCCACGAACTTCATCAGCAACCACAGCAAAGCCTCGTCCTTGCTCACCTGCACGGGCAGCTTCTATCGCTGCGTTAAGCGCAAGTAAGTTAGTTTGTTCGGCAATACCTTGAATAACACTCAGCACATTTGCGATGTTATTTACTTCATCATCAAGCACTTGAATATTATTACCAGCGCTGTCAATTTGCTGCTCTAAAAGCGCGATGGTATCAGCAGCCTCGCTTGTTAAGTGGCTGGCACTTTGACCTTGTTGCTCAGCTTCTTGCACTGAGTAAGCGGCTTGCTCAGCATGTTCTACAACGGTTTGTGCTGAGGCTGTTAACTCGGTAATAGCTGAAGCTACCATTTGAGTTTCTTCGTTTAGGCTACGAGTGAGTTTGTCGAGTTCAACTGAGCGAGACTCGTTATCAACACTTTGATTTTTTAAGCTATCTGTAACACCTTTAATGCCACCAACAACGCCACGTAAACCTTGCTGCATATAATGCATGGCTGCAATAATGCTTTCAGGTGGGGTATCTTGGCGGATATGTGAGTTTAAGTTGCCACGAGAGACATTCTTAACAATACCAATTACTTCATCAATTTCGCCGCCTAAGGCATTGGTGAGTGATGAGCCAAAGCGAGCAATGGCAAAGGTCAGTGCAATGGCAATAATCATAGACAAGCCCAGCAACCACTTTGCAGTATTCCAATAACGTTCATCAACTTCTTTGGCGCTAATGCCTGTACCAACATACCAGCCAAACAGCGGTGTTTTTTGTACTACAGAAGTTAGATCAACGGTTTCACCATCTCGCACTGAATCCCAGTGATAGGTGATGATTTTATTGGTCGTGTTACCCACGAGATTTTCGACCATACGGCCGATACTGTTGCCGCTGGCATCTTTAAAATCGTTAAAGCTGGTGCCGTGTAGTTCTGGGTCGTGCGGCGTGGCGACAAAATCTAAGTTGTTGTCGACGACATACACATATTCTGAGTCGTGGTATTTATTTTCTCGAAGTACCTGAATCGCGAGCTTCTTTGCTTGTGCTTCTTCGAGTTGATTGCTTTTAACCATCAACTCAAATTGCTCAACAATATTGGTGGTGCTCTTCATGAGTTGGTTGATACGCGCGATGTTGTCGCTTTCGCTGGCATGGCGTAAAGATTGTAAGCCAAGTAACGCTATCGCAGATAACGCAATAAACATAGCGATAGCAAATAAGGTGATTTTTGTTTTTAAAGCTAATCCTGATAACACAGTCAGCCTCCTTTATTATTTCCCCTGTTAACTTCTACCACGTTTGTCTGGTTTTATTAAGGAAAAATGACAGCGTTATCATGATTTTTACTCAAGTACCTATTTAGAGCTTCAGTTCGGCTTCTGTCAGGGCACGATATTCACCGCTTGCAAGGCTTTCATCGAGGGTGATGCCAGTTATTTTTTCACGATGTAATTCAACAACTTTATTACCTACAGCCGCAAGCATTCGCTTAACTTGATGGTATTTACCTTCGCAAATTGAAAGGCGTAAGCTGTAGCTTGCAAGTTTTTCAACAACCGCAGGGCGAGTTAGCTCTTTTTCGTTGTGCAATTGCACCCCTTGCTCTAACGCTGCAATGGCTTCTTCATCAATAGGTTCTTGAGTTTCAACTAAATAGGTTTTGAATTTGTTATGCTTTGGTGCAGTAATTTTGTGTGACCAGTCGCCGTCATTGGTGATGATCACTAACCCTGTGGTGTCGATATCTAAACGGCCTGCAACATGAAAGTCGCTCATATTTGGTTCATCAAGTAAATCAAATACAGTCGGGTGAAGGTCATCTTTATTGGCACACACATAGCCAGCTGGTTTATGGAGCATGAAGTAGCGTTTGCCTAAAAATACCAGTGGCTCGCCTTGCCAGCGCACATCGTCATCTTGGTTGATTGAATAATCAAATGAGGTGATCACCTCGCCATTAACGGTGGCGTATTTACGTTTGATACCTGCTTTGGTTTTACTGCGAGGTAACTCGGCAATATGGCTAATAAATTTATCTAAACGGCATGGAAATTTCATTGGGATCACATTTTTAGTCGGCTACAATGGCGGCGAGTATAGCGGATACTAGTTACCTATGACAGTACAGCAAGGACAAATATTACAGCATTACCAAGCACAAATAGCCAAAGGTGATTTGCAAGAAGACTGTGCCCAGCGCACAGCGATTAATGCTCTGGATAATCTAGCCACAGAATTGGCTGCACCAAGCCATTGGTGGCAAAGCGCTAAGCCAATAAAAGGGGTTTACTTATATGGCCCAGTAGGGCGTGGTAAATCCATGTTAATGGACGTGTTTTTTCGGCTTGTTAATATTGACGCTAAGCAGCGTTTGCACTTTCATCATTTTATGAAGCAAGTGCATGAGCGCTTAACTCAGCTGCAAGGGCAGAAAAATCCGCTGACGGTGATTGCTAAAGAGTGGGCAGAGCACATTAGCTTGATTTGTTTTGATGAGTTTTTTGTGTCTGATATTGGTGATGCCATGATCTTAGGTGGCTTATTCAAAGCCTTGTTTGAGCAGCAAGTAGTGTTAGTCGCGACCTCAAACTGCCAACCGGAGCAGTTATATCGCAACGGTTTACAGCGCGCACGATTTTTACCGACAATCGATTTATTAAATGAGCATTGCCATGTTTTAAGTGTTGAAGGCGATACAGATCATCGCTTTCGCTTTGGCAAACAAACCGCACATTATTTTATTAATAACAAAGAGGCGCTAACAGAGCGCTTTTTAAAGCAAGAGCAAGTAATACAAAGGCAAACAGCGATAGAGGTTTGCCATCGCGAGCTTAGCTGTATCTTGCTCGCTCAAGACGCCATTATGTTTGATTTTATGGCGCTTTGCTCAGGACCTAGAAGTACCGCGGATTATATTGATTTGGCAGAGCGTTTTCAGCGTGTTTATTTACTCAATGTGCCAGTAATGGGGCGCGGAGCCACAGGCAAACAAATTGTGCATGGCATTGAAGATAGCTACCAGCGAGAAAAGCAAGATTTACAAGAACACTTTTTAGATGATGAAGCGCGGCGCTTTATTGCATTGGTTGATGAGTTTTATGATCGCAGCCGATTATTGGTGATTTCGGCGGAGGTGGGCATTAGCGATTTATATCAAGGACAAAAACTGGCATTTGAATATGCGCGTACCGAGTCTCGATTAGTTGAGATGCAAAGCTGGCATTGATAAAGAAGCACGCCACTGAGGCGTGCTTCTTATTTTCGAGCGCTGAGGCTAGAAGCTGTATGATACACCTATGTATGCATAGCGCCCCTTGCCACCACCGTATTTTGAATAATAATTACCGCGGCCTGATGGGTAAAAGTCCCCTTTATTATCAAAAAGGTTATTCACACCACCAAATAAACGTAAATCACTTTTGTTAGACAGTTCTAATTTATAAGAAACTGACAAATCATGTCTTAGGTATGAGCCGTAATCTTGAAAAGCTAGTTTTTCAGGGTTCGTAACGCATTCATCGCTTCCTTCTGCGCAGCGTTCATCATTATCTGCTAAGTAGCCTAAGTATTCTTCTTCTCTACTTTGGCTTGCTTTAAATGAGCCTAAGTATTTAGTACGCCAACGGATCCGTAACTCATCTTTTCGCCAAGTTAAAGACATTGAAGCTTTATCTTTACTTTCGCCATAGCCCGCATAATGTGTAGTCACTTTACCGCCATCAGGGCTTTGGTATGTTTGCGAGTTCTCGATGACATGATTGTAGTCAAGTTTAAATGCCAACTGACCAAAACTTTGTAAATCATATTCATACTGAGCTGAAACATCATAACCACGTGCAGTTAGCTCATCGAGGTTGTATTTACGTTGTACTATTTCAATGATATTACCTTCATCATTACGGGTAATATCATTACAAAAAGAATTATTTTCACCCCATTGTGTACCTGAGTCATAACACTCTCGTTGAATATTATCATTACTTAATTCAGAGATAGCATCTGAGACAGATATGTCATAAAAATCAATCGCAAGATTAAAATCAGGGATAAACTGAGGGGCAATACTCACACCGAAAGTATAGGTATCAGCGGTTTCTTCTTTGAGCTCTTTATTACCCACACCCGGTGAATAACGGTTGTTATCATCATCAAATTCAAAGTTAGGATCTTCTGCAATTAGGGCTGCAAGTGTTGGCTCTTTGCGGCAGTTATCATGCCCTGCGTCAGTTGATGTAGCTGTTAGACCATCACAGATATCATCATAGCTGTCATAGTCGCCGCGTGGTGGTGATAATAATTCTGTGATAGTTGGGGCACGTTGAGCACGGGCATAGTTAGCTCTAAAAGCATAGCCGTTAGTAATTTCCCACATTACGCCTAATTTATAACTGGCAACAGTCCCGACATTATTCATACTGTAGTTAGCTACACGTAAAGATAGGTCTGTATCAAGTGACTTTGCAAATGTTGCATCCCTTAAAAGCGGGAGTGCAAGCTCAGCAAAAGCTTCATATACATCAACTTCACCATAAAAAGTAGGCACATAATTAAAAGTAATACCGCCTGCTTTTATATCATCACTGGTTTTGAGGTCTTGGCTATCTTTGCGGTATTCACCACCAAACACAGCTGCAACTGGCCCTGCAGGGAGCTCAAACAGGTCACCAGTAATGTAGCCTACCGCACCATATTGTTTTATCTCGGTATCAATAATTGGGTTGCTACGGATCCAAGCGGCCATCTCTTCGGTAATAGAGCCTTCACCAAATAAGTTAATTGCTACACAGCCTTCTGCGCGAGCCGCTTCATCAATACACTGAATTGTGCCATCAGCTAACTCTTCAGCTTGTAAAGCTTGATTAAGTCTAACTGTATTTAATTCATTGCTCCGTACTTGATGTTGTTTAAATCGACCATAGCTGACTGAAAAATCCCAGTCCCACTCGTCATTAAATAGAGTGCCTTGAAGGCCAGCCCAGCTGCGAATAGTTTTTCGACTATTGTCAGTAGTGATGTTACCAACCTCATGAAAGCGACGATCCCAATAAATACGGTCTTTGTATGGGTTTGCATCAAGAATCTCTTGTGGAACATACGGATTGTCAATTGGAATATAACCCGGTTTTACAAGCCCTAAAGGCTCACCTGTAGCCGGATCAAACTGCGGTGCTGTGGCACCCTCATATTCGTCTTCTGGTGATTTATGATTGAACGAATCACTGTCACTGTATTGCACTTGCGCGTAAAACATCACATTGTCAGTAAGGTCATAATCAATTTTAACTGCAGTAGAGAAGTTATCGCTTGGTACATCAAGCATTACATACTGATTTGAATTGATACCATAAATTTCTTCATTACCTTTCCAATCATCACGCAGGGTTTGTCCGTCGTACCAGAACTGTGTGTCGTTTTTGCCATTTTCTAAAAACACACCACCAGGAAGACCATCACTTTTACTCACCCAATCAGCTTGCGTGATGTCGCGCATACATTGATCGCCATCTGCTGTTTGCATTACATTACACATGCGATCTTTATCGTAATCGTAGCTATCTTCTATTTGTGCGCGTTTACGGTCGTAAAAAGTCATACCGAAATCACGGTCCCAGTTTGAACTGAAATAAGCATAGCCGCGACCATCATCGAATGACGTACCATAGTTTAAGTCGAGGCTAAACTCTTTACTGCCTCCTCCAGTTGACTCGCCAGTTTTAGCTTTAAAATCAAACCCTTCTTTTTTTGATTGAGTGATGATATTAACAACACCGGCCACAGCATCGGCACCATAAGTTGCAGATGCACCGCCGCTTATTATTTCAACGCGATCAACCATGCCGCTCGGAATAGTATTTAAACTGACATAGTTGCCGCTGTAGCTATTAGAAACTACACGACGGCCATCGATCAGCGTTAAGGTGCGATTAGGGCCTAAGTTACGTAGTTCAACTGTTGATAGACCGGTAGTTGAAACGCTTGATTGGCTGGTGGTGTTACCGATGCTCTCGCTAAGAGCTGGCATGTTATCAACTAAAATATCTGATAAGTTGCTTAATCCTGTATCGGAAATAGCGTCACGATCCATCGTTACTAAGGGGGTTGAAATGGAAAAACTATCACGCTTTATTCGTGAACCTGTCACGACAATTTTTTCAGGTTCTTCAGTTTGCTCATTGGCTGTTGGGGTGGTATTGGCAGTGCGAGCTATTTCAGCCTCATCTGCAAAAGCATGTTGACTAAAACCACTGGCAACGGCAAGTGCAATGGCACAAGGTTTGGTTAGTAGATTTCTCACAGGCGTTCCTAGTTGTTATATTTTTAGTTTTTAGAACCAGAGTGATGCTCTTTTTAAGGGCAGTTAAAATTTACAGCGAACAACACTCTGGTTGGTCGGTATTGACGTTAAAATAATTATAGAAATGTGAACTTAACTACAATCTTAGGTTGCTCGTTTATGTCTCTATTTTATATCTATTGAATATCTATTCATTTAAAAACAGTGTGTTAGGAAAATTCTTATTGTTAATTAAATTGCAATTCTAGACTGGTTAATACTTGGCTTTTACGTTAGATTGGTAGGGGCTTACACTGCTGTTTATCTAAAATGAGGTTTTATTTAGAGTTAATGGAAACATCTAATCGCGCTTATCAGCTGGGCCCATGTGTTGTTAACCCGCTCGAAAATAAACTGATATGCAATGGCAGTGAACAGCTTTTGCAGCCTAAATTTATTGAGCTATTAGGCTGTTTAGTTGGGCGCTACCCTGAACCTATCACCCGTGAAGATCTTATTAACCATGTGTGGGAAGGTAATTTTTATGTTGGGGAAAAAGCGTTAACGAATGCTATTTGGCATTTACGAAAAACATTTAAAGAACTCGACCCAGAACAAACTTATATAGAGACATTACGTAAAACGGGTTACCGGGTACTGTTAAAGCCTGAACCAATAGCTACAGCCGATGAAGTAAAAACCGAGGGCTTTAGTATCACAGCAGTACAAATAAGGCAGTTGTTTGTGGCTTTTTGTTTAATAAGCCTAGTGGGAATATATTGGTTGTTCTCATCGCCCTCAGAGCAAATCAATTCAAGCTTTGTGTTGCCACTTAATAGCATCGAAAGTGTGACGGCAAGCCCTGGTCGTGAGATTTATCCTTCAATTTCAGATGATCAACACTATTTGGTGTATTCATGGCGACAACTTGGGAAACAAAATAACCTCTATTTACGCGATTTACATTTTCCTGAACACCCAGCCAAGCAATTAACAGACTCACCTTTTACCGAAGGACGCTCTGTGTTTAGCCCAGACTCAAATACTTTATACTATTACCGAATGGCGTCAGATGTTTGTGAAATTGTAAAACTGTCTTTGGTGAATGCCACCAGTGTTGTACTTGGCGAGTGCAGTAATAGCTATGCAGCAGATCTTGATATCAGTAGTGATGGCAAAACTCTAGCCTACATTGCAGATCACACTGGGCAGTCAGGCAACAGGGTGACTCGTATCAAGCTACTTGGGTTACAGGAAAAACAAACAAAAGAAACAGTTATTCCTTGTAATGATGACTGCGAAACTGTGTATGAGTCAGTGTCGTTTTCGCCCGATGCACAGCGAGTTGTGGTTACGCGTAATGTTAAAAACAACCAAAAAGCGTTGTTTTTAATAGATGTAAAAACAGGGCAAAGCCAACGGCTAACTCATGATTTTGTTGATATTCATGGTGTAGATTGGCATCCGTCTAAAGAGCAATTGGCGTTTAGTGCAGTTGAGGGCGCTAAGCGTTATGGCTATTTTTATGATATTAAGAATAAAACCTTAATCAACACGCAAATTGCTGGTATGAGTTCACCTAACTTCAGTGGCGATGGGAGTGTTTATTATCATCAATGGGATTTAGATAAGGTAATCACGCGACTGAAAATAGACGAACAGGTGGCAAGCTCGCCATTTTCTATGTTGTCGACTAACTTTAGCTCGCTCTTTCCCGAGTATAATCAGCAACAGAATAAACTGCTGTATGTGTCGAATGAGTCAGGCAGTTCGCAGCTTTGGATTGTAAACCCCGATAGTAGCTCGCGAAAACAGCTTACTAATATTTCACATAGTACCGCTGAGATCCGTGACCCGACCTGGTCAGCCGATGGACGTTATATCTTGTTTTCATTGAACGATAACGGCAGCGCTCGTTTATATTTTTATGATTTCAAAGTAGAGCAAAGCCAACAAATCGAACTGCCATTTAGCTATGCTGCTAAACCTAAGTTTAGTGCTGATAGTCAGCATTTTTTAGTCTCTGATGGTGACTATCTTTACCGTTATGATTTATCAGGAAAAAACCAAGGAAAAGCTGTTGAAATGCCAGCACAGTATGGCGTTGAAACACAATCGGGCGATATTTTATTTACCAATTCGCGCCATGCTATTTGGATTAAACATCATGATACGGGTGTTGAAGAAATGCTGGTGAACGATGTTAAGTTGGCGCGCAAATATGCGTGGTTACGAGTAGCAAAAAACGCGTATCATGAAGGGCGTATTTATTATTATAAAGAGCGCCGAGGTGATTATCGTATTAGCTACTATGACTTAGCTAGTAAACAACATCATGATTTAATTGCTTTGCCTGAGCGCGCTTATAGCCGTTCATCGGGTCTGACCTACATACCCGATGAACGTTGGTTGGTTTACACTGCGTATCTATCGCCTGAGATAGAAATCAAGCGTTTACCCGCAGCTTATTTACCAAAGTAAGCTAGCACTTACGATAGATATCAGCATCCATATCATAAATATTAACGCTTAGACTATACGAGCGGCGGCAGTATGTTCTTAAGCAATTTAATAATTGCTCACTAAGCATCTGCTTTTGCTCTACGGTTCTTCCTGCCATAATTGATGCGCCGATGTGTATAAAGCCATCTTTACCTTCACCTAACTCGTAATGTTGATAAGCGATTGCACGAGTCTTTATGGTCGAAAGATCAAATAAGCCTGAGTCAAAAGCGGCTTGGTGAACTTTTTCAACTAACACTTGTGGCAGAATTGGCAAGTCTTCTGAGTGTTCTATAACAATGTGCGGCATGGGGTTTTCCTTAAAAGCGGTAACTAAAACCGATGTTTGTTTGAAATTGGTTTAATACATCACCATCAAAGTGCCATAGACATTGGCTGTCTTCAGATGCTGGTAATGTGCATGATACGTTACTTGCATTATTTACAATAGTTGCTAACCAGCGAGTTTCAATATAAACCCGTGCTTGATCAGTAAATAAATACTCGGCGCCACCATAAAGACCTGTGGTAAAGAATGTGTCAGAGTCGGCAAAATCTGTGCTGACATGATTTGCGCCAATTTGAGCGCCAACAAAACCTACCATACGATTTGCTAATGGTACTTCTATAGCACTTTGAAATAGCAGGTATTGCATTTCAACTTGCTTGTTGGTTTGGTCTTTCATGTCGAGTTTGGTAGCTGAATAAAAGAAGCCATAGCGGGCATTATTAAGGGTTCTATCTAGGCTGACAGTAAAATGGCTGTCATCCTCAAGCTCAATTTTTAGGTTTTCTTCGGTTTGCACCGAGTTAGTAAAGTTTTTGCCGAAACCAGCGCTAATAGAGTAGTCAGCGTGAGCGGTAGTACTTAAGAACATTAAACACAGTAAACCAAGCGATTTTTTCATTGTTTAGGTGCTCGTTGTTGAAGATATTTTGAGATAGTATTGAAACATAGCAAGCAAATCGTTGTAAACGGACAACTATCGCTTTTTAATAAGGAACACTAGGATGAAGTTACTAAAATTAGCTGCACTTACTGCGCCACTGATTTTGTTGAGCGGTTGCTCGGATGATGCAGCTTCGGTGAGTTTGGGGCTATTCACTACCAAAGATATTAAAGTGGTATCACAACAAGACCCGCTTATAAGCGGTGTTACTTGCCATATTAGCCATATTGAAGCGAATCTTGATTTTGCTGATCCATCTGATATGTCTATTGCTTGTCGTCAAACAGGACCTATAACCGCTGAACAATTACAACAAATTGACCGCAGTAAATCGGGCGAAGTGGTGTTTAAGTCATCGAAAAGTATTTTGTTTAAGTCGTTAAAAGTGCGTCGTATTTATGATGCGCCAACACGCACTTTATTATATTTGTCTTATTCAACGAAAGAGTCGAGCGGTAGCCATCATCATGCTTTATCAACTGTGCCTCTATACAATACGGATGCATGGCAATGGGCACAATCACAAGAGTAATTTATGTTAGCGTTATTTAAGTCAGCCCCACTTGTTGATGAGCAAGAGCAGCAGTGGTTAATCGATACCTTTTTATGGGCTGTTGAACACTTTGATAGTGAATATTTTTTAAAACACACACAAATCATTTTACCTAACGGGCAGTTCTTTCCGGATAGGGTGTCGAGCGTCAGTGAAATGGCTGAAAAAGTATTTAGCCGAGTTGTTGATTATGCGGGGATGCAGGCGTGGCCAATTAACTTAGTTGCGCCATCTGGGCTTACACCTCAGGTGTTTCCACATTTTGAATTTCAAGACAATTTACGTGGTAGCGAGGCGAGTTTAATTGTGCCGGCAAATCATCCGGTGAATATCTCGTTTAACCCGAACCAAATCAATCAACCGCAAGATTTAGTGGCAAGTTTTGCTGGTACCTTAGCAACCATTTTGATTCACCATGTGGGTGTCTTACCTCCCGGTGGTAAAGAGTACTTACCGCAAGCGAGCGATGCGTTGGCATGCTATTTAGGCTTTGGGGTGATGATGAGTAATACGGTGTATCAATTTAAAGGAGGCTGCGGCTGCGGTTATAACCCTTATGCTAATCGCCAAGCGGCGTTGACTGAGCCACAAACGCTATTTATGCATGCGCTGGTTACGCATTTTAAAGGGGATAATCAGTCGAAGAAGTTTTTAAAGCCCCATTTACGCAGCCAATATAAAAAAGCGCAAAAGCAAATTAAAGCATTGGTGAGTGACAGTGCAAATCCGTTGTTATTAGCATTAGATGAACAAGCAGTAGGGTAATATTGAGTGCAGTATTTAGATGAATTTTTATTGATAGCCATTGCTCACTTTTTTGCAGTAGCAAGCCCTGGCCCTGACTTTGCAATTGTACTAAAGCAAAGTATTCAACAGGGTCGTAAAAATGCGCTTTGGACCAGTGCTGGGGTTGGTGCGGCTATTTTGCTGCATATTGCTTATTGTGTATTAGGTGTGGCATTAATTTTATCCCAGTCACCTAGCTTATTCATGGCTTTAAAATACCTTGCGGGGGCTTATTTGGCATACTTGGGTGTGCAAGCTTTACGAAGCGCAAAACCTAGCGATAGTAAACAGCAAACCCTTGCTCCTGCTGAGCCTGAATCGGTATATAAAGCATTTCGACGCGGCTTTTTTACCAATGCCCTTAATCCCAAAGCAACACTGTTTTTTATGTCGTTGTTTACTCTTGTAATAAGCCCTGAAACACCTGTTGTAGTGCAGGCTGGTTATGGCGTGTATATGGCAATGGCGACTTGGCTGTGGTTTTCATTTTTATCATTGGTGTTATCAAAAGCATCAGTGCGAGCATTTTTCTTAAAAAGCGGATACTGGTTTGATAGAGGCATTGGCGTGATTTTAATTGCCTTAGCTATTCGCGTTGTTGTGTGAGGTAAGTATGGCGTTATATAACTTTTCATTTGGTTCAAATATGTCATCGAGCAGATTGCTGGCAAGGTTACCTGAAGCAAAGCGGGTGGGCACAGCTATTCTAAAGGGCTATGAGTTGACGTTTGATATGGTCAGTACCGATGGCTCTGTAAAGTGTAGCGTGCGTAAAACAGATCAGGCAGATGCCTTAGTGTATGGCGTTGTGTATCAGTTAAACGAAGCTGAAAAGTCGATTCTTGATGATATCGAAGGGCCGCGTTATGACTGTGTGGATATCACCGTTGAACTACTAGATGGCGAGCAACTTGCTGCCCATTGTTATATCGCTAACACCTTAGATGAGTCATTATTGCCATTCGACTGGTATCTTCAGCATGTTCATCGCGGAGCGCTTGAAGCAGGTGTACCAAATCATTACAGTGAAGCAATACTCGCAAGACCAAGTTGCGATGATCCAGATAAAACCCGAGCAGCGAGAGAGTTCGCTATTCACAACAATAAAAATCACCAAGGGACATTATGACATTTCGTAAATTAGCCGCTGCCGCGGCGCTGTTATCGAGCTGTTCGTTTTACAGTTATGCCGATATTGATACTAAAAAAATTGAAAAAGTAATAGAAACGTCAATGGCACGTTTTGATGTGCCGGGTATGGCAGTGGCGATTGTTGAAAATGACCAAGTCGTGCTAGCAAAAGGTTTTGGTGTATCTCACCTTGATACCGGTAAAAAAGTAAATAAAGACACTTTATTCGGTATCGCGTCAAACACCAAGGCATTTACCGCAGCAGCGTTAGCTAAATTAATTGATGAAGGTAAGCTTAGCTGGGATGACAAAGTAATTGATCATCTTCCTGAGTTTCGTCTGTATGACCCTTACGTAACACGTGAAATGACCATTCGCGATTTATTAAGCCACCGTAGCGGTTTGGGTTTAGGGCAAGGCGATTTAATGATTTGGCCAGATACTGACAAATCGATTGATGAAATTATCGCAGGGCTAAAATACTTAAAACCGGCGAGTAGCTTTCGCAGTAAATACGCCTATAACAACTTAATGTTTGTCACTGCCGGTGAGGTGGTAGCCCGTGTGTCTGGCATGAGCTGGAATGATTACATCGAGAAGAATATTCTTCAGCCACTTGATATGAAAAACTCACGCGCAGGTTTTTCACGTATCCCTAGTAGCAATAAAAACTGGGCGACGGGTCATATTCCAATGGATGGCCAACTTCATCCATTTTTTGTGAACTACCTTGAAGATTTCCGTGGCGCAGGTGCGATTGCATCAAGCGTGAGCGATATGAGCCAATGGCTGCGCACGCAGCTTGCTCATGGCAAAATGCCAAATGGCCAGCAGTTATTCACTGAAAAACAGCAGCAACAAATGTGGCATCCACACATCACATCAATGGCATCAAAAAGTGCTTATGAAGCTTACCACCAACAATTTAGGGGCTATGGTTTAGGTTGGAGCATTGAAGATTTCCACGGCATTAAAAAGCTAGGCCACGGTGGTGGTATCTTAGGCATGGTGTCTCAAGTGACTTTATTACCTGAGAAAAACCTCGGTATTGTTATTCTGAGTAACCAGCAAGCATTTAGTGCGCTCTCTGCAGTGACCTATGAAGTATTAGAAGATGCATTAGATCTTGAAGATAAAGACTGGGTTGAAGACCTTGCTAAAAAGCACTTTGAAGGTAAAAAAGAAGCTTATGCAAACGCAAAACCAGAAACACCTGCTGATTATCAAGCGAAACTACCAAACATCAACTACACAGGCACGCTGCACGATAACTGGTATGGTGATGTGGTAATCGAGGAGTTAAATGAGCAGCTACGTATTGATTTTACTCATACAAAGCGTTTGAAAGGTCAGCTTGAGCATTACACCGGTAATACGTTTATTGTGAAGTGGGATGAAAAGTTACTTGAAGCTGATGCTTACATTGAGTTTCAAATGAGCCCAGATAACCGAGTGAGTAGTGCAAAAATGCGCGCTGTCTCAACGGCGGTGACAGACTTTAGTTTTGACTTTAGGAATTTAGATTTACGCGCTAAAAAGTAAACCAAAGTCGCAAAGCCACCGTTAGGTGGCTTTGTTATACTGGGGGAAAATAATTCAAGGAGCGTATTATGAGAACGGCAGTTATCTCACATCCATTTTGTCGTAAACATAAAATGATTGAGGATCACCCCGAATGCCCTGCGCGTTTAGATGTGATCACCGACCGCTTGCTAGCAAGTGGTGTTGATATAGCAATTACTCACTTACAAGCTCCTAAAGCCAGCCGCGACGACTTTTTACGTGCTCATGATGAACCTTTGGTAAGCCATGTAGAGCAAACAATTCCAGATGAAGGACTTGCTGAATTAGACGGCGACACTTGGTTGTGCCCAGATTCAATGAAAGCGATTGAACGAGCCGTTGGTGCTGGATTACTCGCCGTTGATGAAATCCTTGCTGATAAGCTGGATGCCGCGTTTTGTTCTGTTAGACCACCTGGGCATCATGCAAACCGCAGCACCTCTGCAGGATTTTGCGTTTTTAATAACCTAGCCATTGCCGTGAAGTACGCGCAAAGCAAAGGTGTAAAACGCATCGCTATTTTGGACTTTGATGTACACCACGGCAACGGCACACAAGATATATTTTTAGATGATGACACTGTGTTGTTTTGCTCTTTGTTTCAACACCCGTTTTACCCAAATACCGCCGTTGAAAATAACGCGACGTTAGTGAACTCACCGCTGCCAATTGCCAGTGATGGTAATGACTTAAAAGCTGTTTACCTTGAGCAGTGGCTACCAAAACTCAATGAATTTAAACCTGAACTATTGTTTATTAGTGCCGGGTTTGATGCTCACCTTGAAGATGACATGGCAAGCCTGAAGTTTGTTGAAGATGATTACGCATGGCTAACCACGCAATTAGCTGAATTTTGTCAGCAGCAAGGTTGCAAAGGGATTATCTCTTATCTTGAAGGGGGCTATGCTTTATCAGCCCTTGGTCGCAGTGCCGTTGCGCACATTAAAGCGCTGGTGGATGCCCCTTAATCTACCAGCATCGCAAAGGCTTGCGCTGATGTAAGCCGAGTAACCTTACTTAAGCAGCACACTCCTTCTTGTGCTAGATACTCTGTCACTCTATTCGCAAGTTCAACGTCAGTTAACGCTTTCACGCTTTCTCCCTGCAAGTTGACATACAGCCCTGTTGTTAAAAGCAAGATAGCTTCTTGCTGCTGCTCTTCACTTAAGCCATATAAAAAGCTTTCTATATCGGCTTCATCTTCTACTAATGCTAATTCATGGTCTGTAAAAATAATCTTAGGAAATGATGAGTGCATTTATTGTCCTGTGTCAAAGCTGCCGAGGTTGAAATGATTATAATTGCCAATTCATGTAAGAACTAGGAAAGTCTACTTATGAATCAACCAAGACGACATCAAAAGGTGAGTGATGTTTTTTCGCAAAAGCTGGTATCGTGTCCTGCGCATACGCCTTTGGTCGATGCGGTGAGGTTGATGCATGTTCACAATGTAACGGCGATTTTTATCAAGCATGAGCAGTCTGTTGTTGGTATTTGGACTGAGGCTGATTGTTTGAAAATTGACATCAGCAGCCCGCTCTATAAGAACCTTGCCATTCACGAGGTTATGTCAGCGCCTGTTATTACGGTGCCGAATCAATGCTCAGTCAGTGATGCAACCCTGCGTTTTCAACAGCATGGTATTCGTCATTTATTGGTGATGGATAGCGAGAATCAGCCTGCAGGTATGTTGAACCTGTCAGATATTGTGCATAACCAAGGTTTGGACCACTACCTACAATTTCGGCCTATTCATGAGCAGTATCGCACTGACCTAGAGATAGTTGATGCGCAAACACCGATAGAAGAGGTTGTGCAACTGATGCGCGCAGGCCGCCTTGATAGTGTACTGGTTTATAACCGAGAGCTTGAACTGCACGGTATTATTACTCAGCGTGATATTGTCGAGCTGATCATTCAAACTGAGTGGCTAAATCCTTGTTGGCAATATGCCAGCTACCCGCTCATTGAAATTGATTGTGAAAGCAGTTTATTTGATGCGTATCGCACTATGACAGATCGTAATGTGCGTCATTTGGTGGTCAGAGATGATGAAATTTGCGGGGTGATTTCATATGCTGATTTGATCACTGAGATCGAGTCAGCTTATTGCTGCGAGCTTGAGCGGGCAATTGAGCAGCGTGATATTGCTTTGCAAAAGTCACAACGTAACTTGTTTTTGGCAAATAAAATTATTGATGCCTCACTCGATGGCATCATGCTAACCCGTAAAGACGGCACGATTATTCAAGTTAACCCTGCTTTTACTAAATTGACCGGCTTTGCTGAGCATGAAGTAATTGGAAAGCGCCCTAATATTTTAAGCTCTACAAAACATAGCCGTTCGTTTTATCAAAAAATGTGGCATGCCATTGAATACGAAGGGGTCTGGCAAGGGGAGATCTGCAATTGCAAAAAAGATGGTGAAGAGTTTGTAGAGTGGCTCACCATTATCCAAATTAAAGACCCTAACTTTGATGAAGTGCTTTATGCGGCAATTTTTAGCGACATTACAGAGCGCAAACGTGCCGAAGAAAAAATTGCCCAGCTTGCCTATTACGACGAATTAACCGGCCTGCCTAATCGGCGCTTATTTCATGACAGACTCTCTATTGCGCTGAGCTCTGCCAAACGAAACCATGATCTATTAGCAGTGATGTTTATCGACTTAGACCGCTTTAAAGAGGTGAACGACAGCTTAGGGCATGACGCTGGTGATAACTTATTGCAGCAAGTGGCAGAGCGTATTTTATCAATTCTTCCTGAAGGGGATACTCTTGCGCGCTTAGGTGGCGATGAGTTTGTTTTATTATGCGAAGTAAATCGGGTTGAAACACTGCTCAACTTTGCCGAACAAGTCTTGCAGCAGGTGAGTATGCCGCTTGCTATTAACGAGCATGTGGTTGCAATTACAGCTTCTATTGGCGCGGCGGTTTACCCTGATGATGGCGTAGATAGCGCTACACTGCTTAAGCATGCTGATATTGCTATGTACCGTGCTAAGGAGGTGGGCCGTAATTCATTTCAATTATTCAAACCGGCGATGAATGCACGCTCTTTAGAGCGATTGGCTATGATGAGCCGATTACAAAGCGCCATCGAAAGCGATGAGTTTGAGCTTTATTTCCAACCCAAGCAGCAATTAAATTCAGGCAAAATTTTAGGAGTAGAGGCACTGTTACGTTGGCATGAGCCAAACCTTGGAGTGATTTCACCTGCTAAGTTTATCCCTCTTGCTGAAGAGCTAGGCTTAATTGTGAAACTTGATTTATGGGTCATCGAGCAGGCCTGTAAAGAGTTAGAAAAATGGCAGCAACAAGGCATTGAAGCAGGGCGCTTAGCAATTAATATTTCGGCTAATCACTTACGTCAGGGGCAACTAGCATCAAATGTTGAGCGCTTACTTGAGCGTTACAATGTAGACCCACACAAGCTTGAAGTAGAGCTAACTGAAAGCTGTTTTATCAGCCACTTTAGTGAGGCTAAGCAAGAGCTACTCGCGCTTAAAAAGTTAGGTGTGCATATAACGTTAGATGACTTTGGCACGGGCTACTCGGCTTTAAGTTACTTAACTAAACTGCCAATTGATACGTTAAAAATAGATGCCAGCTTTATCGCTAAAGTGCCCGATGAATACGGCAATAGTGAAATTGTTACGGCGATTATTAGCCTTGCGAAAAGCTTGAGTATTCATGTTGTCGCAGAAGGGGTAGAGAAGGTAGAGCAGTTAAATTACTTACGTTCACTTAACTGCGATACCATTCAAGGCTATTACTTTTGCCGCCCAATAGCGAAGCAGCAATGGTATGATTTTTATCTCAATAGCGAAAAAAGTGCCTAAGCTAGGCTAATTTCGTAAGAAGTGAACTTACGAATATTAATGACGCCAGTATCAAAAATTAAGTACTGGCCTTTAATGCCTTTTAAAATACCCGATACTTCTGGTGCTTTATCAAAATTAAAAGAGCTGATTTTGCTTGGGTATTCACTTACTGGGTAGTCTAGCTCAACCACCTCTTCATCGAGCTTTTCAATGGCTGTTGCGCCAAATAGCTCTGCAAGCTCACTCAGCTTAGCATCAATTTGTGGGATCAACTCTCTGGCAGCGGCTTTTAAATCAATCGCTTCAGATTGGCCTTTTAGCATGTTTCGCCAATTGGTTTTATCAGCAATAAACTCGGCTAAGGCAACCTCAACTAAACCCGATTGAAGACGGGTTTGTACTTTGAAGATAGGTAAAGCTTGCGTCGCACCTTGGTCAATCCAGCGTGTAGGAATTTGAGTATGGCGGGTAATACCTACTTTTAGGCCTGAAGTGTTGGCTAAATATACGTAGTGCGGGATCATGCAGTTTTCTTCACCCCACTGTGGCTCACGACAGGTGCCCTTATCAAAGTGACACGTTTCAGGTTTCATGATACACATGTCACAGCTAGCCAGTTTGCGCATACACACAAAACAGTGGCCTTGAGAGTAGCTTTTCTTGGTTTTCTTACCACAGTTACAGCAAAAAATATTGCCGGTGAAAGTCAGCGTGAGCGGCTTACCAATATAGTCATTTAATGAAACTAGCTCATCACCGATAGGTAATTGATATTCGACAGGAGAGGTCAGTGTCGACTTTAATTTTCTGATCGTACCTTGCATCTTTACATGGCCCCTAAAGATGTTAAAAAAGGGCAGTGTAACACGGCCTATTTAAATTGTGAGGCAATAAAGCTTAGATACTCATTAATCGGCACCGCTTTGCTGTAATAATAGCCTTGCCCTTGATCTGCGCCCATCTTGATCAGCATTTTTTCTGTTTCTTGGTCTTCAATGCCTTCGATGGTGATATTCATATCAAGGTTATGGGCCATATCAATGGCCGTTTTTACCACCACTTGGTTGGTAGTGTTATTCACTAAATCTAGAATAAAGCTCTTATCGACTTTAATCGTACTAAAAGAATAATTTACTAAGTAGTTTAACGACGAGTAACCAGTACCAAAATCATCGAGTACCACCTTGCTACCGAGTTTATTGAGTTCGCTGATAAAGCTGACCATTTCATCATGGTTCTTTATAAGCGCAAACTCAGTTAATTCAAACTTTAACTGATCCGCAGTAATGCCATGTTTTAGAATGGTGTTTTCGACTTTTTCGACCAGCTTAGGGATCGCGAGATTCTTAGCACTTAAATTAACGCTAATGGTATGGTCGCGATAGCCTTGTCGATTAAGCTTTGCAGCGGCTAGGCAAGCCTGATCAATCACCCATAAGCTCAATTCGTTAATTAAACCAGTACGTTCAGCCAATAAAATGAGTTGCTCAATATCCAGGTATTTCCCTGCTGTAGGCCAGCGTAACAATGCCTCTGCGCCACAGATAGCACCGCTGCGTAAATTGATAATGGGCTGTAAGTAAATGGCTAAGGTATTACTTCGCATTGCTTGTTGTAACTCAGCAGCAAGGCTCACATCCATATCAATATGAGCTTTACTAAAGTCTATATTTTGCTGTTTTTGCGATAAACCTAAGTAGCCACGTTGCAGCCAAATATCAAAGCCATCATCACTCACCGGTTCAGTAATGCTATAGCGGTAATAAAGCTGAAGGTCTAAGCCTGCCACTTTATATTGCTTAGGTAGCTGCTTGCATATATTGCTAAGTTCTTGATAGATTTCTGCTTTCGATTGAATTTTGGTCGAAATAAAAGCCAGTACACCATTGCCTAAGTCAGCCACTTTTGGACTGTTATCTAACGCTGATTCTAAATTAATAAATTGCCTATTTTTATTAATTTGATGCTCTAGCGATTGGGCAACAGTGATAATTATTTGGCTGCTTTGGCTTGGCTTTAGAATGCTCATAAGGGCATTGAATTGCTCTATTTTCACTAAACAAAGGTTAGCGAGTCTTTGCTCCGAGGTAATCACCATATAGGCTTGTTTGAGCATTGCTTGGTTGAGTAGCTCAGTTTGTTGCGTATGGGTTGCATGATACAGCGCTTTTTCACGTTGATAACGAACACGGTCTGCCAGCGCCATTGCCATAAGCACAATCTCACAGAGAATGGCGACTAAAAATATGTGCCTAACAGCAAAACTGTAGGGAATAAAGCCCGTTAGTTCTAATGGCTGAATGGCAGCGCCTACAATCAGTGGCACCCACGACATGACGTAAAACTTTGCCCACCGAAAACCACTCACCAACTTTTTGTAAATCATGCAAATACATAAAATGTATAACGGCACCATGATGGCAAAAAAGATTTTCGAGGAATGGTATTCCAACATAAAAAAGCTGAGCAAACCGAGGCTGAACAGCAAGGCTAAAAAGCTGATACTGAGTTTGTATAAGCGGCAATTGTCTTTATGGTAGCGTAAGAACATGGTGCAAAAGGCGACGGTGAAAAATGCAATCGCGTAGTTACTGAAGACCACTTGCTCATTAAAAAAGATTTGCCACGATAACGGCCATAAATAAAAACCAAAGCCTAGCACTGAGCCCATAAGTAGTAGTGCTGAGATGATGTAGCCTATATAAATAAGATAGACGCGGTCACGGATCCCTAAAAATAATACCAAGTTATACAGAGCTGCCATGATCAGCACACCAATGAAGATCCCCCAAATTCCTGATTGCGAACGTAGTAGGTCTTGAAACTCTTTTTCACCATAAATATTAATAGGTGTTTTGCTAATCCCAACCGTATCTATTTTTATAATGAGGGATGTTTGTTCATAGCCCTGCATGGTGAGCATGCTGTGCGGTGTACTGTATTGAAACAAACTAAGGCCAGAGATTTTATCACCTAGCTCGGTTGTATCTATAAGCTGCCCTGTATCATCAACATGATAAACGCTAAGGTAATCAACCATAGGGTTGTCAAAGTGAATCGCCAGCTCCACAGGCTTAGCTTGACGGTTTTCTAAATCAAGCTTTAACCAATAATCTTGCGCAGCTAAATCCCATTCAACATCTTTAAAAGGGCGATGTTTAAGCTTGTCTGGCTCAGCTAAAAACTGCTCGAGTGTTAGCGCTTTACTGCTATCTATTCGATACGCCGTATTACTGTAGATGGGGGCTGTTTTATCTATGGTGTAGCGGGTAGGGCTGGCTAAATGTGCAGCTAGGGTAGCAATGATAAAAAACAAAATTGTCAGAATAAGAAATGAAACAAAGTTATATTTCAGTGCTTTATTATTCAAAATTAGTTCTTTATCTAGGTAAATATTCTCATAGTGTAGCATTAAAAAAGCGCAGATAAACTGCGCTTTTTTCAGAATTAGACTGGTTTGACCTTAATTCTGTTCGCGAGCAATTGCACGATAGGCGATATCAGTACGATATTCCATGCCTTCCCAGCTGATTTGATCAACTAGTTTATAAGCACGTTGCTGCGCTTCAGTTACAGTGTTGCCAAGTGCCGTAGCACACAGTACACGACCGCCAGCTGTTACTACGTTGTCGCCGTCTTGCTTAGTCCCTGCGTGGAATACTTTCTCACCTTCAGGGTAAGTAACTTGCAAGCCATTGATAGTGTCACCTTTCGGGTAGCTATCTGGGTAGCCTTTAGCTGCTAATACAACACCGACTGCTGCACGTGGGTCGAACTCGATTGCTGTTTTATCTAGTTCTTCACGGTTAGCCGCTTCGATAAGTTCAACAAGGTCAGACTTAAGACGAAGCATCATAGGTTGTGTTTCAGGGTCGCCAAAACGACAGTTGTATTCGATTACTTTTGGCGTACCATCAGCGGTGATCATTAAACCAGCGTATAAGAAACCAGTGTAAGGGTGGCCTTCTTTTGCCATACCTTCAACTGTTGGATTGATCACTTCGTTCATAATACGTTGGTGAATTTCATCAGTCACCACTGGAGCAGGTGAGTATGCACCCATGCCACCAGTGTTTGGACCTTGGTCACCGTTGTAAGCGCGTTTGTGGTCTTGGCTAGTTGCAAATGGCAGTACGTTTTTGCCATCAACCATCACGATGAAAGAAGCTTCTTCACCTTCTAAGAACTCTTCGATAACTACACGGCTTCCCGCTTCACCGAAGCTGTTGCCTGCAAGCATATCGCGGATAGCTTCTTCAGCTTCAAGCTCTGTCATCGCAACGATAACGCCTTTACCAGCTGCTAAGCCATCAGCTTTAACAACAATTGGCGCACCTTTTTCTTTTAGGTAAGCCAATGCAGGGTCGATTTGCTCAAACGTTTGGTAATCAGCTGTTGGAATGTCGTGACGTGCTAAGAAGTCTTTAGTGAATGACTTAGAGCCTTCTAGCTGTGCAGCACCAGCTGTTGGGCCAAAGATAGCTAGACCGTTTTCACGGAATGTATCAACGACACCTAAAACAAGCGGTACTTCTGGACCAACAATAGTTAACTCAACGTTGTTTTCTTTAGCAAAAGTAACTAAACCTGCTAGGTCTTCAACGTTGATAGCAACGTTTTCAAGTTTTGGCTCTAGTGCAGTACCTGCGTTACCAGGAGCTACGAAAACGGTGTTTACTTTAGTATTTTGTGCAGCCTTAAACGCAAGAGCGTGTTCGCGGCCGCCACTGCCGATGACAAGTACATTCATGGCGTATAATCCTATTTATAGCGGTTTTTTAAACTTCAGCGTCATACGATCACTTTCACCAATCGCTTTATACTTCGCGGCATCTTGCTCGCCTAAACGAAGGCTTGGTGGTAGTGTCCACACCCCTTTAGGGTGATCTGCTGTATCAAGTGGGTTTGCATTAATGTCACTGCTTGCCACCAGTTCAAAGCCGGCTTGCTTTGCAATATCAACTACATAGCTTTGCTTCATATAACCTGATGATTTCTGATCTTCATCGCTGCGCGCTTCAGGTAGACGGTGTTCAACCACACCTAAAGTGCCGCCTGGTTTAAGTGCTTTATAAAATGCTTTAAACGCACTTAACGCGCCTTCTTTATCTTTACCCATGTACCAGTTGTGTACATTTCTAAATGTTAAGACAAGATCTGCGCTACCCGCTGGTGCAATATCAAGATGTGTTACTGGTGCAAATTCAGTTAGTTTAACTTCACTGAAGCGTGCGTCATCGCTCATCTTTTTCTTAAAACCAGCTAATGAACGTTGGTAATAACCCACCTCAGAATCAGCAGGGAAATGTGCCGCGTAGTAAACACCATGGCCTTTTACAGCTGGCGCAAGGATTTCGCTGTACCAACCACCGCCCGGCGCAATTTCAACAACAGTCATGTTTGGCTTAAAGCCAAAGAACTCAAGTGTCTCAACTGGATGGCGATATTGATCACGTGCGCTATTTTTAGCATCACGTTCACTTGATTGCACGGCTTGTGTAAGCGCTGATTCATGAGAATGGCTTAGAGCCTGTGCTGATGTCAGTGCAAGGCTGGCAACGAGTAACGTTTTTACGGCAAATTTCATCATCTATTCCTTCATTATATGGGTAATTATTATTAATCAGAATACGTGAATTTGTGGCAAACAAAAAGGGTTAAGCTATGTGCTTAACCCTTTATGTGATTAGTGGCGGAAATGGCGCATACCTGTAAATACCATTGCCATACCAGCTTCGTCAGCTGCAGCGATAACTTCTTCATCGCGCATTGAGCCACCTGGTTGAATAACTGCGGTAATGCCAGCCTCTGCTGCTGCATCAATACCGTCACGGAATGGGAAGAATGCATCCGATGCCATAACTGAACCTTTAACTTCAAGGTTTTCGTCAGCAGCTTTGATACCCGCAATTTTCGCTGAGTAAACGCGGCTCATTTGACCTGCACCTACACCAATCGTCATACCATCACGTGCATAAACAATTGCGTTCGACTTAACGAATTTAGCTACTTTCCAGCAGAATAATAAATCTTTTAATTCTTGCTCAGTTGGTTGACGCTTAGATACAACTTTAAGGTCGCCTTGCGTTACCATGCCTAGGTCGCGGTCTTGAACTAGAATACCGCCATTAACACGCTTGATGTCGTGACCTGTTGCATTCCCAGACCACTCACCACACTCTAATAAACGTACGTTTTGCTTTGCAGATACGATTTGTGCAGCTGCTTCAGATACTTTAGGTGCAATGATAACTTCAACGAATTGACGAGCAACAATTGCTTCAGCTGTGTCTGCATCAAGTTCTTTATTGAATGCGATGATGCCACCAAATGCTGATGTAGGGTCAGTTTTGAATGCACGATCATAGGCTTCAAGAATGTTGTCACCAATTGACACACCACAAGGGTTCGCATGTTTTACGATAACACACGCTGGTACGTCGAATTCTTTTACACACTCTAATGCTGCGTCAGTGTCAGCAATGTTGTTGTAAGAAAGAGCTTTACCTTGCAGTTGAACCGCAGTCGCAACAGATGCTTCAGTTAAGTCGTTTTCAACATAAAAAGCAGCGTCTTGGTGTGAGTTCTCACCGTAGCGCATATCTTGCTTTTTAGTGAACTGCATGTTGATAGTGCGTGGGAACTTAGTCTCTTCAGCTGCTTCCTCTGTGTAGTCAGGAACCATCTTGCCAAAGTAGTTTGCAATCATGCCATCGTACTGAGCTGTGTGCTCGTAAGCCGCAATAGCTAGATCAAAACGTGTTTTATACGTTGTTGAACCGTTGTTGCTTTGCATTTCGCTGATCACGCGGTCGTAATCTTTTGCATTTACCACGATAGTTACGTCTTTATGGTTTTTCGCCGCAGCGCGAACCATAGTTGGACCACCGATATCAATGTTTTCAATCGCATCTTCTAGGCTGCAGTCTTCTTTCGCAACAGTGTTTGCGAAGGGGTATAAGTTAACTACAACGATATCGATAGCAGAGATGTTATTCTCGCTCATTACGTCTTCATCTTGACCGCGACGCGCTAAGATGCCGCCGTGAATTTTTGGATGAAGTGTTTTTACGCGACCATCCATGATCTCAGGGTGACCAGTATGGTCAGATACTTCAGTGACTTTGATGCCGTTATCAGCAAGTAATTTGCAAGTACCGCCAGTTGATAAAATATCCACGCCTTGTGCTTCAAGAGCGCGAGCAAATTCAACGATACCGGTTTTATCTGACACACTTAATAGTGCGCGACGAATTGGACGATGTGTATCCATTGTAGTTTTGATTACCTCAATGTTTGAGCTAGCTTAGAAAGGCGGTATTTTAACTGAATCTGCTTTAAAAAACGACGTTTAAAGCGTGAGGATTTTGCATAGTTTTTAACAGCTATAAAAAAAGCACCCTAAGGTGCTTTTTTCAAAACTTTTATATCAGTTCTTTAAAAACTTTTATATCAGTTCATGCCGTATTTTTTAAGCTTCTTACGTAAAGTACCACGGTTGATACCTAGTAAGATTGCAGCACGAGTTTGGTTACCACGCGTGTACGTCATTACTTCTTCAAGTAATGGTGCTTCTAGCTCAGAAAGAACAAGGTCGTATACGTCTTGTACGTCTTGACCATTAAGTTGCTTTAAGTAGTGATGAACAGCTTTTTTCACTGCATCACGCAACGGCTGTGGTTTCTCGTGTGACTGTACATGAGGGTTTGTGATAAATGGAGAAGTCACGTTTTGTTCGAACATCGTTATATGTCTCTTTCTTTCTTAGTTAGCTGCTAGTGTTTTAAAGTATTCTTCTAATGCGTCGACTTGTGCCTGTGGGTTATCTAACGCATTAAATACTCGCCTAAACTGACCGTCACTGTCATGGGTTTGCAAATACCAAGATACATGCTTTCGAGCGATACGCGCTCCCATTGGCTCCCCGTAAAACTGATGAAGATTGTCTAAATGCTCCATCAAAATGCTACGCACCTCTGCAATTTCAGGTGCTGGCAAATGTTCTCCAGTTCGCAAATAGTGGTCTATCTCCCTAAAAATCCAAGGGCGACCTTGGGCGGCTCGACCAATCATAATGGCATCTGCACCCGTATAATCCAAAACCTGCTTTGCTTTTTCTGGTGAAGTAATATCACCATTGGCAACGACAGGGATAGACACTGAACGTTTAATATCCCTAATTGTGGCGTACTCTGCTTCACCTTTATACATACATGCGCGCGTTCGCCCATGTACTGCCAGTGAGGCAATGCCATAACGTTCAGCTATTCTCGCAATCTCGACACCATTACGGTTATCCTGATCCCATCCAGTACGGATTTTTAAAGTGACAGGGACATCAACAGCGTTTACAACGGCATCGAGTATCTCTTGTACTAATTCAGGAAACTGTAATAAGGCAGAGCCTGCGAGTTTCTTATTCACTTTTTTAGCTGGGCACCCCATATTGATATCTATGATCTGTGCACCATTGCTGACATTGAATTGTGCTGCCTGTGCCATAAGCTCAGGATCGGCTCCGGCGATTTGCACCGAACGAATTCCCGATTCACCGCTGTGATCCATACGGTTCATCGATTTTTCAGTTTTCCATACTTTCGGGTTTGACGAGAGCATTTCAGAAACAGCAAGGCCCGCACCTAAGCGACGGCAAAGTTGTCTAAATGGTCTGTCTGTAATGCCTGCCATTGGCGCGACAATTACATTGTTCTCAAGTTGGTATGAACCGATACGCACTGTTATTCAATTGGCCTCTTTTCAAGGGGCGCTAAGTTTACGGTTTTTTTGGCAAAAATCAAAGGCTATAAATTGAACAAAAGTGACTTTTTTTTGCCCTTTTCGTATTGACTTTTGATAACAGTTTGACGGGTAGGTTGATTTGTTTGATATTTAAACAGAAATTTTTTTACTCGCAAAAAAGTGCGAAACGATTAACTGTAAAAATAAGGTAAAGCCTGTTAAATATAGGCTTTACCTATTATGTTTGAGTAAATGCTCTAGTGCTGTTTAAGCTTTTTTGACGCCGCTGACACGGGTCCATTCACCTTCAACAGCCACTTCATCAAGTGCTAAAAACGGGGCATAAACATCGGCTACAGACTGAGCTTGCTCTTCTAAAATTCCTGACATAGCAATTTTACCATTCGGTTTTAAAAGACCTAAAATCACTTCATGTAGTTCACGAAGTGGTTGAGCTAAGATGTTTGCAACCACAATATCGGCTGTAAACTCTGGTTGATCTTCAGGTAAATACACTTCAAGTTTATCTGCAACGCCATTACGTTTTGCATTATCGCGGCTTGCTTCAAGGGCTTGAGGATCTATATCGATACCGATCATACGCTCTGCACCGAGTTTGATCGCCGCAATTCCTAAAATACCTGAGCCACAACCAAAGTCGACCACGGTTTTACCTGTTAAATCTTGGCTTTCTAGCCACTTCAAACAAAGCGCAGTGGTTGCATGGGTACCTGTGCCAAAAGCAAGGCCAGGGTCGAGCAATACATTAACCGCATCAGGGTCGGGAATATCGCGCCAACTTGGACAGATCCATAAGCGCTCACCAAATTGAATAGGGTGGAAGTTATCCATCCACTCACGCTCCCAATCTTTATCTTCAAGCTGTTCAATTTTATAAACGAGCTTATCGGCGAGTGTTGCTTCAGCATTTAATGTTGCTACAACGCTGTCCATATCATGGTTTGCGTCATACAGGCCAATCACAGTGGTATCAGCCCATAACTGCACAGTACCAAGCTTTGGCTCATAAATAGGAGTATCTTTGGCATCAACATAAGTGACTGAGGCACTGCCAGTGTCCATGAGTAAGTCGCTGATTAATTCAGCGTTGTCTGCGTTTGCATTGATGCGAATTTGGATCCAAGCCATGAATATCTCTCGAATAGAAAAAAGGCCGCAACAGCGGCCTTTTAGTTAATAACGCGATACTAAATTACTTAGCATCTAAGAAGCTTTTCAGTAAGTCAGAGCGAGAAGGGTGACGTAATTTACGTAACGCTTTCGCTTCGATTTGACGGATACGCTCACGTGTTACGTCAAATTGTTTACCTACTTCTTCTAATGTATGGTCAGTGTTCATGTCGATACCGAAACGCATACGTAATACTTTAGCTTCACGTGCTGTTAAGCCCGCTAGTACATCGTTTGTTGCGCCACGTAGTGATTCCATGGTTGCTGAATCAATAGGTGAATCGATTGTGGTATCTTCAATGAAGTCACCTAAGTGCGAATCTTCATCATCACCGATTGGTGTTTCCATTGAAATTGGCTCTTTAGCGATCTTAAGTACCTTACGGATCTTGTCTTCAGGCATTAACATACGCTCAGCTAATTCTTCTGGGCTCGGTTCACGACCCATCTCTTGTAGCATTTGACGAGAGATACGGTTTAACTTGTTGATCGTCTCAATCATGTGCACAGGAATACGAATGGTACGTGCTTGGTCAGCAATCGAACGTGTGATTGCTTGACGGATCCACCATGTTGCATAAGTTGAGAACTTATAACCACGGCGGTATTCGAACTTATCAACCGCTTTCATTAGACCAATATTACCTTCTTGGATAAGGTCTAAGAATTGTAAACCACGGTTGGTGTATTTTTTCGCAATTGAAATTACAAGACGTAAGTTCGCTTCAACCATTTCTTTCTTCGCACGGCGAGCTTTCGCTTCACCAATACTCATACGACGGTTGATGTCTTTAATTCGTTCGATGCTAAGGCCAGTGCTTTCTTCAATCGCACTTAGTTTGCTGATGCAACGAATGATTTCTGGTTTAACTGATTCAAGTGCTACTGAGTATTTCTCGTTTGCAGCAATCTCAAGGTCGATCCAGCTTGTGTCTGTTTCGTTATTTGCAAAGTGCTTGATAAAGTTCTTTTTCGGTAACTTAGCAATTTGTACAGCTTGCTTCATGATGATACGTTCTTGTACACGAACGCGGTCCATCATTTCACGCATGTTGTTAACCATGCGGTCAAACTGTTTTGGCACTAATTTAAATGTTTTAAATAGTTCGCCGATTTCTGCAATAGCTACAAGTGAGTCAGGGTGTGAGCGACCTTTTTCTTCGAACGTTTCGCGTGCTTTGTTATAAAGCTCACGTAAGTTTTCGAAGTGAATACGGGCTTCTTCAGGATCTGGACCTGTGTCGCCATCGTTATCATCATCGTTATCATCATCACTATCTTCGTCATCATCGTCTTCGTCGTCTTCTTCGTCGAGTTGCTCTTCGTTTAACTCAGAACCGATGTGTGTTGCAGAAATTTGTGATTCGTCTTCATTATTAGGATCAAAGAAGCCAGAGATAATATCGCTTAAGCGCATTTCTTCAGCTTCGAATTTGTCCCATTGCTCTAGTAGATAAGTAATTGCTTCTGGGTATTCAGCAACTGAAATCTGTACTTGGTTAATACCTTCCTCAATACGCTTAGCGATTACGATTTCGCCTTCACGCGTAAGAAGTTCAACAGTACCCATTTCACGCATATACATACGTACAGGGTCAGTTGTTCGACCGATCTCTTTTTCTACAGTCGCAAGTGCAGCTGCCGCGGCTTCTGCTGCGTCTTCGTCTGTCGTTGTTTCTTGCATCATTAATTCATCGGCATCAGGTGCGTTTTCACTTACCTTGATACCCATATCATTAATCATGCTAATGATATCTTCTACCTGATCTGAGTCGATAATGTCTTGTGGAAGGTGATCATTAACTTCTGCAAAAGTTAAATAACCTTGCTCTTTACCTTTTTGAATCAGAAGCTTTAATTGTGACTGAGGAGTTGGATCCATAGAGATTTATTCTTCCACTCTGAAAGTTGATACAACAGGCGCCAGCTCGCTTACTAATTAAGCGACACGAAAACTAACTAGACGCAGTGAATAGCACAGTATAACAGCATTATTCAATTCTGACTAGCTGTTGCTGCCTTTTAACGCTTGCGTCAGTAAGTGGCATTCCAGCCTTTCTTCGCTGCTTAAGCCTTGGGTCTTGTCTTTTATTAATAGGGTCTCTAGTCGATAATTTAAACACTGGTCTTCAATAAATTTAAAAGTATTTTTAAAAACCGTCTCTAAACGATCGTCATTTATTTGATGCTGCCAAGTGGCTAATTTCACCAGCGCGTCATATTCAGCGCCATCCCTAAATGACTCTAAAATTTGTGCGGTGGTGATACCTTCACGTTCTAGTGCTAAGTGCTGAATGCGTAAAAATAGCTCAATACCGGCTATTTTCATCTCAGCTAACTCCGGCATATAAGCAATGCTGGTCGCCAAACTTGGGTGTTGCAATAAAATACCAATCGCTTGGCGCATCGGCGTTATTTTAAATTTACGCTCAATCGCATGCTGTTGCTTTGGTGACTTAACACGATTATTTAATTGCTCTCTTGTTCGACCAATTAAGCGGCCAAGATGTTCCAAAATATTCTCTTGGTAAAAATCACTCGGGATTTTTTCAATTAGTGGTAGGGCATCACTAAGGAGCTTTGCTTTACCTGCGTCTTGTGTCAGGTCTATCTCTTGGCTGAGCTTATTAAACAGCACCTTAGTAAAATCATCCGCTTCGCTTAACCTAGCTTCGAAAGCGTCTTTACCTTCCTTTTGTACCAGTGAATCAGGGTCTTCACCATCTGGTAAAAACACAAACTTCAACGACTTACCATCACCAAGATAAGGCAGTGCATTCTCAAGCGCTCGCCAAGCTGCATCGCGGCCAGCACGGTCACCGTCGTAGCAGCAAATCACTTTATCCGTGGTTCTAAATAAAGTGTGCATATGCTCTGCAGTGGTTGCTGTGCCAAGGGCGGCGACGGCATATTCGATGCCTTGCTCAGCTAAAGCAACGACATCCATGTAGCCTTCAACAATTAAAATATGTTCAAGTTTTTTATGCGCTTGCTTGGCTTCGTATAAACCATAAAGCTCAAAGCCTTTATGGAAAATACGGGTTTCTGGTGAATTAAGGTACTTAGGACCTTGATCCGCTTGCATAACACGGCCACCAAATGCAATCACCCGACCGCGTTTATCGCGAATAGGAAACATGAGTCGATCACGGAAGAAGTCAAATTGACGACCAGGCGATTTTTCAGAGGCTAGCTTTAGTTCTACAAGCTGCTCTTTTTGTTCTTTATTGCGGCCAAGTTGCTGGCATAGCGCTTCCCATTCACTTGGCGCATAACCAATCATGAATTTTTTCGCTGTTTCACCGCTTAAACCACGACCCTTGATATAGTCGATAACCGTTTTCGAGTTGGCATGATGCTTTAATTGATGTTGGTAAAAGCGAGCAGCATGTAACATTAAATCGTAATCAGAGCGCTTTTGTTCTGCGGTGCGTTGCGGGCCTGAGCTTGTGCCTTGTTCGCGAGGTACGTCTAAATTGAGCATACTCGCTAATTCTTCAATGGCGTCAACGAACTCTAATTTGTCGTATTCCATGACAAATGAAATTGCATTGCCATTGGCACCACAACCAAAGCAGTGGTAAAACTGTTTATCTTGAGAAACGGTAAAAGAGGGTGACTTTTCGTTGTGAAATGGGCAACAGGCTTGGTAGTCTTTACCTGCTTTTTTTAGGCCAACTCTCGAATCAATTAACTCAACAATATCTGTGCGTGCGAGTAAATCATCAATAAACTGTCGAGGGATCTTTCCGGCCATAGCTGTTGTTTTTTCCTGCGCTATCTATGCGTTGTAAAATAAGATTTGAACACAATTACTGTGTTTATGAAAGACTAAAAGCAAGAAACCGAGCACTAGGCTCGGTTTGCTTGAATCATACATCTGTATGTGGGGGTTAGGCAGTTAATCGTTGCTTGATTAAGCCAGAAATCTTACCTAAATCGGCACGACCTTCAGCTTTGCTTTTGATAACTCCCATTACCTTACCCATGTCTTGCATACCCGCTGCGTTTGTATCAGCTATAGCCGAGTCAATAAGAGCAATGATTTCTTCTTCACTCAATTGTTGAGGTAAGAATTCTTCAAGTGCTTTAATCTCACTGGCTTCAATTTCAGCTAAATCTTCACGACCCGCATCAATGTACTGGGTGTAAGAATCGCGACGTTGCTTAACAAGCTTTACTAAAACAGCGGTAATACCGTCGTCATCAAGTGTAATTTGCTCGTCAATCTCACGTTGCTTGATTGCAGCAAGTACCATGCGGATAGGTTTAAGACGTTCTTTGTCTTTTGCCTTCATCGCATCTTTTTGCGCATCTTTTAGCGTTAATAAAAGGCTCATTTATACAAGACCAAATACTGATTAGTATAATTTAACGCGACGTGCGTTATCGCGAGAAAGCTTCTTCATGTGACGCTTTACTGCAGCAGCTTTTTTACGCTTACGCTCAGCTGTTGGTTTTTCATAGTGCTCGCGACGACGAACTTCTGAAAGGATACCTGCTTTTTCACATGAACGCTTGAAGCGACGAAGTGCTACGTCAAACGGTTCGTTCTCTCTTACTTTAATTACTGGCATTAAAAATTCACCTACCTAAATAATGAGCGTTGCTCAAGTTGATCGAATAACGACCAAGTGGTTCAAAAATGGTGCGGTATTGTAATCCGAAGCAACACCACATGTAAAGAATAATATTAACAGAAACTAGGTTTGCAAAACAGTGTTAATTTGTCTGGCGTTGATATAGCCGACAAATTACTTGTCCGGCAGTTTTTTCTTTTAAAAGCATCCAGTTATCTGGTGAGCTTAGGTCGCTTAGTTCGCTTTCGACCTCAACATATATAAGTGCTTGGGCAGATAACCAGTTATTTTTTTCGAGTAAAAAACAACTTTTTTCAGCCAAGTTTTGTCGAAATGGCGGGTCAACAAAAATTAGATCAAATTGCTCGTTTTGCGTCTTTTGTTCTAATAATGAAAGGCTATTGCCTTGTTTTACGACGGCATTATCCAATTTAAGCATGTTAATGTTTTCTTTTAGCTGGCTAGCGGCACTTTTATCTAGTTCGAAAAACACAGCATGATCAGCAAAGCGCGATAAAGCTTCAAACCCTAAGCCGCCAGAACCAGCAAAGCAGTCAAGAACAGCTGCGCCTCGGGTATCTTGCATGAGCCAGTTAAATACTGTTTCTTTTATACGGTCTGTGGTTGGACGCAAGCCTTGCACATCTTTTACTGGTAATTTTCTACCGCGAAATTGCCCACTAATAATACGAATAAAACCATTTGCTGATTTATTGTTCGCTGCTTTTGCTTGGCGGTTAGCTGTTGATTTTTTTCTCATTTAACTCACTAATCATTGGTAACTGACCCCTAGCTCAGATAATATTGTATGCAATAGCTAGCGTGTCATTTTTCTACTGCGCTAAAAGTGATAGTATTGCGACCTTAGCGATAGATGGTACCTGTTTATGTTTGGCTAAAAAGCTGAACTGTCACCAAACTATTATTCATGTAAGTTTATCAGATTTTTATAAGTGGTTATTAGCAAGTATGGCAAAAAAAAGTAAATTCCTGTCTTGGTTTGGTTTTGGCAAATCAGATAAGCAACAAGCAGAGCAAGCAGCAAAAGAGGCTGATAACCAGAAGCAAATAGAAGAACAACAGCGAATTGAAGCCGAAAAGGCAGAAGCTGAACGTTTAGAGCAAGAACGTATCGCTGCAGAAAAAGTAGAAGCTGAACGTTTAGAACAAGAACGCATTGCGGCAGAAAAGGCAGAGGCAGAACGTTTAGAACAAGAACGCATTGCGGCAGAAAAAGCAGAAGCTGAGCGTTTAGCTCAAGAGCAGCAAGCGGCAGAGCAGCAACGTCAAGAACAACAAGCTCGACTTGCTGAGCAAGAAGCAGCAATGAAATTAGAGCAAGAACGTGTTGCCGCAGAACAGGCGCAGCGTGAAGCCGAGCAAGTTGCTGCACAGAAGGCCGAGGCAGAACGTCTAGAACAAGAACGCATTGCTGCAGAAAAGGCAGAAGCAGAGCGTTTAGAGCAAGAGCGCATTGCGGCAGAAAAAGCACAAGCTGAACGCTTAGAGCAAGAACGTATTTCGGCAGAAAAGGCGGAAGCGGAGCGTTTAGAGCAAGAACGTATCGCAGCAGAAAAGGCGGAAGCTGAGCGTTTAGAGCAAGAACGCATTGCCGCTGAAAAAGCAGAAGCTGAGCGTTTAGAACAAGAACGCATTGCCGCTGAAAAAGCAGAAGCTGAGCGTTTAGAACAAGAGCGTATCGCGGCAGAAAAGGAAGAAGCGGAGCGCTTAGAGCAAGAACGCATTGCTGCTGAAAAGGCAGAAGCGGAACGTTTAGAGCAGGAGCGCATTGCTGCAGAAAAGGCAGAAGCTGAACGTATAGAACAAGAACGTATCGCTGCAGAAAAGGCGGAAGCGGAACGCTTAGAACAAGAACGTATCGCTGCAGAAAAGGCGGAAGCGGAACGCTTAGAACAAGAACGTATCGCGGCAGAGAAAGCGGAGGCGGAGCGCCTAGAACAAGAACGTATTGCTGCAGAAAAAGCAGAAGCGGATCGTCTAGAGCAAGAACGCATTGCTGCAGAGAAAGCAGAGGCAGAGCGTTTAGAGCAAGAGAAAGCTGCTCAAGCTGCTGCTGAAAAACCTAAGAAAGAAGGTTTCTTCGCACGCCTTAAAAAAGGTTTATTAAAAACTCGCGTTAATATTGGTTCTGGCTTTGCGTCTATTTTTAGTGGTAAGAAAATTGACGATGATTTATTTGAAGAACTAGAAACACAATTACTAACAGCCGATTTAGGTGTTGATACAACAATGAAGTTGATTGATAACCTAACCGATGCCGCTGATCGTAAGCAGTTAAAAGATGGCGATGCTTTATACGAGTTAATGAAGCAAGAAATGGCAAGTATGCTTAAAACCGCTGAGCAGCCGCTGGTTGTAAGTGGTGACAAAAAGCCATTTGTTATCTTAATGGTGGGTGTAAATGGGGTAGGTAAAACTACCACGATTGGTAAATTAGCGAAGCAGTTTCAAAACGAAGGTAAGTCAGTGATGCTTGCTGCCGGTGATACGTTCCGCGCTGCGGCGGTTGAGCAGCTGCAAGTATGGGGTGAGCGTAATAGCATTCCTGTGATTGCCCAGCATACAGGTGCAGACAGTGCGTCAGTGGTTTTTGATGCATTTCAGGCGGCAAAAGCCCGTAATGTTGATGTGTTAATCGCTGATACAGCAGGTCGCTTGCAAAATAAAGATAACCTAATGCAAGAGCTTGAAAAAATTGCCCGTGTAATGAAGAAAATTGACCCAGATGCGCCGCATGAAGTTATGCTAACTATAGATGCAGGTACAGGTCAAAACGCAATTAGCCAAGTTAAATTATTTAATGAATGTGTTGGTTTAACGGGCATTACTTTATCTAAACTAGATGGTACCGCTAAAGGTGGTGTGATTTTCGCCGTTGCAGATAAATTTAATATCCCAATTCGTTACATTGGTGTTGGTGAAGGTATTGATGATTTACGTACCTTTAATAGTAGTGACTTTATTGATGCACTATTTAGCCAAGACGAGGATGACGCATAATTAACTAAAGGGAGCTTGCTCCCTTTTTCGCTGCAAGATGATTGATAACTAAAATGATAAATTTTCAGCAAGTCAGTAAAACATATCCAGGTGGCCATCGTGCCCTTGAAAAAGTCAGCTTTCATATTAAGCCTGGCGAACTGGCCTTTTTAACCGGGCACAGTGGCGCAGGTAAAAGTACCCTATTGAAGCTTATTAGTTTAATGGAGCGTCCATCGGCTGGGCAGGTGCTTATTAATGGTGTTGATTTAAATGCTGTTAAATCACGCCAGATCCCTTATGTGCGCCGCGATATTGGTATCATCTTTCAGAATCACCGCTTACTAGAACGTTACTCAGTGTTTGATAATGTTGCCTTACCTTTAATTATTGAAGGTACGCACCACAAGCAAATAGCTAAGCGTGTTCATGGTGCGCTTGATAAAGTCGGGTTACTTGATAAAGCGAAGTGTAATCCAGCAACCTTATCAGGTGGTGAGCAGCAGCGTGTGGGTATTGCTCGCGCTATCGTTAATTCACCGCCAATTCTATTAGCTGATGAACCAACCGGTAACTTAGATCCTGAACTTTCGATGGACATTTTACGTTTATTCGAAGACTTTAATAATCATGGTACAACCGTGCTGATTGCAACCCATGATATTGGCTTAATTGCGCGTATGCGTTATCGCAGTCTAACACTGAAAGATGGCCGTATGATTGAGGATCCGTTAGCTGAGGGGGCACTATGAGTTTATTGTTTAAAAGCCGCAACAGCCAAAACGAACGTCAGAAAAAGTCATTTTTAGCAGCGCCTTATTTCTTCTTTATTAATCTTATTCGCCAAGGTGTGCACAGCCTCGGTGAAATGTGGCGAACGCCTTTAGCTTCATTGATGACCATTGCTGTATTAGGATTAAGCTTAACACTGCCAGCGACGCTTTATTTAGTGGTTAAAAATGTCTCGCAAGTGAGCAGTGGCTTTGAAGATGCTGCAGAGATTTCGTTGTTCGTAAAAGAAACTATGAGCGAACAGCAAACGCAAACCTTGGTTAAGCGTTTAGCACTCTACCCTGAAGTAGATAAAGTAGAGTTTATATCAAAGGGCGATGCTCTCACTGAATTTAAACAAGTATCAGGATTTGGCCAAGCACTTGAATATTTAGATGCGAACCCGTTACCTGATGTTGTTATCGTCACGCCGACAGCACGATACCGTCAGCCAAATACAGCAAAACAATTACTGCAAAAGCTTGAAGGCGAAAGAGAAGTGGATTTTGGTAAACTCGATATTGCTTGGCTTGAGCGATTAAATGCACTTTTAAGTTTATTAAAAGAAAGCGTGATCACCATTGCTCTACTATTATTAACCTCCGTCACCCTGATCATTGGTAATACTATCCGCTTATCAATCATGGATAAGAAAGATGAAATTCAGGTGATGAAGTTAGTTGGGGCGACAAACACCTTTATTCATGCGCCATTTTTATGGACAGGGATTTGGTACGGTATTATTGGCGGTTTGTTCTCTTTTATTTGTGTTGCATTAATGATGTGGTGGCTTGGTGCTGCTGTAAGTGATGTTGCGGGTGTTTATGAAACCAGCTTTGACTTAATTGGTTTAACACTCACAGAGTTTGGCATTTTAGTCGCTCTTGCAACAGGGTTAGGATTTGTTGGTTCTTACCTATCAGTTAACCGCTATATAAAAGAAATTGAACCCGATAAAGTGTAGCTATCAGCGCTATTATTTTAGCGCTTTTGCTTGTCGTTAATTTGTCATATTAAGCCTTTATGCTGTTTGTTTAGATTTTGAATGGTGGGCTATATATCTTTCAAAATACCTTTAAAAGCTAGAATTCATCGCTTATTCAGCGCCTTAAAGTAAAATAAAATTATCTTAAAAAAACCACTTGATTTGAACTTTAAAAAAGTTTTTAATTGAAGTTAGCACTCTCACTTAAAGAGTGCTAAGATGGTTTCAAATGTTTATCACTGAGGTGAAAAATGAGTAAAGATTTATACGCAATGGCACTTACTGCAGGTCAACAGAGCGCAAGTATGGACGGCTACCTTCAAGCGGTTAGCACTATTCCTATGCTTGATGCAGAGAAAGAAAAGCAGTTGGCGACACGTCTTCAGGAAGAAGGTGATCTTGAAGCTGCGAAGCAACTCATTATGTCGCATCTACGCTTTGTTGCTCATATTGCGAAAAGCTATTCAGGTTATGGCTTACCGCAAGCTGATTTAATTCAGGAAGGTAACATCGGTCTGATGAAGGCGGTAAAACGTTTCGACCCAAGTGTAGGTGTTCGCTTAGTTTCATTCGCAGTACACTGGATCAAAGCCGAAATTCATGAATACGTACTGAAAAACTGGCGTATCGTGAAAGTTGCAACAACTAAAGCGCAACGTAAATTATTCTTCAACCTACGCAAAAACAAAAAGCGTTTAGGTTGGTTTAACCAAGCTGAGGTTAGCACAGTTGCTAATGAGCTAGGTGTAAGTGAAAAAGAAGTACGTGAGATGGAATCACGTATGAGTGGCCAAGATATGGGCTTTGACTTAACGGGCGACGACAATGACGACGCACCAACAAGCACATACTCGCCAGTACAGTATTTAACAGATGGCAGTGCTGACCTTGCTGATGATATCGAAGAGCAGCAATGGCAAGAACAGTCTCATGCACGTTTATTCAGCGCGTTAAAAACCCTTGATGAACGTTCTCAAGACATCGTAAGTGCACGTTGGTTAGCTGACGATAAAGCAACATTACAAGAGCTTGCTGAGAAATATAACGTTTCAGCAGAACGTGTTCGCCAGCTAGAAAAAACAGCGATGAAAAAACTGCAATCAGCTATGAGCTAATAGCAATCGCTATAGCAAACCATCTTTAGTAGACTACAAAGCCTCGCAAATGCGGGGCTTTTTGTTTTAAAGGACGCGGTATGTCACAGATTGATTATCAACATGTATTAGATGAAATCACAAAAGAAGTTCAACCATTACTGAGCCAAGGTAAGGTTGCTGATTATATTCCTGCGCTTGCAGAGGTTGAGCCAAACCAGTTTGCCATTGCTATTCATACAGTAGATGGGCAAACCTATTGCGCGGGTGATTGTAGTGCGCGTTTTACAATTCAATCTGTTTCTAAAGTAATGACCTTAACTTTAGCACTTCAGCGTTATGGTGATGAGCTGTGGCAACGAGTCGGTAAAGAGCCATCAGGCACCGCTTTTAACTCACTTACACAGCTTGAGTTTGAACAGGGCATACCACGCAACCCATTTATTAATGCCGGCGCGATTGTCACCTGTGACGCGTTATATAGCCGTTTATCTGCGCCGATGCACTCTATGCTTGAGTCATTTCGTCAGTTATCAGGAAATGCTCAGGTTGTTATTGATAAGAAAGTGGCAAATTCTGAATATGAGTTTCGTCATCGCAACGCCGCGATGGGGCATCTAATGAAGTCATTCGGCAACTTTAATAATGAAGTTGATGATGTGTTATGGGCTTACTTTAACTTCTGTGCCATAGAGTTAAACTGCGTAGAATTAGCAAAAGCTTACAATTACTTAGCAAACCAGGGTAAAGATGCCAATGGCCAAGAAGTACTCAGTGCAAGGCAAAATAAGCAGTTAAACTCGTTACTGTTTACCAGTGGTTTATACGATGCTGCTGGGGATTTTGGCTACCGTGTTGGTATGCCGGGTAAGTCAGGGGTATCGGGTACTATTTTAGCTGTGTTACCAAATCAATTTACTGTGGCTGTGTGGGCGCCAAGACTTAACTCGTATGGTAACTCAGTGGCTGGGATAGCGGCTCTTGAGCGTTTATCCCAGAAACTGGATATTTCGATTTTTTAGTGGAGATTACTGATCCCAGTAAACTTGCTCTAAACAATCTTCACGTTCAGGTAAACCACGCGATAAACGTGGCGAGTGCTGAACAAGTACTTCATAACTTGCACGGTTAGCGTATTTACTAATTTGTGCAAGCGATGAGTAGGTCATAGCAGGTTGCTGATGCTTCGCTGAGTTTGCCACATTAAGTTTGTGGTAAACGTTTGCTGATAGGTCATGCAGTACCGCAGCCAGAGCGCAATCGCCTGCGCCATTGGTGTTTTTAATACTATCTGGGCCACCCATAAACGGTGCTGTGTGGCTGTACGCACGAATAGGGTTTTGGCAGTCGTCTTTACGCATTGCGCGAGAAAATTCATAACGGTTAAAGTCAGCAATTGCACCTGGTAATAACGGGTATTCTGTTTCACGCTTGAATGAGTCGTCGACGTAACCGGCCATAAACAAGCCTTTTTCACCAGCCGTGCAAATAACTAAATCAGTCCAATCTAGCGCTTTGTCGGCTGCCAGAAGCGGATCTTCAAAGCCAGTAATAGCGAGACCTTCTTCTTCGTTCATAGCAAGAATATCAACATGCTCTTTTACAAAGTCAGCCCACCAAGTAGGATCTTGTTCAATTAGAAACTTAGTGCCAAGGGTTAAAACCACAGGGACACCTGCATCATTGGCATATTTCACTGCCTGCATGGTGGCTTCTGTCATGGTTTCATCACCTTGAGTACGCATTAGGTATGCGCTGATCACCAGTGCTGAAGAATTCTCAATAAGTGCCTGATCGATTGATTCAGGGCGCAGATGATTCATAAGCCCCGCGCTGATTGCGAAGGTACGTTCACCGGTCTCGTCAATTAAAGTAAAACAACGACCAATAGGGCCATCTACAGGCTGAAGGTAGTCAAGGTCAACGCGGCTAGAAGTGTTACATAAAAAACGGTATGCATAGCTGCCGATTTTGATATTTTCACTCATTACCCCTAAAAGTACTGATCGGTCATCAGCTAGGGTAGAGTAATTGTGCATGGTGTTACCTACCGTACCACCGGCAAACTCATAATCGATCATATTGTCGAGTTTTAGTCTGTCGTATAGTGCGTTGGTAATATCGTTATCGATCACTTGCGACATGCCACGGCGCAATTGAAATTCATCTAGGAAAGCTTGATCAACTTTCGCTTCAATATCTACCACAATTTGGTCGATACCCGTAATATAACTACGTTGTAGTCGGTCGGTTGAGTTAAGTTGATTCGTCAGTGGATCTTTGGCTTCCACCGGAAAATAATGTTTATGCCTGCGGCGTCCAGGAAATTTCATTTGCTACCCGTGTTGTAAGCTAAATAAAAAAAGCGCGAGATTATAGCGCAATATGGGTCCATTGAGCCATGAAAAAGCCACTAAATTTTGCGTTAATTTTTAAGTGTAGCAGTATTTAATGCCGACATTTTTCACTAACTAGGTATAATTACTCACAGTTTTACAATATTTGTGTGATATATGAGCGAACAATTTAGCGACCAATATTGGATGGAAAAAGCATTAAACTACGCTAATGAAGCGGCTGCGATTAATGAAATTCCGGTTGGTGCTGTGCTGGTAAAAGACAATCAACTGATCTCCTATGGTTATAACCGCTCAATTATCGATAACGACCCATCCGCTCATGCTGAAATGATGGCAATCCGCGAAGCAGGTAAAGTGCTTAATAACTACCGATTAATCGATTGCACCTTGTATGTTACGTTAGAACCTTGTTCTATGTGCGCAGGTCTGTTGGTACATAGCCGCATTAAGCGGTTGGTATTTGGTGCTAAAGATGCCAAAACGGGATCGGCAGGATCAATTATGAATCTACTGCAAGAGCCTAGGCTTAATCATCAAGTTGAAGTAACCGGTGATGTACTGAGTGAGCAGTGTGGGGCGGTAATTTCAGCGTTTTTTAAGCGTCGTAGAGAAGAGAAAAAGGCGGCAAAGCTGGCTGCTCGCAACGCCTAGTTATACAACCGGCGTTGCAGGAACTTGTGCTTCCATTAACTGCATCGCAAATAAGCGGCGACGCCAAATAACTTTTTTGTGTGTATTACGTAGCATGATACGACGGCGGGTCGCCGTTGAGTAAATAACATTACGCTTGAACTTATGTGTCGTGCGTCTTCTTTTTAACATGAGTGCTCCTTAAGTGAGAGTAAAGCATGGCATGGTCCGTTCCATTTCTACTAAAAGATAATGATCATTTGATGACAAGTAAACAGATTTCGGTGCTTGAGGTTAGTTGTTTTCTAATTCTTGCTGCTCTGAGTCGGTTTGTTGCGTGTTGTCATTTGGCTTTGGTTCGCTCGCTTGCGCTTCAGGTTTAGCTTCTTCAGTGCTTTGTTCTTCTTCGCTTGGGTTAGCAATCGCATCATTTTCATCAAGCCAAACCAGTGCGTCGTAATAGCGACGAATATTATCAACGTATTTTACTGCAACATCGCCACGGGCATAACCATATTTGGTTTTTCGATAGTAACGCTTTTTAATTAAAAGCGGTAAGCGCTTTTTAACATCAGCCCACTTATCGGGGCTTGCACCTTCTTGCTCGGTAATAATGCGTGCGTCGTTGACGTGTCCCCAGCCAACATTGTAAGAGGCTAAGGCAAACCAGGTTCTGTCGGGCTGCGGAATGCGTTCAGGGATCCAAGAAATTACTTTGGCAAGATACTGCGCACCGCCTTTAATATTTTGCTCAGGCTCTAGGCGATTTGTTACGCCGACCTGTTTTGCCGTTGCTTGGGTTAGCATCATAATACCGCGAACACCAGTTGGTGACTTAGCCCTTGGGTTCCACATTGATTCTTGATAACTCAAAGCTGCCAGTAATCGCCAGTCTATGTTACCTGCGTATTGCTCAAACCAAGGTTGATATTTGGGTAAGGTGTCTTTTATTGCTTCAATATAAGCAAGTGTGTTCACATAATTAAACTGGCGAACATGGCCGAAATATTTTTCTTCTAACACATAAAGCTGGTTGCTTTGTTTGACGTCGCCAAAAAATGGCACCATGAGGGCATATAAAGAGTCATCACCATCTTTTCTTAGTAACCAAGCGATAGGATCATTACGGGTAACCGAAAAGCCGATACTCAAGTTTGGGTGGTAGCGGCGAAACAGCGATAAGGTGTGCGAGTCTGCTAGGGTGTAATCAATTTCACCGTCGATAACAGCTTGCAGAAGCTCTTCTTCATCCATATCTTCTGTTTCGTTCCAGCTAAGTTCTGGATTAAGTTGTTTTAATTGTTGTAGTGCCAACGAGTGACTGCTTTTGGCGAGAACAGTCAGATTGCCGGTTAAATCCGCAAATTCACGGGGTCTATTACGGCCTTGTTTATAAACTAATTTTTGGCTTATTGTGCGATAGGTTGGGCCGAAGCGGTAATGCTCAGCCCGAATCGTATTATAGGTAAGACCTGACGCTATAATATCTAAATCGCCACTTTCTAAGCGTGCGAACATATCGGATAGATTAAAAAAAGGCACCATTTCAAGCTCAACACCAACATAGTCAGCAAATTCTTGGGCGAGCTCATATTCAAAGCCTTGCACACCTTGTGGAGCCTGATAGTAATTACTCGCGCCAGCTAATGTGCCGACTCTAATTTTGTTCTGCGCCTTGATATGAGCAAGTTGCGACGGTTGCTGTTGCATATCGCACGCACATAACATGAGCACTAAACTAAAAATAGCGAGTAATTTTTGCATAAATTATAAATGCCCCTTAAACCATTACCTTAGTGTTATAACAAAACTTCTAAGCCACGTCACTTGGCGAATAGTGTTATAGATCTATTTAAAAATTAATAACTATAACAAGGCAGATGGTAGATAAGTCATACAGAACAAGAACCTGCAGAGAAATAAAGACGACTAAGCTAGTTAATTGTTGCAACCTTAAAAGCGGTTATGAAGATTATTTAAATAAAAGCGTAATTTTGAGTTAAATCTAGACGTTATTTGCACTATAATATGCGCCTAAAATATCGTTCAATCCCTAACCCCGGATGAAAATACCTATGTTGATCCTTCGTGGTGCACCAGCACTTTCCGATTTTAGAGTTCAGAAAATTTTAGCGCGTTGCCAACAGGCACAACTTCCAGTCACTGACGTTTACGCAGAGTTCATGCATTTTGCTGATCTTACAGCTGAGCTTTCAGCTGATGAGCAAACCAAGCTGGAAAAACTGCTTACTTACGGTCCAACAATTGCCGAGCATACCCCTGCTGGCACGTTAATTCTTGTAACGCCGCGTCCTGGTACTATCTCGCCTTGGGCATCAAAAGCAACTGATATCGCACATAACTGTGGCTTAAGCCAAGTTCACCGTGTTGAGCGTGGTATTGCATACTACGTAGAAGGTAACTTATCAGCTGAGCAAACAGCTGAAGTTGCAGCGTTATTACATGACCGTATGACTGAAGCAACGCACGCGGATATGGCTGATGCAGCTAAATTATTCCGTCACGATGAGCCGCGTCCAATGTCATCAGTTGACATTTTAGGTGGTGGCCGTGAAGCGCTTGCTAAAGCAAACGTTGAGCAAGGTTTTGCGCTTGCAGATGACGAAATTGATTACTTGGTAGAAAACTTCCAAAAGTTAGGGCGTAACCCGAACGACATCGAATTATTCATGTTTGCACAAGCAAACTCTGAGCATTGTCGTCACAAAATCTTTAACGCCGATTGGACAATTGATGGTATCGAACAGCCAAAATCATTGTTCAAAATGATCAAAAACACTTACGAGCAAAACCCTGAAAACGTACTATCTGCATATAAAGATAACGCAGCGGTAATGAAGGGCTCGCTAGCAGGTCGTTTCTTCCCAAATAACGAAGGCGAGTACGCATACCATCAAGAGAACATCGAAATCTTGATGAAAGTTGAAACGCACAACCACCCAACAGCGATTGCGCCATTCTCAGGTGCATCAACAGGTTCTGGTGGTGAAATTCGTGATGAAGGTGCTACAGGCCGTGGTTCTAAGCCTAAAGCAGGTTTAGTTGGTTTCACTGTATCTAACCTACGAATTCCTGGCTACGAGCAGCCATGGGAAACAGACTTTGGTAAGCCTGGTCGTATCGTAAATGCACTTGATATCATGACTGAAGGCCCATTAGGTGGTGCGGCATTCAATAACGAATTTGGTCGTCCTAACTTACTTGGTTACTTCCGTACATACGAAGAGAAAGTATCAAGCCATAATGGTATCGAGGTACGTGGTTACCACAAGCCAATCATGCTTGCAGGTGGTTTAGGTAACATTCGTTCTGAGCATGTTCAAAAAGGCGAAATCCCTGTAGGTGCTAAGCTAATTGCACTAGGTGGTCCGGCAATGAACATCGGCCTAGGTGGTGGTGCTGCGTCTAGTATGACATCAGGCCAATCAAACGAAGACTTAGACTTTGCATCGGTACAACGTGAAAACCCAGAAATGGAACGTCGTTGTCAGGAAGTTATTGATAAATGTTGGCAGCTAGGTGATGCAAACCCAATCGCTTTCATCCACGATGTGGGCGCAGGTGGTCTTTCTAACGCATTCCCTGAGCTTGTAGACGACGGTGGTCGTGGTGGTAAATTCCAACTTCGTGATATTCCAAACGATGAGCCGGGTATGGCACCACACGAAATTTGGTGTAACGAATCTCAAGAGCGTTACGTATTAGCAGTTGCGGCAGAAGACTTCGCGCGCTTTGAAGCAATCTGTAAACGTGAACGTGCAGAATACGCTGTTATTGGTGAAGCAACAGAAGAGCGTCACTTAACGGTTGAAGATAGCCACTTCGGTAACAACCCTGTTGATCTTCCGCTTGATGTTTTACTTGGTAAAGCACCAAAAATGCACCGTGAAGTTGAATCGAAAAAAGCGCAATCTCAACCATTAGACGTTGCTAACATTGATGCTGCAGACGCTGCACAGCGTTTATTACGCTTACCAACGATTGCTGAGAAAACATTCTTAATCACCATTGGTGACCGTACGGTAACGGGTTTAGTTGCGCGTGACCAAATGGTAGGTCCTTGGCAGGTGCCAGTAGCAAACTGTGCGGTAACAGCCGCTGCGTTTGATACTTACCACGGTGAAGCAATGTCACTAGGTGAACGTACACCAGCTGCACTTTTAAACTACGGTGCTTCTGCTCGTTTAGCTGTGGCTGAGTCACTAACGAACATTGCGTGTGCTAACATCGGTGGGCTTGAAAATATCAAGCTATCTGCAAACTGGATGGCCGCAGCAGGTCACCCAGGCGAAGATGCGGGCCTTTACGAAGCTGTAAAAGCGGTAGGTGAAGAGCTTTGTCCGGCGCTTGGTTTAACTATCCCTGTGGGTAAAGACTCAATGTCGATGAAAACTCAATGGGATGAAAACGGTGAGCAAAAATCGGTTACTGCGCCATTATCACTGATCATTACTGCCTTTGGTCGTGTTGAAGATGTGCGTAAAACAGTAACGCCACAGCTACGCACTGATAAAGGTGAGTCATCACTATTATTAGTTGATTTAGGTGCGGGTCAAAACCGCATGGGCGCATCAAGCCTTGCACAGGTTTATAAGCAACTAGGTGATGTAACGCCTGATGTTGATAACCCAGCACTATTAAAAGGTTTCTATGAAGCAATGCAAGCGCTTGTTGCTGATAACAAGTTACTTGCTTACCATGACCGTTCAGATGGTGGTTTATTCACGACTATCGCTGAAATGGCATTTGCTGGTCACACGGGTGTAACAGTTGACCTTGCAGGCTTAACAGGTTCAGACATCGAAGCGCTTTATAATGAAGAGCTAGGTGCGGTTATCCAAGTAGCAAACGCTGATTTAGACGCAGTGAAAGCGGTTCTTGCTGATCACGGCTTAGCTGCTATCAGCCATGAAATTGGTGCACTAAACGCTGATGACCGCGTGGTATTCACTCGTGGTGATGATGTGGTTCTTAACCACACGCGCACTGAGCTTCGTACTATTTGGGCAGAAACAACTTACCAAATGCAGGCACGTCGTGATAACCCTGAGTGTGCTAAGCAAGAGTTTGACGCTAAATTTGACGCAAAAGACCCAGGTCTTAACGTAAAACTAAGCTTTGACTTAAACGAAGATGTTGCAGCGCCTTACATTGCAACGGGTGCGAAGCCGAAAATGGCGATTCTACGTGAGCAAGGTGTTAACTCTCACTTAGAAATGGCTGCGGCATTTAACCGTGCAGGCTTTGCTGCGGTTGACGTGCACATGAGCGACATTCTTGAAGGTCGTTTAACACTTGAGCAATTTAAAGGCTTAGTGGCATGTGGTGGTTTCTCTTACGGTGACGTATTAGGCGCAGGTGAAGGCTGGGCTAAGTCAATCTTATTTAATGAGATGGCACGTGAGCAGTTCCAAAGCTTCTTCCACCGCGAAGATACATTCAGCTTAGGTGTGTGTAATGGCTGTCAAATGCTTTCAACATTGAAAGAATTGATCCCGGGCACTGAGCACTGGCCACGTTTCGTAACGAATAAGTCAGAGCGTTTTGAAGCTCGCTTTAGCCTTGTAGAAGTACAAGAAAATCCATCGGTATTCTTTAACGGTATGGCAGGTTCACGTATGCCTATCGCTGTTTCTCACGGTGAAGGTCATGCTGAGTTCGCAAACGCTGATGCAGTTAAAGCAGCGCTTGAATCAGGTACTGTGGCAGTGAAGTTTGTTGATAACTACGGTAACCCAACAACGCAATACCCAGCTAACCCGAATGGCTCGCCAGAAGGTATCACAGGTATTACCTCTACTGATGGCCGTGCAACGGTTATGATGCCGCACCCAGAGCGTGTATTCCGTACTGTTGCTAACTCATGGCACCCAGATGAGTGGACTGAGGATAGCCCATGGATGCGTATGTTCCGCAACGCTCGTAAAAACGTTGGCTAGAACTTAGTTATGTACCTAGATATACAAGCTAGGTTCATACAAACCCTTTAAACTAAAAAGGCTGCACTATCATGTGTGGCCTTTTTGTTTATAATGATCTGAGAAGCGAGAAGCGAGAAGCGAGAAGCGAGAAGCAAGGAGAGTTTTTTGAGTTTTAAGCGAGCGTGTGTTGGGTTACTAGGTATCGTGCTAAGCATGGTGCTGTTGGCGTATCTGTTCAGGTTACCACTGACATCGTGGTATTTAACACCTATGCTCAGTAAAAATGGCGCTGAGCTTCACTGCATTGATTGGTCATTAACTCGCAAGCTTGATTTGAATATCGAGAAATTATGCTTAACCTACCAAGGGCAGCAAATTGAGTTAGCTGGCATTATTGCGAATAAGCAACAGGTTAGTATTTCTCGAGCCAATCTTATAATTAGCAATCAGAGTAATAATCACCAACCTGACACTTCACAAACTGAATTTAAAAAGCTTGCTTTGGTATTACCCGAGCAAAGACCGCTAATAAGTATTGAGCAGCTTGATGTAGTCTCACCGTTTACCCAAAATCCTGTTAGGTTGGCGATACAAGAAAAACGCCTAAATCATTTTACGATTTCACGGGATCTCAATGCTGACGTTGTAATATCTAATTATGAAGTCAAAGCCAACATCACCTTTGATGAGCAAGTGGCTGAGCGGTTCGTAACATTGCCAACAAGCAGCCATTTTACCACTCAATCACAGATTAAGTTTGATGGAATTACAGTTGCCATTGAAAGCTCAATCAATGCAAGTTATCAGCATGCTGTAGGGGAGTGTGACCTAGGTTTTGCTAGTGAAGGGCAATTGAGTGCTAAGTATCAATTAAATCAACAGCATTTATACGCGGATTTATCAGCTTTACAAAATCAACTTAGTGCAAAGCGAGACTGCTTAAACATCATCGCAGACCAACAGCATCAATCATTTATTGAAGCGCAGTTACCGCTTACTTGGCAGTTACACATTGAAAAACCAGTGATTGTAGAAGATAAAAATCTTTCAGCCCCAATCATAAAGCTGCAAGCTATAGAAGGGCAAAGTGAGGTGACAGTCAGTAATACATCCCTTTCTTTGCTGGATCCGCTCACATCACTGAATAGCCAAGTTAGCATTGATTTTAATAGTAAAGATATAGATGAGCTTAAGCTCAAAGCGAATTTGCATGAAAGTAGCGTTAGCGCTGATTTTCAACTGTCGGTGGATTCACTACCTGCATTTTTAGATTTTCAGGCTGATGGCGCTTTGACTGAGGGTGTTGGGGTTAAGGGTATTGGGGCTAAAGGAAAGCTAAATATCGATGAGTTATTTACTAGTCCTACAGCTAAACTGAATACCAATATCAGAGTTAAAAATGCCCTAATATCGGGTGCACAGATAGCTGATTTTAGCAGCGCAATTAACGCTGAGTATAATGCCCAGCAGCACCTCGTTGTTAACGCTAATAGCAAGGTTAAATCATTAACTTATGATGATATGAACGCAGCAAAAATTAGCAATGAGCTTACTCTTAGTACAGATCTCAGTGTGGGGGAGTTATTTGCTGATATTGATGCCAAAACCACAGCCGCTAAATTATCAACAGCAGAGCTTAGCTTAAATAAGTTGTCTGTTGTGTCAAAAGCTCTTCAAAGCCGCGCCTTGCAGGCAACGCATCATGTGTTTGCAGATGGCTTTGAAGCGCTTGTTAGCCATCATATGTCTGAGGTTGCTCACCCATTTGAATTAGTGATACCAGAGCAGGCAGTATCTAAACTTAACCCAATAATTGCTCAGTTTGAGCCGCTTGCTACAGTCACCGACGGAGTCGTTTCGGGCAATATAAAGGGGGATGTAAATCTTCAACAAGCAAAGGGCACTTTGCAGATAGATAAACTTAGTGCGCTTTATAATGATTATCTAGCAAATGATTTTGCGGTGAATTTGAACGGCACGTTTAATTCAGGCCAGCTTAATATTGCAGCGACTAAATTTACACTCAATGAACTGCGCGCAGGTGCCGTGGTCAAAAATATACAAGGTCAGTTGCAGGTAACAGCTAATCAGCCTTGTGCAGCGAACCTAACTGGTCAGGTTATGGGAGGCGCATTTGTGGTGAATAAGTACTGCCCACTCAGTGATAACCAAACCGCGACTGTTAAATTTGAAAATATTGATGCCAGTAAATTGGTCACCCTTGATGCAGAGTCTGGCATTAGCTTAAGCGGGCGCTTAGCAGGCACCTTACCTGTTGTTATAAGCAAACAGGGGATAGAGGTAAAGCAAGGGCAGCTAGTTAATCAAGGTGATGGTAAATTACTGATTACTAATAATGCGGGTTTTGAAGCTGTAAAAGCGCAGCAACAAGAGCTGAGTACTACGCTGAGTTTACTTGAGAATTTAGATATTAAAAAACTACGTAGCAGTGTTAACCTCAAACCAGATGGCTGGTTACATTTAGGTGTTAATTTAGAGGGTTATAATGAAGCGCAGCAGCAAGCAGTGAACTTTAATTATAACCATGAAGAGAATGTATTTACCTTGCTTAGAGCGCTGCGTTTAAGTGATGAAATTACTCAAAAAGTTGAGAAAGAGTATGCAAAAAAAGGAAGCAATGATGGCTAAGTGGTTAGTAATTCTGACGGCAGTAGGCATGCTGAGTGCCTGTACGCACCGTGTTGAGGTGGCAGCAAAAGAGCCGATTACAATCAACTTAAATGTAAAAGTTGACCATGAGATCCGCGTAAAAGTGGATAAAGAACTTGATACCTTATTCAGTGATGACAGCGAATTATTCTAAGGAGCACACATGCGTAAATTACAACTTAAAAAACTAAATGTGATCACCTTGATCAGTGCTGTTTGTTTATCTTTCTCTGCTTGGGCTATCAGCCTTGATGATGCAAAAAGCCAAGGCCTAGTGGGTGAAGACAGCTCAGGCTATTTAGGTTTAGTGGTTAATAACAGCGAAGCAAAAGCGGTCGTTGATGAAATTAATGCAAAGCGTAAAGAGCAATATTTAAAACTTGCGAAAAAGAACAATCTTTCGTTAGCGCAAGTTGAAGCCCTTGCAGCTGCTAAAACTATCGAGAAAACGAAGCCGGGTCACTACATTGAAGTGAACGGTGAGTGGGTAAAAAAATAACTCACTAAATTTAATAGCTATAAAAAACAAAAAGCCAGCATTACTGGCTTTTTATCTATAGAGCGCTGGTAGGTGTTAGCGCTTATCAATGCAGTTTTGCAGTAGCTGCTGCCAAAAATCGATGCCTTTGCGTCTTGCAAGTTTAATATTGTGCTCTGGGATCGATTCAGGTTCATCGTAGTTGTCTAACGCTTCGCTCATGCTGGCTTCACGGATTAAATGCAGTGTTGGGTAAGGTGCACGGTTCGTATAGTTTGCAGCATCGCTGTCATCGCTATCAGCAAACACATAGTCAGGATGAAAGTTGGCTATTTGATACTTACCTTCATAGCCTTGTGCAGCTATAAGCGCATTGGCTAAATCGACTAAATCTAAGAACTCTTCAAAATCCTTAAAGCCTTGCTCAAACATCAACAAAGTGGTTTCGCGCTCTGCTTGTTGGTCTAACGCGCTACATTGCTCAAGCATATCCATTACTGCATCATCAAGCGTAATAGACTGACTGATTTGATAATGAATGCAATTGCTTTCAACTTCTTTACGGGCAAACGGGCAGAAATTGTATTTTACGATTACGCTTGATACCCATTCGCGCATTTGTATTTCTGGGCGATTCATCGCTTGCTTTGAAGTCACATTATTTCTCTATTCTATTTTACTTTTCTATCTTACTTTTCTAAGTAATGCTCAATTAAATTAACCGTTTTACTGATGGCGCCTTGATTGTTAGCAACGCATTTCGCAGCTTGCTGACCGAGCTTAATCATCTTTTCTACATCAGTGCTCAAAGCGATAAGTGTGTCAGCAAGATGATTTTCATCGGTAACGGTTTTAGCTCCCTGAGCACTGTTCAGCTCAGGATAAATATGGTCAAAGTTATAGGTATGAGGGCCTGCTAATACGCCAACAGAAAACGCTGCTGACTCTAACGGATTATGGCCGCCTCGCTCGATTAAACTACCGCCAACATAGCTGATGTTTGCCACACCATATAAGCATTGTAACTCACCTAACGTATCAGCTAACACAACTTGTTGGTTGTTATAGTTATCTTCACTGCGACGACTAAAGCTCAAATTTGAGCTTTTTAAAACTTCAGCGACTTTATTAAATTGCTCTGGGTGACGTGGAGCAATAATCAAAAGTGCGTGGGGTAACGCTTTTAACAGCTTCTTATGAGCAGTTAAAATAAGCTCGTGTTCAATAGGGTGAGTAGAGCCTGCAACCCATATAAAGCGCTCGTTGTTATATTGGTTTTTAAGTGCTGCGACTTTATATAATTGCTCATCTGTAGGCATGATATCAAATTTAATTGAGCCAAATACGCGTGCCTTTTCAGGCTTTAAACCAAGTTCAATAAAGCGTTTTGCATCATCTTGATTATGACTGGCCAGATCGCTAATAGAGTGCATGATCACCTTAGTTAAAGGCATTACCTTTTGGTAGCCTTGCTGTGATTTAGCTGAAAGCCGGGCATTTAAAACAAGTACCTTTGTGCCGTTATTGTTGCTTTGCGCCATAAGGTTTGGCCAAAGCTCAGTTTCTAAAATACACAGTACCTTTGGCTGGATACGTTTTAAAAATCGCTTCGTAGCGAAGAAAAAATCAATCGGTAAATAACAGCAGCTAACCGCATCTTTAAAGTTATTTTTTATTTGTTCGCGACCCGTTGGGGTATTGCAGGTTACTAAAATAGTAAGTGTTGGGTTTTCTGATTGAACGGCCTTTATAAGCGGCGTTGCAGCTAACACTTCACCTACAGAGGCACAATGAAAAACAACATCGTGATGAGATAAGTTAGAAAAGCCAAAGCGCTCAGCAAAATGCTCACGGTAACCCTTATTCTTTTTGCCGCGTAAAACATACAGGTAAAAAACAACCAGTGGGCTTAGTAGGTATAAAAGTAAAGAGTATAAAATGCGCGCCATTGCTTAGCCTAAACGGGTAAAACGTTATGATAGCGTGGAACATACGCGATCTAAATATAAAATGTTAAAAAGGGTTATTAAAGAAAGTTTTAAAGTGTTTACTGTTAGCTAATTTGGTAATATTTCGGTTACTTAATAAATCAACGAAGCAATTATGAAATTTAAAATGATAAAAGCCTCGGTAATTGGTGCTTTTCTAAGTTGTTCAATGCCTTTATTTGCAGTACCTACCGCCTACTTACCGATTGGCATGGATGCACAGCTTGATCATCAATTAGATACTTTGTTTGCCTTAACCACAGGCGCGCCTATGGTTAAACCTTATCGTTTATCGGAAGTAGAAAGTGCGCTTCTTGAGCTTGAAAAAAAAGAGCCAGGACTAGTCGCAGCTATCCGTTATAAAATAAAGCCTTATCAAAGTGATGATGCAGTAACACGTGCAGGTGTTAAATTACAAGTTGATACAGACAACAGTAAAAAAATAGCAAATCAACGCGGACTTAGTTCTGATGAATGGGGACAAGGCTTTTTTGAAGGTATTTGGCGTGCCAATGATTACACGCTAGTACAGGTTGGAGTTGATTACCGAGCCAAGGCAAATAAGTTTGTAAATTACAATTCGTTTATTGGTTTTGCTGGTGAAGATTTACAGTTAAACCTTGGGTATAAAGAACATTGGTTCTCGCCGTTTAAGCATTCTGCACAAATCATTTCAACCAACGCAAAAACAGCCCCGTCAATTTCGATTGGTATGGTAAAGCCTGCTTATAATTGGTGGAATTTTGATTTTGAATTGTATTATTCAGAGTTAGAACATGTTGAGAATGGTATTTTATATCAAGGTGAACTTCATAGTGGTACGCCTAAACTTGCGGGTACTCACTTCAGTATTGAACCTATTAGTGGTTGGAAAATTGGCCTTAACCGAATGATGCAGTTTGGCGGTGGGCCTCGTAAAGTAGATGCTGGAGATGTATTTGACGCTTTTTTTGATCCTGCCGGAAATGATAATGTTGCATTAGTAGGTAGCTCTGATGCGGAGCTGGGCGATCAGTTCGCTTCAATTACAAATGTAATTAACTTTAATTGGGGATTGCCAACAGAGCTTTATTTTGAATACGGTGGTGAAGATACTAAAGAGCACAAAAACTATCAGTTTGGTAATGTCGCTTATAGTTTAGGGGCTTTTTTCCCAAAATTAACAGACTCAATAAGTTTTAGATTTGAACATACCAATATGCACAGCTTTTGGTATAAAAATTATATTTATCCTACTAAGGGTAATACGGTAGATGGATTTGTTGTTGGACATTTTGCTGCAGATCAGCGTTACTTTGGTGACGGCGTACCGTCTGAAGTAAATGTTTTAGAAGTGACTTACTCTGAATCTTTTCAGTCTCTATGGCGTGCTAAAGTTTCAACCATTTCGAATAAAAGTAACTACGAGTATGATATAGGTGGATTTAGTCGAGAATATGATGATGCAATTGAACTTCAACTAAGCAACACGCGTCAATTAAACGAGCATACATTAGAGACAACTCTTACCTATGGTGAAGATGTTTTTGGCGATAACTATACTTGGTTATCTGTAGCCTATTTTTGGTAAGCAAAGCCGTTAATACTTTTTAAGGAATATTTATGTCAAATCTTGATTCTGTAGCGGCAAGCTACCTAGAAAGTTTAAATCGTCATCAAATGTTGTTTGAGACGATGGAAACCTACCACCCTGAAGTAATGCAACTACTAGAAGCTTGTCACAGTGCTTTACAAGCAGGTGGTAAGGTTATTTGGTTTGGTAATGGTGGTAGCGCGGCTGATGCACAGCATTTAGCTGCTGAGTTTGTTGTGCGTTATAAATTGGAGCGCGGTCCGCTGGCTTCTATCGCATTGACAACAGATACCTCAATTTTAACCGCTCACAGTAACGACTATCATTTTGATACTGTATTTGAGCGCCAAGTGCAGGCGTTATGTAAGCCTGAAGATTTGGTGATTGGCTTAACCACATCTGGCACTAGCCCTAACATCAATCTTGCACTGGCAGCGGCAAATGAAATCGGCGCCTTTACTGTGGCATTAACAGGTCGAGATGGTGGTAAGGTAAAAGATATCGCTAAGCTACCTATTATTATTAAAAATGATGAAACCGCGCGTATCCAAGAGGCGCACATGTTTATCGGGCATTGGTTATGCGAAGCCATCGATATGGTTGTAGCGGAGCAAAAGTAATGGATTTAGCGTTACTAAAAAACCTTTCAAAGGCGCGTATTTTAGTCGTTGGTGATGTCATGCTAGATAGATACTGGCATGGCGACTCAGGTCGTATTTCGCCTGAAGCCCCTGTACCTGTTGTAAAAGTCAGTAAGTTTGAAGACAAAGCCGGTGGTGCAGCAAACGTTGCAAAAAATATTGCCCGTTTAGATGGTAAAGTGGGTCTACTAGGCTTAGTTGGTGAAGATGAAAGTGGGCAAATCCTCGAAACAATTTTAAGTTCAGAGAAAATTGATTCGCAATTAGTGAGTGTTTGCGATTTACCGACTATTTCTAAAATGCGAGTAATCAGCCGCCATCAACAAGTTGTGCGTCTTGATCTTGAAGAGACCTTTACTGAGCAACACAGTCAACTGTTATTAAACCGTTTAGAGCTGGTTTTAAATGACTACGATTTTGTGTTGTTTTCTGATTACAACAAAGGCTCACTGAGCTTAATTCAACAAATGGTTCAGGTTGCAAAGAAAGCGGGTAAAACGGTGCTTATTGATCCTAAATCATCTGATTTAAGCTTATACCGAGGTGCTGATTATATAACCCCTAACTTAAACGAATTTAAACTTGCTGGTGGTAAAACTGATTCTGAGCAAAGCTTAACCCAAAGCGCTCGTGATCTAATCAATGAGGCTGGTATTGCAGCGATGCTATTAACGCGCTCAGAGCAGGGCATGTCGTTAATTAGCCAAGCAGAAAAACATGATTTTGCAGCCCAGCAGCTTGAAGTCAGCGATGTTACTGGCGCCGGCGATACTGTAATTGCAACATTAGCAGTGATGCTTGGTGCGGGAATGGCTGCAAAAGATGCAGTTGAAATTGCCAACCTCGCTGCTGGTATTGCGGTGAGTAAACTGGGTGCCGCAACCGTGTCCCCAGAAGAGTTGAGCCGTAAGCTTGGTCAATATTTGCAGCAAACCGGCGAGCATTACCAAACGCCGTTTGAAGATGTGCTTCAGCATATTGAGTTTGCTAAGCAAAATGGTGAAAAAATAGTTTTCACTAATGGTTGTTTTGACATTCTTCACGCAGGTCATGTGCGCTACCTTGCTCAGGCTAAAGCACGAGGTGATAGGCTGGTTGTTGGCTTAAATAATGATGAATCAATCACTCGCTTAAAAGGCCCAGAAAGACCAATTAATCCATTGGATGAGCGTGCTATGGTATTAAGTGCGCTTGCGTCAGTTGATTGGGTTATTCCATTTGGCAGCATTGAAGAAAATGACACGCCAGCTAAGCTGATTGAGCAAATTAGCCCTGATGTGCTAGTAAAAGGCGGGGATTACACCGTTGACCAAATTGCTGGTGCCGATCATGTTTTACGCCATGGCGGAAAAGTCGAAGTACTTGAGTTTCTTAATGGATGCTCAACATCAAACGTAATTAGCAAAATTAAGTCTTAAGCAATGCTTGGTAGTCACACACCAGTGACTGCCAATCACTTTGTTGCCAATGCATCACTTCATTACGGCCTTGCTCTTTTGCAAATGAACGGGCAAGGCGCTTAATGTTCTCTGTTTGCCAGCTAGCATGTGGCTGTTTGATTTCACCGCGGTCAAAGTCAATGATAAACACCTTACCAGTATCATCGAACAGGATGTTATTGATGTTTAAATCTGCGTGATAGACGCCATGATTGTGAAACTCGCTGAGAGTGACTGCTATCGCTTTTAGCTCAGACTGGCTAAGTGGACGCGTGATTAAAATATCTAACACGCTTTTGGCGCCTGTTACTGCTTCGGTGATGATATCGCCGCGATAGATTAAGCCATGGGCAGTAACTTTTGCCGCAATTGGTGTCGGCACATTTAGGCCAAGCTCAAGCAAACGCATCATCAGTGTAAATTCTTTATAGACACGAGTTTGCTTCAAACCAACATATAGGTACTGATCGCTCAGTAACTTACCTATTAAACCACCGCGCCAATAGTGACGCAGAACGCCTGTAAGCTGTTGATGTTTAAAAAACCACGCTGTTGCACGACCTTTTTTGGCACCAACGATTTTATCTTGTTGTTGCCAATAATTGGCATCGAACCACTGTTGCGTGAGCTCGTCTTTATAAGCTGGGTGACACAAAAGGGTGGTGTTTTGCAGATGCTGAGTTTCAAACATAACAACTTCAAGATTAAATAAAATTAGCGCTATCTTACCGTATTTTTAGCTTTTCGCATAAGTGCTTGCATTAGCATCAAGTTAATTTAAGATCGCATATTATTTGCTGTAGCTAAGGGCGCACGTGACTCAATCAACCTCCTATTCAGATATTTGTATTTTAAGGCTTTCGGCTATTGGTGATGTATGTCATGCCGTATCAGCAGTGCAAGAAATTCAAAAGGCACATCCGAAGGCAAAAATTACCTGGGTGATTGGTAAAGTTGAGGCTATGTTACTGGCCGATTTACCAGGTGTTGAGTTTGTTGTGTTCGATAAAAAGCAGGGCAAACAGGCTTATCAACAACTTAAAGACACGTTCAAGGGGCGTAAATTTGATGTGCTATTACATATGCAAGTCGCACTCAGAGCGAATTTAGCAGCCCGTTGTATTCCTGCAAAGATCAAAGTGGGGTTTGATTGGGCACGCTCAAAAGAGTTGCATAGTTTGTTTATTAATAAGCGTATTGCCCCGCAATCAGAGGCGCATGTATTAGAAGGTTTTAAAGGCTTTGCTCAAGCAATTGGCATCCCTGATTACAAACCTCAATGGCAAATGCCAATTACTGAGCAGCATCAACAAGCAGCCGATGCGCTATTAGGTGAAGAACGTTTAGCCGGGCGTATTTTTGTTATCTCGCCTGCGGCAAGTAAAAAAGAGCGAAATTGGTTACCTGAGCGTTATGCTGCACTTGCAGAACATGCTCATCAACAAGGCTTTTCGGTGGTTATTACTGGCGGCCCAACCCCTTTAGAGATTGAACTTGCCGAGCAAATTATCGCGCAGAGTTCGGCACCTGTGCTTAACTTAGTAGGGAAAACTCAACTAAAAGAACTGCTATGTGTTTTGAAACGTGCTGCGTTAGTGTTAGCTCCTGATACTGGGCCTGCGCATATGGCTGTAACGGTAGGAACACCTGTTATTGGTTTGTATGCCCACTCAAATCCAAAACGCACAGGACCTTATTTGTATCAAGAGTATGTTGTTGAGGTTTATCACCAAAACTTACGAGAGCAAACAGGCAAAACAGCGCAACAGCTACCTTGGGGAACACGCGTTAAAGGGGCTGATTTAATGGCGCAAATAAGTGTAGAAAAGGTGATTTCGATGTTTGACCACGTGGTAGATAAAGAGCAATTGTCATGAGCAAAGTTTTATTTTTAGACCGTGATGGTGTGGTCAATATTGATCATGGCTATGTATACAAACCAGAAGAGTTTGAATTTGTACCCGGTGTATTCGAAGCGTGCAAAGCCTTCGCCGACGCTGGTTATAAAATTGTGGTAGTAACTAACCAATCGGGGATTGGCCGTGGTTATTATTCAGAGCAAGATTTTTCCAACCTTACTGAGTGGATGAAGGGCGAATTTTTACGCCATGGCGTTACAATTCTTGATGTCTATTTTTGTCCGCATCATCCAAGCAAGGCTGAGCCTGCTTATTTGCAAGAGTGCAACTGTCGCAAGCCTGCTCCGGGTATGCTGTTACAAGCCATCGATGAGCATCAAATCGACCCATCACAAAGTATTATGGTCGGTGATAAGCTTGGCGACCTTATTGCCGCTGAAAGAGCTAATATCGCGACCCGTGTTTTAGTTCGCTCAGGGCAAAGTTATGCTGAGTCAACAGAACAACATGCCGATATTGTTTGTGAATCTTTAGCTGATTTACCCAATTTATATTTGTAATTTATGAGGTAAGACCAGTTTAAGTTCACAAACCCACACCAGTTGAGGGTTTGCGACGAACTGCAAACAGTGCAATTGTTCGTCTAAGCTTTTACAATAGGTGCAAAATTTAAATTCATGCTAATCATTTCTGATTAGGTACAAGAATATGTGGAGATTACAGATGAGAGCATCTGCGTTTTTTAATCAGTTGCAGCAGCAAATTGATGAAGTGAAAGCTGAGGGCTTATACAAAAGCGAACGTGTTATCACGTCGCAGCAACAGGCTCAAATTGAAGTTGCCTCTGGTGATAAGGTTATTAACTTTTGCGCTAATAACTACCTTGGCTTAGCAAATAGCCCAGCGTTAATTAAAGCAGCTCAACAAGGCCTTGATGATCACGGTTTTGGTGTAGCGTCTGTGCGCTTTATTTGTGGTACTCAAGATATCCATAAAACTTTAGAGCAAAAGATCTCTGAGTTCTTAGAAACAGAAGACACCATTCTTTACTCATCATGCTTTGATGCAAACGCAGGTTTATTCGAAACAATTCTAGGTCCAGATGATGCGATTATCTCTGATGCACTAAACCATGCTTCGATCATTGATGGTGTACGTCTTTGTAAAGCAAAGCGTTTCCGCTATGCAAATAACGACATGAGTGACCTTGAAAAGCAACTTATTGCTGCTGATGAAGCGGGCGCTAAAACTAAGTTAATCGCTACTGACGGCGTTTTCTCAATGGACGGCGTTATTTGTAACCTTGAAGCGGTTTGTGATCTTGCCGATAAATATGATGCATTAGTGATGGTTGATGACTCTCACGCTGTTGGTTTTGTTGGTGAAAATGGTAAAGGTACGCCGGAGTACTGCGGTGTACTAGACCGTGTTGATATCATCACGGGTACCCTTGGCAAAGCACTTGGTGGCGCATCAGGCGGTTACACATCAGGTAAAAAAGAAATTGTTGAGTGGTTACGCCAGCGTTCTCGTCCTTATCTTTTCTCAAACTCACTTGCACCATCAATTGTTACTGCATCAATTAAAGTACTTGAGATGCTAAGCAATGGCGGCGAGTTACGCGCTAAACTTTGGGATAACGCAAAGTATTTCCGTGAACAAATGGAAGCAGCAGGATTTACCTGTGCAGGTAAAGACCACGCTATTATCCCTGTCATGTTAGGCGATGCTAAAGTTGCCTCAGCCATGGCTGACAAATTACTTGCTGAAGGTATTTACGTAACAGGTTTCTCATTCCCTGTAGTACCTAAAGGTCAAGCACGTATCCGTACGCAAATTTCTGCGGCGCATACAAAAGAGCAATTAGATACCGCTATTGCTGCCTTTACCCGTATTGGTAAAGAAATGGGTGTTATCTAATTTTATTCCCTAAACCGAAGCTTTTGCTTCGGTTTTGTTTAATTGAGTGTAAATCATGAAAGCATTATCTAAATTAAAAGCAGAACCAGGGATCTGGATGACTGATGCGCCAAAGCCTGAAGTTGGCCATAACGATCTGCTTATTAAAATCCGCAAAACAGCAATTTGTGGTACAGATGTCCATATTTATAAATGGGATGAGTGGGCACAAAATACAATTCCTACGCCAATGGTTGTTGGCCACGAATATGTAGGTGAAGTGGTTGATATGGGTCAGGAAGTACGTGGTTTCCAAGTGGGTGACCGTGTTTCTGGCGAAGGCCATATTACCTGTGGTCACTGTCGTAACTGTCGCGCTGGTCGTGTGCATTTATGTCGTAATACAACAGGTGTTGGTGTAAACCGTGAAGGTGCATTTGCTGAATACCTTGTGATCCCAGCTTTCAACGCATTTAAAATTCCAGATAACATTCCTGATGAACTAGCATCAATCTTTGACCCATTCGGTAATGCAGTACACACAGCGTTGTCGTTTGACTTAGTCGGTGAAGACGTATTAATCACAGGTGCTGGCCCAATTGGTATCATGGCAGCTGCTGTTGCCAAACACGTGGGTGCACGTCATGTGGTTATCACCGATGTGAACGAATACCGTCTAGATTTAGCGCGTAAAATGGGCGCGACTCGTGCTGTAAACGTAGCAACTGAAAAGCTTGAAGATGTAATGAAAGAGCTTGGCATGACTGAAGGCTTTGATATTGGTCTTGAAATGTCAGGTGTGCCAGTAGCATTTAACAGCATGCTAAACAACATGAATCACGGTGGTAAAATTGCCATGTTAGGTATTCCACCTTCAGATATGGCGGTTGATTGGAACCAGGTTATTTTCAAAGGTCTAATCATTAAAGGGATTTATGGCCGTGAAATGTTTGAAACTTGGTACAAGATGGCGAGTCTAATTCAGTCAGGCCTTGATCTGAAACCAATTATCACTCACCAGTTCTCCGTGGATGACTTCCAAGCAGGCTTTGATACAATGATTTCAGGCCAATCAGGTAAAGTAATCCTCAACTGGGATTAATACCGAGTAATTTGATAAGGCGGCTTTGGCCGCCTTTTTAGTTTAGAGAGTACTATGTCGTATAAACATATTTCAGTGAGCGAAACATTTGCGCTGTTAGATAAAGAAGAGGTTGTGATTGCTGATATTCGCGATCCTAACTCATTTCAAACGGGTCATATCCCAGGTGCTGAGCATTTATCAAATGCCAACATCAGCGAATTTATGATGCATAAAGAGTTTGACCAGCCAATCATCATCGTTTGTTATCATGGTGTGAGCTCTCAAGGTGCTGCTAGCTATTTAGTTGAGCAGGGGTTTGAAGACGTATACAGCATGGATGGTGGCTTTACAGCTTGGCAGACGCAACTTCCGGAGCATATTGAACGATGATTGAGTTGGGTAGCATAAATAATCCTCGCGCCGCACAAGGCTTTATAGATTACATAAAAAGTAAGGGCTTACATGGAGAGCTGCGCTCGCAAGATGGACAAACTGTGATTATTTGTGTTGCTCCAGAGCACTTTCATCAAGCCCAATCTCTTTGGCAGGAGTTTGCTGCTAACCCTCATGACGAAAAATACCAACAAGCTTCATGGCAGGTGGGCAGTACACAATCGCCTCTGTCATATCAAGGGCAATCCCTTAATTTAAAAGCTCGCTTTAAGGCATTAAGCTGGCTAAACCGTACAGTTACTCTAGTCTCGATATCTATATTTATTGCCTTCTTATTAGGTGGTTTTGAAACTATTTACAGTATGTTGCAGTTCAACCCTGCACAGCCACTAACTTGGTTTACACCTGCCATTGTGCATTTTAGCGCTATTCATCTTATTTTTAATTTGATCTGGTGGATGACGCTGGGTAACGATATAGAAAAACGCAGTGGCAAATTAACCTTAGTGGGTTTATTTTTAGTGACGGCATTCATTAGTAATTGGGCACAGTTTTTAGTAGTTGGGCCTAACTTTGGTGGTCTAAGCGGCGTTGTGTATGGTTTACTGGGGTTTTGTTGGATCTACAGCGTAATGAGGCCAACAGAGCCGCCACTAGTAAGTAATAGCATTGTCGGTTTTATGCTGGTATGGCTTATTCTAGGCTTTGTAGATATGTTGCCTGTGAGTATGGCGAACTGGGCGCATTTAGCGGGGTTATTGGCTGGTATGGCTTATGCCGTGTCAGACAAGCTGCTTTCACGCAAATAATCGCGTAAATAAAAATGGCGGCTAATGCCGCCATCTTACAATTAATGATATAAATACTTAGTAAATAACACTTCTCGGACAATCTCTTGTCCTGTTTCTTGTTTTAGTAGTGCTTTTAGCTTTTCGGTGCAGCGCTTTCTTATTTCTTCGCGGCCGGTAAGCGATTTAATGTTTTCTTCAGGCTCTTTTGAGAGTATTTCAACAATCGCATCACGCAATAGTGGAGTGTGATGTTCTACGATTGCGATATCAGATAGATCATTGAGCATGAGATCCACCGTAATACGAACATAGCCAAGTTTTTTATTACCTTGACCTATGTAGTTAGTGATGATGTCAGGCTCAAAACCAAAGTAGCCAACATTTGATTCAGCGCGAACAGACCAACTTGTTGCAGTAACAAGTAGCATGCTTATCAAGTAAATTGATAACAATGATTTTTTCATAGTTAAGAATATTCCACCCTTTCAATGATTTTTAGTCTATACCCAAATTCACTTAAGATACAGGCTGTTCTGCGTTTTTTAACCCAGCTTGAGATTAAATCATGACTTTTGCCAAACGTGCAGCAGTGATATCATTTGCACGGTTTTTAAAAATAATGAGTCGTTGTGATCACATTCCCAGTTTCATTAGCTGCAAATTGGCAGCCTGCTTCAGCATTTCCAGATTTGACGCAACAACAGCAAAGTTGGTTGCTTGAAGCTGGGTCATTAACAGCTAAGCTTAAAAGTCACTGTCAGGTCTTTTCAGTTAAAGTTTTAAACGAAGCACCTTTTGACTTAACCCGCGAGCAACAAGCATTACTCAATACCTCTTTAAGTCAGGCATTAAATCGCGAAGTGTTACTACTATGCGATGGTAAACCAATGGTTTATGCACAAAGCTGGTTGCCGGCAGATGATACATTAAAAAAGCAGCAGTTACTAAGTATGGGGACAAGGCCGCTGGGCGATGTTATTTTTCAAGACCCAAACTTATCGCGCACTGAAATAGAAGTTGCTGAGTTTTCACAGCAGCACGCTATTCAAGCTTTAACAGCTGAAATAGGCTACTCTTCACAAGCATTGTGGGGAAGGCGCAGTGTATTTAGCTTATCTAATGCTCATTTTCTCGTGGCTGAAGTATTCTTACCTGGAGCGTATATTTACCTATGAAGCTAGCTGCACTTAAGGTCGCACATATAGCTTACTATAAGCAATTAATGCGTACCGATAAGCCAATAGGCACTTTATTATTATTGTGGCCTACTTACTGGGCGCTATGGCTTGCCGAGCTTGGCACGCCTAGCTTATTAAATTTTGTGGTATTTAGTTTGGGTGTCTTTGTGATGCGCAGTGCCGGCTGTGTAATTAATGACTTTGCCGATCGTAAAATTGATGGCTCAGTTAAGCGCACAGCCCAGCGACCGCTAGCAGCAGGTTTGGTATCAAGTGGTGAGGCTCTGAGCTTATTTGTACTGCTCATTGTGGTGGCGTTTGGCTTAGTGTTAACACTTGGATGGTCAACGATTTTACTATCGTTTGGTGCTTTAGCACTGGCGTTCTGTTATCCATTTATGAAGCGCTACACCCAGCTGCCGCAAGTTGTACTTGGCGCGGCATTCAGTTGGGCTATTCCAATGGCCTATATGGCATCAATTGGCTCAGTACCATTAGAAGCCTGGCTCCTATTTATCGCGAATCTTGTTTGGACTGTGGCTTATGACACCATGTATGCCATGGTTGATAGAGATGATGACTTAAAGATTGGCGTTAAATCGACAGCAATCTTGTTTGCCAGCTATGACAGACATATCATCTTTTTACTCAATGCCTTATTTATTGCGATTCTTGCTTACATAGGTATGAGTCATCAGCTTGGCTTGCCATATTGGCTGGGCTTAGCTGCAGCGGTTGGTTTTTTACTTTATCAACAAACGCTTATTCATAAACGAGAGCGAGAGCCTTGCTTCAAAGCATTTTTGAATAATCACTATGTGGGGTTAGTGATTTTTATCGGTTTAGCAGCATCCTTGCCACTGTCCTTTTAATTATCTTGGTGGGTCGATAATACCGCTGATTGAGGCATTTTTTCTGAACCAACCCGCAATTGAGTAGCGTACATCGTTTGCGGGTAATACTTCATGCATAAAGCGTTCGCTTTCAAACATCACCAATAAGCCCGCTTGAGGTTTAATGACTATTTCAATCTCTTTACTCTTTGGTTTGTAGATCACCAATTCACCGCCAGATTCTGGCGTATTTAAGTAACAAACCGTTGTAAAAATGCGATTAGAACGGCCTTTGAAGGCATCATAGTGCTTTTTATAAAAGTCACCTTGTTGATACTTTGCATAATGGCATTCATAGTCAAATAAGCCTAAATAAAAGCCACGGTTTAACTGTGTCTTTATTGCTTCCATGGTCGCCAGATAAGTAATTTGTGCTTGGCTTGAGCTATCAAACCAAAAGGTTTTATCTTTACGCACAGTTTTATCTATTTGTTGGTCGTTTAATCGGCCAATACCTGCGGTATGAAAATGCGGATTAATGCGATAGCAATCGGCAATTAAATCAGCAATTAAGCTTTCATTAATCGCGTTTTCAACAACAGCATAACCAGTACGTTCAATAGCATCTAAGTATGTGTCGGTAATAAGCGGTGCGGTCATTCATGTGCACAATCAAAAAAAGGTGCGTAAGTGTATATGAAAAATTGTGTGATGCACGCTTTTTATGCAGTAAAAATGAAGAAATAAAAAAAGATTGGCTAGCCTGATTAATTACAGGCTAGCAGTAGATTAAATAGCTTCTAACCTTGGCTTGAAAGGGCCGTTTTTTCAATGAGATCGAGTAAGTGGCTAACGTGAGAATTCTCATTGATTTGTTGGTTTGTTTGGATTATTAGCTGGTCGTGTGCGATACCTTTATTAGTTTTTAATAATAGTAACTCCGGATCAGATGACACACTATTAGCATGCTCAATGCTGGCAATCGCGATATGGTTTGATTTTTTCAGACCATCCATAACTTGTTCAATACTGCCTACTTTGATGCTTGATGTTTTATCAAAGGAATCAATTGCATCGTTTAGCATAGATTGCACTTGTTTTGACTGTGAAAAACAGCTGTACATAGGGTAGTCAGCTAAGTCGCGTTTACTAATGTCACTTTTATTTGCAAGCGGGTGATTTTTAGCCACGAAAATGATTAGTTGATCAGGTAAATGTATATCGCTGCCAATGCTGTTCATCGCTTGCGAACATACACTGATATCAATTTCACCTAATTGCAGTTTACGTACTAGCTCACTTTGCTCTTGCAACTGCATCTCGATTTTCACATGAGGGTACTGCGCTAAAAACTGACCGCAAGAAACAGGCACAACCGTGCTCGCTTTGTTGGTGTAGCCAATAATCAGTTTTTCACTTGCGCAGCCGTTTAATGATTCAAATAAATGCTTCTTGGTTTCTTCAAGATTGTCGAGAGTTTGTTTTGCATACTCTAGGAAAAGCTCACCTTCTTTGGTTAACTTTACTGAGCGAGTAGAGCGAGTAACTAGCTCATAACCAATTTCATCTTCAAGTGTTTGAATACTTCTAGTTAATGCAGAAGTGCTTATTTGAGTTTTCTCTGCAGCTTGGCGGAAATGCCTTAGCACGCCTAATGCTACGAATTGTTCAAGTTGTTCAAATCTCACTTTAATAGTCCCTTGTTATAAGTAAGCCCTACATCCAGGCGGTACAATTTTACATCACGAGAGGCATAGTAAAGTATTGTACCCGTATTGGGAAGTACTTGTTTTACAGAAAAGTTACATCAATCAGGATAACGTTCCTTAATTTCTAAGAAAAGCGCTAAATTTTCAAGTAGCTGATCGACTAAAATTGGATCAAAATGTTTCCCACGTTGCTCTTTTATCAATGAGAGAGCATCATCGAGTGGCCATGCTTTTTTGTAGCATCGGTCACTGCAAAGTGCGTCAAATACATCTGCAATTGCAGTAATTCGACCAACAATATCGATATTATCACCAATTAGTCCTTGCGGATAACCAGTTCCATCCCATTTTTCATGGTGTTGGTAGGAAATTAAGGCCCCACAGTTTAATATTTCGTTTGTTGAGTTTTTTAGTATTTCATAGCCAGTTTCGGCATGAGTTTTCATTATTTCCCATTCTTCATCAGTGAGTTTACCAGGCTTATTTAGAATCTTGTCTGGAATACTAATTTTACCAATATCATGTAATGGTGAAGCCAGTTTAATGATTTCACAGCGGAACGAATCCAAGCCATATAATTTTGCGAGTAACTCACTGTACAAAGCGACACGTTTAACATGTGAGCCAGTTTCCTTTGAGCGCTTTTCGACTGCTTCGCCAAGAATATACGACAACTCTTTTTGTGACTCTTTGACCATTTCTCTAAGCTTTAAGTTGTCATAAGCAAGTGCGATATTATTGGCGTAAAATTCTAGCAGTTGATAGTCTGTATTTTGCAGTTTTGAACCTTTATTGACATACAGCATAGTTTCAAGGCCTGCTTTTGTTGGAAAGTAGCCAATGTAATCTGTGCTGTTTTTTAAAGACGATTTTCTTTCATGTGCATCAATAAATAAGTTTTTTACATCCTCAGGAATTTTATTTTTACATGGAGTTGGCTCAACACCTGAAGCGGCAAGTAATTGAAAGTCATTAGCTGGCGATGATTGCAGGTTAACCGCAGCGGCACAATATATTTCTCTGTCACTTATCCCCATTACGTTAGTAACATGGTTTAAAATTGTGGAGGCAAACTCTTGCACACTATCACATTTTAGGAAATTGGCTGAGGCATTGATAATTTGTTCGAGGCCATGTTTATGATGATCAATAATCTGAATATCACGATGTGATCGTAGCGCTGAATAGAGCAAAGTTTTCATTTTTATCGCGGTGAGCTCAGTTTTATTTTTGTAATCATTGATATCGTAATCACGAATGATGGCTTCTTCAGGGGCTTCCCCAGGCTGACCTGTACGCAGTATTAAACGTATATCATGGTTTTCTATTTCATCGCGGATGTATTGAATGAGATCGAGGCCTGCGTGGTTTGTTTCCATTACCACATCAACAAGTGCCACTGAAAATGGAGTTCCTTTACCTAAAAGCTCTCTCGCTTCAGCAGCAGAATAGGCATGATAAAAGCGAAGCGCTTTATTTTCAAAAGTGAACCCAGCTAATACTAGTTTCGTAACTTGATGAATATCTTCTTCATCATCAACAACAAGAATATGCCAGTATTCAGCCTCTTCCGTACCTACATTATTTTCTTCTAAGGATTCTTCAGAAAATAAAAAATCATCCACAAAAGCACCACTTATTGTTGTATCTCATACAATAAGTATAGAGGGTGAATTTTACTCTGCCTTATCTGAAAGAGGTTTTTTTTCGATATTTTTCAATTCAATCTCGATTGCATCGCAAGAAATGTGGATCTCATACAAAGAGGTGAGAAGCGACAAGGCTAAGCACGCGAGGCTGATGCCAAATAAAATGATTCCAGTAGTATTAAATTCTATAAATAATGCAAACATTGATAAGGTACACATTAAAAAAGAGGCAACACCATAAACTTGCATTACGCGAATTAATTTAATGCGTTTTCTTAAATTGGTAATCTGTGCAACAACTAATGGGCGGATACTTTCTCCTTCACGTGCATTGAGCTCTCGAATAAGCTGAGCAAGCACCAAAAAACGGTTGGTGTAAGCAAGTAACAGTAAAGAAATTGCTGGGAATAACAATCCCGGTGTTGTTAAAGTCATGTGGCTACCTTGAAATAAGCATTGCAGCGAAGTTAGTTGCTAGCGTAGTTTAGGATTTAAAGATAGAAAAGTAAAAGGGAAGTGATTTGCAAAACAGTAATTTAAATCAACCTGCGAAGCAGGACCCATTCACTTGGGTAAAAGTGTTTCAGGCTGAAAATGGCTTAGAGGCAAACATTATTAAAGGGCTTTTAAAAAGTAAAGGGATCGAATCGCAACTGCAAGGTGAGCTTTTACAAGGGGCGCTTGGGGAGATCCCATTTGAACAAACAGGGGTCGATATACTTGTTTACGCATTAAAAGAGCGCCAGGCGCAAGAAATATTGCTAAACTACCGGCAATTAAAACAATCGGCTCCTGACTGGGTATGCCCAAAATGTCATGAGCTTAACGGAGCAACATTTGAAATATGTTGGTCTTGTGGGACTGTAAAGAATGACGAAAGCGAATAATTTTCAACGTATTAGAGAATTAAACTATTTGCAAAAAGCGGTATTAGGTGGCGCATTACTTGAGCGTATGCTGCCTAATTACAGCTTATTTAGTGAAGCAACAGGGTTCGGTGATGCCGCGGTTTTTCGTAGCGCATTGAGTGTTTGCTGGGAAAAAATCTTACTGCCAAAAAGTAAAATCAGCCTTGAAAAGCAAATTGAAAAAATTGAACCAAACGTGCCAGAGCTTACTGACTTTGACATGTTTGGCACCTATCCCGCAATCGATACAGCGACAGCTTTGCTTGGCATGCTGCACGGTTTGATAGCCAAAGATGAACAAGAGTTTTTAAATATTAGTAAAATTTCACAGGCTTCAGTGGCTCGTTTCATTGAATATCAACTAACAGTGGATGGTGAAATTGCTGATAACAAAGCTGTTCGTGAACACCCTTTAATGCAGTATGAAATTGATGTGCTTGCAGAGCTTATTGATTTTGTAGAGCAAATGGGCCGAATTACCTCAGAGAACGTAAAAGAGCTTAAGCAACTTGCGGTATCTGACGGTCAAACCAATATTGGTATTGCAATTTAATATTCAGTAATGCGTATTTTCACTGTAAAATACGCATTTGTTTTTTCTTGGCGGAGTAATTGATGCGAATTTTAGGTATTGAATCATCATGTGATGAAACGGGTATTGCCATTTATGATGATGAACAAGGCTTATTAGCACATCAACTGTATAGCCAAGTAAAAGTACATGCTGATTATGGCGGTGTGGTTCCTGAGCTTGCTTCTCGCGATCACGTACGTAAAACCTTACCTTTGATTGATGCTGCCTTTGCACAAGCGGGTTGTGGTCCTGAAGACTTAGATGGCATTGCATACACCGCAGGCCCTGGACTTGTTGGTGCGCTTCTGGTGGGAACCTCAATTGGTCGCTCACTGGCTTATGGTTGGAATATTCCAGCGGTTGCTGTACATCATATGGAAGGTCACCTACTTGCGCCAATGCTTGAAGAGGACAAACCGGAATTTCCGTTTATCGCACTACTGGTGTCTGGCGGCCATACTATGATGGTAAAAGTATCTGGCATTGGTGAATACGAAGTGCTGGGAGAGTCAGTTGATGACGCGGCTGGTGAAGCATTCGATAAAACCGCGAAGTTATTAGGTCTTGATTACCCTGGTGGCCCGCGTTTAGCAAAACTTGCGGAGCAGGGTACGCCTAAGCGTTTTGTATTTCCACGTCCGATGACTGATAAACCTGGCTTAGATTTTAGTTTTAGTGGTTTAAAAACGGCGGCATCGCTTGCTATTCGTGATAGCGATGATGACGAGCAAACCAAAGCTGATATTGCTCATGCATTCCAAACAGCGGTAATTGATACCTTAATCATTAAATGCAAACGTGCATTAAAGCAAACTGGTATCAAACGTTTAGTGATCGCCGGTGGTGTGAGTGCAAACGTGCAATTGCGTGCGCAACTTGAACGAGTAATGCAAGGCATGAAAGGGCGTGTGTATTACCCGCGCACAGAGTTTTGTACAGATAACGGTGCAATGATTGCTTACGCTGGTATGCAGCGCTTAAAGGCAGGGCAGTTTGCTAGCCTTGATATGAAAACTAAGCCGCGCTGGCCTATTGATTCACTCGAAGCGCTTTAATTTACATCACTATTCCTGCTCTGGGGCTTTCTTCTTAGCCCCTACTTTAGGTTCTTCCCCAGCCATCAAGCGAGTAATGTTTGCTCTGTGGCGGAAAATTATCAGTACGGTTAAAAAGGTAACTGGAAGAGTATACAAAGGTTTTATCCACCAAGTATAAATAGGCGCTAATGAAACCGTAACCAGTGCCGCGAGAGATGAGTAACGCGTGATAGCAACAATTAAAAGCCAAGTTGCAATCAACATCCCCCCTAGCGATAAACCAATGGGTAATAACGTGCCAAAAGCGGTCGCGACGGCTTTACCACCTTTAAAGCTAAAAAACAGTGGATACATATGACCCAAACAAGCAGCTACACCAATTAAACCTAACATTAGTGGCTCTATCTTTAAAAAGTAAGCACCCCAAACAGGGATGGTTCCTTTTAAAATATCAAAGACAAGAACTAAAACAGCGGGGACTTTACCACCAAGGCGATAAACATTTGTAGCACCCGGGTTATTCGATCCATGACTGCGTGGGTCTGGTAGTTTAAACAGCCGAGATACAAGGATAGCGGAAGAGACCGAACCTAGTATGTAAGCCAAAACTAACATTAAAACTTCTAACACGCGCTTCCTTATTTTTTAATCTGCACTTTTGGGCTATCATTGGCGGCAAAACCATTTGCCACTCTCGTCGAGTCGGATGTAAGCACCCTATGCAATGCATCTATTCGTTATTGTAGGGGTAATTTTTACATATTAAAACAGTATGACAGCTTATATAGCGCATTATTAAAATTAATAAGCGTTAAGGCTGAGTATTGTTTTTAATATTTATGTCGCTTGGAGTATCAATGGACAAGGTATATATATCACAACTGCACGTAGACACCATCATTGGCGTGTATGATTTTGAAAAAGAAAGTAAACAAAGCCTGTATTTTGATATCGAAATGTTATGTGATATTTCTGCCGCAGCGGCGACAGATGATATAAATTTGGCTCTTGATTATGCCAAAGTGAGTGAGCGAGTGATTGAGCACACAACGGCAAAACCTGTTGAGTTACTAGAAACTTTAGTTGAGCAATTAGCTGCCATTATTTTAGCTGAATTTGCGACCAGCCAAGTCACTATTCGCGTGAGTAAACCAGCCGCAGTGCCACAAGCGCAAACTGTTGGAGTTGAGATCACCCGATGTAAGGCAAATTAGAGATGGCGCAAATTTTTATAAGCCTAGGTTCTAATGTCAATAAAGAGCATTATCTTCGACAGGCGCTTATCGCGCTGAAAGCTTACTTTCCTGATTTTATTCATTCATCAGTATACGAAAGTGAAGCGGTGGGGTTTGCAGGTAGTAATTTTTATAATTCAGTTGTTGCAGCAAAAACAGATATGCCATTAGCTGAACTATGTAAATTACTGAAAAAAATTGAACTTGATAATGGCCGCACCCGTGAAGATAAAAAGTTTAGCCCGCGGACATTAGATCTCGATTTATTGTTTTATGATGACATTATCTGTGAAACACCTGCGCAATTACCGCGGGATGAAATAACCAAAAATGCGTTTGTATTACAGCCTCTTGCTGAAATAGCGCCTGATTTTTATCACCCCGTAGCTAAGCTAACTTTGGCTGAGTTATGGAATAATTATTACAACCCCCAACAAAAACTATGGAAGGTGGAGTTTTCTAACCCATGAGTATTATTGAGATAATTGTTTTAGCCCTGATCCAAGGATTGACTGAGTTTTTACCTATTTCGAGCTCAGCGCATTTAATTTTACCCTCACAAGTTTTAGGTTGGCACGATCAAGGCTTAGCATTTGATGTGGCTGTTCATGTTGGAACCTTAGGTGCAGTTGTATTGTACTTTAGAAAAGAAGTGGTCGATATTCTTGGTGCTTGGTTTAAGTCGTTTGGTGCACAAGGTGCAACCGATGATAGTCGTTTAGGCTGGTGGATTATTGTTGCGACTATTCCTGCATTATTAATTGGTTACTTATTCAAAGATTTTGTAGAGAGCTACTCGCGTAATGCATGGGTTATTGCCACCTCAACCATCGTATTTGGTTTGCTACTTTGGTATGCCGATGCTAAAGCAAAGCAAGTTAAAAATATTTACCAAGTAAACTTTTTTAGTGCGCTATTGCTGGGCTTTTCACAAGTGCTTGCTATGGTATTCCCTGGTACATCCCGTTCAGGTATTACTATTACAGTGGGTTTAATGCTGGGCCTAAACAAACAAAGTGCTGCGCGTTTTTCATTTTTAATGTCAATTCCAGTTATTGCTGCAGCAGGTTCATATTATGTATATCAGTTGGCTACTGCAGGTGAGGCGATTGATTGGCATGCAATTTTACTAGGCGCTGGTTTATCATTTGTGTCGGCTTACGCCTGTATTTTCTTTTTCTTAAAAGTGATTGAGCGCATGGGCATGATGCCATTTGTTATCTATCGCTTACTATTAGGTGTTGGTTTGTTTGCATTCTTAATGCTGTAAACAGGCTTTAAACTTAATTCAAAAACACCTCACGTTGAGGTGTTTTTTTATGTTGGCTATTTGGCAAAAGTCTAATGCCGTGTAGTAATGGTAAGTAAAGCTTATATTTGGCATTATAGCGCCTTACTTATCTCTTATTCATTTTGCTCAGGACAGTAGATGCATATTCATATTCTTGGAATTTGTGGCACCTTTATGGGTGGTATTGCCGCAATCGCTAAATCGTTAGGTCACACAGTGACAGGCTCTGATCAAAATGTGTACCCACCGATGAGCACACAATTAGAAGAGCTAGGTATAAAGCTCACTCAAGGATATGACGTTGCCCAACTAGAACCTGCGCCAGATATGGTGGTAATTGGTAATGCTATGAGTCGAGGCAATCCTTGCGTTGAGTACGTACTTGATAAAGGCTTACCTTATACTTCTGGCCCAGAATGGTTAAAGCATAATTTACTGCAAAATTCGTGGGTGTTGGCTGTAGCAGGCACACACGGCAAAACAACCACAGCTAGTATGCTAGCATGGTTACTTGAATACGCTGGAATGACACCGGGCTTTTTGATTGGTGGTATCGTGCAAAACTTTGGTGTCTCTGCTCGTGTTGGCGAAACACCATTTTTTGTTATTGAAGCCGACGAATACGACACGGCGTTTTTCGATAAACGCAGTAAATTTGTACACTACTTACCGCGTACCTTAATTCTGAATAATCTTGAATTTGATCATGCTGATATTTTTGAAGATTTAAACGCGATAAAGAAACAATTTCATCATTTGATGCGTACATTACCCTGTAGTGGCAAAGTAATTTGGCCAAGCCAAGACGAAGCACTACAAGATGTGATTGAACGTGGCCTTTGGAGCGAAAGCGAAACACTGTTAGGTGATTGGGATTACCGCTTACTTAAAGCTGATGGTAGTGAATTTGAAGTGCTTCTAGATTCACAAGCGCAAGGTGTTGTCAGCTGGCAAGCCATGGGCGAGCACAATGTCAAAAATGCCATAATGGCCATTGCAGCAGCCAGACACGTAGGCATCGCGGTATCAGTCAGTATTGCAGGCTTAGCTGAGTTTATCTCTCCTAAGCGTCGTATGGAGCTGAAAGCCGACATTAACTCAATAAAAGTGTATGACGACTTTGCCCATCATCCAACGGCAATTAAAACGACCTTAGCAGGGCTACGTGCAAAAGTAGGCACTGATAAGATAGTTGCTATTTTAGAGCCTCGTTCAAACACTATGAAAATGGGCGTGCATCAACAAACCTTAATTGATTCACTCGATGCAGCAGATGATGTGTATTTATTTGAGCCAGAAAATTTAAGCTGGTCGCTGAAAGAATATGCAGACAAAGCAGGTATGCATTGCATGAAAAGCACTGAGGAAATCATTACTCAGGTTGTTGGCAACAGTGCGCCGTCACAACATATTTTAATTATGAGTAATGGTGGTTTTGAAGGTATTCATCAGCGTTTAATCACTGCTCTTGAACAAAACTAACCAGTATACGGAGCTTAACTGTATGCAATTTAAAGATAAAATAACGTTAGCTTTTAGCGGTGCCTCTGGGGCTCCTTATGGCTTAAGGTTATTAGAAGTATTACTTGAACAGCAGTTTCAGGTGTATGTATTGATTTCAAGTGCGGCAAGAGTGGTCTTTGATACAGAATCGAATATCAAACTTTCGGGTAATGAAGACAAAGCGACAGAGCAACTGAGTACACTTTTTAATGCCGCTCCTGAGCAACTTAAAGTATTTGGTAAAGACAACTGGTTTAGCCCTGTTGCATCTGGCTCTGCTGCGCCGAAAAAAATGGTGGTATGCCCGTGTAGTGCAGGTTCAGTATCTGCAATTGCGGTCGGGGCATCAGATAACTTACTCGAACGCGCCGCTGACGTGGTCATTAAAGAGCGTGGGCAGCTGATTTTAGTCCCGCGTGAAACGCCATTTAGCGAAATCCACCTTGAAAACATGCTGAAGCTAGCACGGCTCGGCGTAACTATTATGCCTGCGGCACCGGGCTTTTATCATCAACCAGAGCAGATTTCCGATTTGGTTGATTTTATGGTGGCGCGAATTTTAGATCATTTAAACATTGAACATACTTTGACGAAACGTTGGGGTTATGGAGAGGGCAAACAGTGAGCGAAAAAACGATCGCATTAAATATTGAAGGCCTAAAAAAGGTTTATAAAAATGGTGTTGAAGCCGTAAAAGGCATTGATTTACAAGTTCAGCAAGGCGACTTCTTTGCCTTACTTGGACCAAACGGAGCAGGTAAATCAACCACTATTGGTGTTATCTCATCGTTAGTAAATAAAAGTGCCGGTCGAGTACAGGTATTTGGTCACGACATTGATACAGACCTTGAAGCAGCTAAGTCAGAACTTGGCTTAGTACCGCAAGAATTTAATTTCAGTCAGTTTGAAACACTAAATCAAATTTTGGTGAACCAAGCGGGCTATTACGGTGTACCAAGAAAGCTGGCGCATGAGCGCGCTGAAAAATACTTAAAGCAGCTTGGTTTATTTGAGAAAAAAGATAAACAAGCGCGCACCCTTTCAGGTGGTATGAAACGCCGCTTAATGATTGCTCGTGCACTGATGCATGAACCTAAATTACTCATTTTAGATGAACCAACAGCGGGTGTTGATATTGAGTTGCGCCGCTCTATGTGGGATTTTCTTCGCGAGATAAATAAGCAAGGTGTGACCATCATCTTGACTACCCATTACCTTGAAGAGGCTGAGCTGTTATGTAAAAACATCGCGATTATCGACAGCGGTGTGATTGTTGAAAACACCACCATTAAAGCGTTACTTGCCAAGCTTGATAAAGAAACCTTTGTACTGGATTTAAAGCAACCTGTGCAGCCAATTAGCATCGACGGTTACAAATACATACTGACTGACGACCACACTTTAGAAGTTGAAGTGGCGAAGTCTCAGGGCTTAAACCAAGTATTTAGTGCGCTGACTGAACAAGGTAATACTGTGCTGAGTATGCGAAATAAAGCAAACCGATTAGAAGAGCTGTTTGTAGGGTTATTAGAACAAGGGCGAGGCGAATAATGTTTAAATATGGAGTAGCGCTAAAAAGTATTTGGATCAAAGAGTGTATTCGCTTTTTACGTATTTGGGTGCAAACCTTAGTTCCGCCGGCAATCACGATGAGCCTGTATTTTGTGATTTTTGGTAATCTGATTGGTTCTCGTATCGGTGATATGGGTGGCTTTAGTTATATGGAGTTTATTGTCCCGGGTCTGATTATGATGTCGGTGATCACCAACTCTTACTCGAATGTTGCCTCGAGTTTTTATTCGACTAAATTTCAAAAAAGCATTGAAGAGCTTTTAGTTGCACCAGTGCCAAACTACATCATTGTACTTGGCTACATGGGCGGTGGTATGACACGAGGCATGCTGGTTGGTTTAATTGTTACCTGTGTCTCTTTGCTATTTGTTGATATTCAAATTCATAATATTTTTGTGATTATGGCTACGGTTATTTTAACGTCGGCTGTGTTTGCATTAGGCGGACTTATCAATGCTATTTATGCTAATAGCTTTGATGATATTAGTATTATCCCGACCTTTATTTTAACGCCGCTGACTTATCTAGGTGGGGTGTTTTACTCTATCACCTTGTTGCCAGAATTTTGGCAAGGCGTATCGCAAGTAAACCCAATTATTTATATGGTGAATGCATTTAGATATGGCTTCTTAGGTGTGTCTGATGTCGACTTATCGGTAGCATTTGGTGTACTTGGTTTATTTATTGTGGGGTTATTTACCTTAGCATTAACCCTTATTAAACGTGGTGTGGGGCTTAGACACTAATGACGGATGCAAATTCGAGAAGTATTGTATCGAATCAACCTGGCTTACATGAAAAGCTAGACGAAATTGTTTTAAAGCACTTAAGTGCTGAATTTAAAAAGCCGATTGCAGAGCATACGCAAGCGGCTTTTGATCAGGTAAACGAAAAGGTGCAAGCGTTTGCAGGGCCTATTATTCTTGATTCCTGTTGTGGGGTAGGTGAAAGCACCGCAAACTTAGCAAAGCGCCACCCAGATGCGTTAGTGATTGGCATTGATAAATCATCACATCGTCTAGATAAGCATGATATCGAATACAAGCAAACGGATGCGGGGCAGTACATTTTAGTGCAAGCTGATTTAAACGATTTCTGGCGCTTGGCGGTGGCTGCAAACTGGCAGCCAAGCCATCACTATCTGCTGTATCCAAATCCTTGGCCAAAAGCCAAGCACTTGCAAAGACGATGGCATGGCGCTGCTATATTTCCGTTTATCGTTAAATTAGGCGGTCGCTTAGAGCTCAGAAGCAATTGGGATATATACGTAAAAGAGTTTGCTCGCTCATTAGAGCTTGCAGGGCATAAGTGCGATGTTGAGCTGTATGAAAGTGATACTGCAATTACCCCATTCGAACGTAAATATTGGGCCAGTGGTCAACAAAGCCACCGCTTGGTGATCAACCTTTAATGAATATAGGGAGTTGGCGGTGCAAAATGACTCCCTTGCATTAAAGTAACACCTGCACGAGCAAGCGCGTCTGCTATTTGTTCGTTATCAACTTGCTCAGCGATTACATCTAATTTTAGTTGCTGAGCGTATTTCACCAAGTTTTCAATAAACAGATAGTTATCTTTATTAGTATGAATTTGGCTTACCAATCCTTTATCTAATTTCAAGCCATCGATCTCAAGCTTCCTAATGTGAGGCAAGTTTGAAAAGCCTGCGCCAAATTCATTAATAAAAACCTGAGCTCCTTTATTCTTTAAAGTGCTAATAAAGGTTTTTATTTCACCAAAGTAAGCAATCGCATCGCGTTCATGGAATTGAAAGATAATATTATGGGGTTGCGGATAACGCCTTAGCTGTAATTCAAAAAACTCGCTCAAGCTTGGGTCAAGGATATCCTGTGCGGTAATGTTGATACTCCAGCGTACATTGGTTTTCCTAAATTGCTCAATACAACGAGTAAATATAGTACGTCTCAAGGGGCCATCCATGCGTGAGCGCTTTAGTACCATCATAAAGTAATCAGGTGCGTGAATACGACCAGTTGAACTTACCATTCTGGCAAGGCATTGATAATGATCTACGGCCTTACTTTGGTTGTTATAAATTGCTTGAAAATAAGGCACTATGCGATTGTTATCGAAGGCTTCTTTGACTTCTTTAGCAAGGAAAACGTTACTTTTAAATTGTTCTTCAACTTGTTTAAAAACATTTTCATAGCGTATTAAACGCTGGTTGTTTAGTTTGGCCTGCTGAAGTGCTATGTGGGCGTTTTCTATCAGTAATAATTTATTACCTGTAGCGACACCTGCGGATAAGCTGACATAAATAAACGGTTCTTTCAGTGCTGGGATCGCATTGTTAAAAGCGTTTATTACTTCGTCGATATTATGCTCATCAGTATGAGTACGTAATAATGCGATTTTATTGGTTGTTAAGCGGTAAATACCGCCATCACGAGGTATACGTGATTGAAAGTACCTAAGTATGTTAGCCATCACTTTATCACTCACTTCACTGCCATAAAAACTGCTGATGTCTTCAAGCTCGTTGATGATGATAATCGCCAATTCCATACGGTGTTTGGTCGTTTTCTTTATGTGATATTCAAGGGCAACATGATTAGCAAAGCCAGTGCGTGCGTCTGTTGATAGCGAGCGTTTAAGCTGTAAGAAATATAATCCTGCTATAAGTAATGCAATAAAGAAGAAAAAGCTACTGGTAACCATCGCCCTTGTAACGCTTTGCTGAAGCTGCTGGTTTAAGTCACTTATAGTAATGTCTGCGCCAGTTATATAAGTTTGGCCATTATCATCGACAAAAGTAACAAAGATACTTTTAAAATACCCCCATTGATCCTGCGATATTTCAAAAACGGGTTCGGTCGAATAAAAGGCTTCTTTGTTAAGTTCTGTCGCTTCGGGGTAGGCATCTAAAAACTGTGTGACACGACCAGTGTTTTGATCTTTTTGAGTGTAACTTGAGGCGCTAAAGTAGACTTTGTCATCGCGAAGGACCATTGCATACACATAAGCAAGTTGCATTTGCTTTGCGTACTCTGAAAGGGCAAGACTCTTTTCTTTGTAGGTAGAACTGGAAATAGGTAGACCAGCATTGACTGTATTATGGTAGTCATCACCTAGGATATGCTTGACACTGACCGCGGCATTTAGCAATTTGCTATCGATATTTGCCATGATCTCACTACGTGTGGTTTCATAGGTATAATAGATATAGCCAAATAAACTAATAAAAAAAACGGCGAAACCATATAGCAGCCAGCTAGTTTTTTGCATTCCTTTGGGCATAAACGTTCCCTTTGCGGTTATCGTTTGATTATACTTAAAAAATACTTCTCTGATAGTATAAATTGACCGCAAATTTCATCAATAAATCATTTTTTTGTCATCGAAATTATGCCTTTTTAGCTTTATGCGAGACATTTTCGTGATATTCCAGTAAAGTTAGCCAATTTCGTAGCAACAGTGCCGCAAAAGTGTTCACCAAGATGTCCCATCATCAGGTGCATTTTTAGCTGCTAATTATGGGTATTAGGATGGATCAAAAGCGTTGTGCCGTCGCCTCCAAAGAAAGCTTGATTCGTATTTTTACGGTGCCAGAAGCACCAGACTCGACATTAAGTAAAATCGAATCTGAAATTTCTAGCAACTTAGCTGGGTTCTTAAATGAGAATATAGCTGCAATTGAAAAGCCTTTGCACGAAATTGAAAAAGACTTTCAAACGGCTACTATCCCAGAAGAGCCAACCTTTGTTTCTGACTATGCTCAAGATATTATGGAGCAGTTAGTTGCTCATTCTGTGCATACCGCTGCGCCGAGCTTTATTGGTCACATGACCTCAGCATTACCGCATTTTGTGTTACCGCTTTCTAAGTTAATGGTCGGTCTTAACCAAAACCTAGTAAAAATTGAAACTTCAAAAGCATTCACACCACTTGAAAGACAAGTTTTGGGCATGATGCATCACCTTGCTTATGGTGAAGACGACAGCTTTTATAGTAAATGGATGCACAGTGCGAAAACGTCATTAGGCGCATTTTGTTCAGGTGGCACTGTCGCTAACATTACTGCGCTATGGATTGCCCGCAACCGTTTATTAAAAGCCGATGGTGACTATAAAGGCATTGCTGCACAGGGATTAATCGCTGGAATGCTGCACTATGGTTACAAAGGCTTAGCTGTGCTTGTTTCTGAGCGAGGCCATTACTCATTAGGTAAAACCGTTGATCTACTAGGTATTGGTCGCGATAACATTGTCGCAATTGCAACCGGCGAAAATAATAAAGTCGATGTCGATGCGATGCGTAAAAAGGCTCATGAGCTTGAAGCGGCTGGCATTAAGGTAATGGCACTTGTGGGTGTTGCAGGGACGACTGAAACAGGTAGTATAGATCCACTAAATGAAATGGCTGATTTGAGCGAAGAACTTGGCTGTCATTTTCATGTTGACGCTGCATGGGGTGGTGCAACCTTACTTTCTTCAAATTACCGTCACCTATTGAGCGGTATTGAGCGCGCTGATTCAATTACCATTGATGCTCACAAACAAATGTATGTACCAATGGGAGCGGGGTTAGTGTTATTTAAAGACCCTGCTGCGACGGATGCTATTGAGCATCATGCGGAATATATTCTTCGTAAAGGCTCAAAAGATTTAGGCAGTCATACCCTTGAGGGCAGCCGCCCAGGTATGGCAATGTTAGTGCATGCTTGCTTACGTGTTATTGGCCGTAAAGGTTACGAGATGCTAATTGATCGCAGTATCGTGAAAGCGCGCACTTTTGCTGATATGATCAAGCAAGATGAAGATTTTGAATTAATCTCAGAGCCTGAACTTTGCCTATTAACCTATCGTTACGTACCAAAAGAAATCCAAGCGAAACTGAAAGAAGCAGACGAAGAAACTAAATTAGATATTTACGCTTCGTTGAATCGCTTTACTGCAAGCATGCAAAAGCGTCAGCGTGAAGCGGGTCGCTCTTTTGTATCGCGTACACGTTTAACACCTGCAAAATATGACCATCAGCCCACCGTGGTTTTTCGTGTTGTATTAGCCAACCCGTTAACCTCTAAAGCAATTCTAAAAGATATTTTAGCGGAGCAAAAAGAGCTGGCGAAAACCGACCCGGTATTTAAAAAATATTTAAGTAAGTATATGGATTAACAAAGGGAGCGTGATGCTCCCGTTATTCACTAAAGCAGCTTGCTTTAATCATGTTACTGATAATCGCTTGTGATGGTTTAATTTTTTCCATCGCCAAAAACTCATCTGGCTGGTGGGCTTGGTTAATTGAGCCGGGCCCCATGACGATTGTTTCGCAGCCAAGCTGTTGAATAAAAGGGGCTTCTGTACAATAGTTTACAGCGACAGCGGGTTGACCTGAGATTTTTTCGGCCAGCTTTACAAGTGCTGTATCAGTGCTACCACTAAATGCTGGGATAGGTTCATGCATGTCGAAAACGCTCACTGCATTTGGGTATTGGGCATTAATCTCTTCTGCGGCTGTTAGCAAAATCGCTTGTAGTTCTTGCACACTTAAACCAGGTAAAGGCCGCATATCAATGTGCATTTCACAACAACCACAAATGCGGTTGGCATTATCGCCACCATGAATATGACCAAGGTTCAAAGTAGGGTACGGAATTTCAAAGTGCTCAACTGAATATTTATTCTTTAATTCTTCTTTGATGATTAACAATTTTGTAATCATTTTATGCATGACTTCGATGGCGTTTAAAGCACGTTCAGGATCGGAACTATGGCCTGAGCGACCAATTACTCTAATGGCTGTACTCATATGGCCTTTATGAGTAAATACCGGTGTCATATCAGTTGGCTCACCAATGATGCAGCGCGCTGGTTTTAAGTCTGGGTGGCGGCAAATTTGTTGTGCCCCCGCCATTGTGGTTTCTTCATCGGCTGTGGCTAGGATTAAAAGTGGCTCTGTTTGCTTAGTTTCATCAAGCTCACTAATTGCTTGCAATACAAAGGCAAAAAAGCCTTTCATATCAATACTACCTAAGCCATAAAGTTTATTGTCATGCTCGCTGAGTTTAAATGGATCGTAGTTCCAACGGCTATCATCAAATGGCACAGTATCAGTATGACCTGCAAGCATTAAACCGCCATCTCCTTTACCGCGTTTCGCTAATAAGTTGTAACGGCCTTTGCCGTTTTCAAGCTCTGTGATTTCACATGTAAAACCCAGGCTTTCGCACCAGTCTGCGAGCAAGGTAATTACTCCTTTATTGCTCATGCATAAAGAATCTTCAATCGCACTAATTGAAGGGGCAGCAATTAGCTGCTGATACATAGATATAAAAGAGGGTAGCGACATAAAAAAATCCAAAAATAATTATTCAATCTAATTGCATAACAATATAAAAGTATTTATGATGAATATCAATTCACTTTTTGAGCATAAATATTAGTAAAGCTGTACGATGAACACGAAACGACGATAACCTGATTTGATTACTTTAGACAGTGTTTTTATTCGCAATTGAGCGAGTAATTTTAGGCGTATCGATAAATAGATTTAATAGGTAAAAGTAAGCAATGAATGTAGTGATTATTGGCGCAAGTGGTTATAGCGGCGCAGAGCTAGCAAGTTTAGTTGCTAAGCACCCCAAACTGACCCTACAAGCATGTTATGTGTCTGAAGGGAGTTTAGATAAAGGCAAATTATTAAGCGATTTATACCCTGAGCACCTTGGATTGTTAGAGTATCCACTACAACCTCTAACAGCTGAGGCTTTCCAAGATATCGAAAGCAATGCTGACTATGTATGCCTGTGTACTGATCACAAGGTCAGTGTTGATCTTGCTCCCCAATTTTTAGCCATGGGTAAAAAAGTATTCGACTTATCTGGTGGTTTCCGTTTAGCTGGGAATGAGGATTACCTGACTTATTACGGTTTCGCACATGAACACCCTGCGCTTTTAGAGCAAGCAGCGTATGGTTTAGCCGAATGGAATAGCGATGCGATTAGTAAAGCGAGCCTTGTAGCTGTAGCGGGTTGTTACCCAACAGCGGCTCTTAATTCTTTAAAACCACTTAAAGAAGCAGGGCTATTAGCTGATCAAGCCATTATTGTTAATGCGGTGTCAGGTGTTACAGGCGCTGGCAGAAAAGCCAGTGTTAACACGCACTTTTGCGAAGTGTCACTTGCTCCTTATGGCTTGTTTAACCACAGACACACACCTGAGATTGAGCAGCACCTTGGTCACCCTGTGTTATTCACCCCACATTTAGGTAATTTCCCTCGCGGAATCTTAGAAACTATTTATGTGCAATTAAAACCAGGCGTAACAGTAGAGCAAGTGAGCGCGGCGTATCAAGTGTTAGCTAACGAGCCGTTAATTCGTTTACTTGGCAATAAAATTCCAAGCATTAAAGGCGTCGCTAAACAACCATTTGTTGATATTGCATGGCAGCAAAAAGGTGAGCAACTCATCGTTATGTCAGCGATTGATAACCTTCTAAAAGGCGCAGCTGGGCAAGCATTACAGTGTATTAATTTAGCCATGGGTGAACCTCACCACACTGGTTTGGTAGGAGCGCTGTAATGAAAACTTGGATCATTAAAGTCGGTGGTGCTGTGTTAAATAGCGCAGATGCCGCAAAAGCGCTTTTTGATGTTTTAGCCTCTGAACAAGATAACTTTGTTATTGTTCATGGTGGTGGTGCCTTGGTTGATGCTTGGCTTAAAGACGCCGGCTTTGTAACTGCAAAACATCAAGGTTTACGTATCAGCCCAAATGAGCAAATGCCATATATTGTTGGTGCTCTTGCCGGTTGTGCCAATAAACAATTGATGAGCCAAGCAATCAGCGCTGGCCACAAACCTGTTGGTTTAAGCCTTTATGAAGCGGGTGTACTGGTATCTGAAAAACTTAAAGTATTGGCGCAAGTAGGTCAGTGCTCAGGTAGTTGTGACAGCGTGCTACCTAGCATGCTTGAACAAGGTCGTTTACCTCTAGTGAGCTCTATTGGTTTTGGGGAAGATGGCCAATGGTACAACGTCAATGCAGATGAAGCTGCAGCGGCTATCGCTAAAGAGCTTAATGCAGAACTTATTTTTATGACAGATGTAGAGGCTGTGCTTGATGCCAATAAGCAGCCACTACATCAACTTAATACGCAGCAAATCGAAACACTTATCCTTGAAGGAGTTATTCAGGGCGGGATGGAGGTCAAAGTAAAGACCAGCCTTCTTGCTGCCCAACATTTACGACGTGGTGTGTATATCTCAAGCTGGCTGAAGCCAGAGAACTTAGTCGCTTTATTAAAAGGCGAGCATGTAGGAACGAAAATTACACCATAGGTATTTCATGTTAAAAAATTTCTTAAATGGTCTTGAATTAGACCAAAAAGGCGCACTTAAATTACTAAACTTAGCGCAAAAAATTAAAGCAAACCCAACAGACTTCAGCCAAGCATTAGCGGGAAAATCAGTGGTTACCTTGTTTGAAAAGCCAAGTTTACGTACTCGTTTATCATTTGATATTGGTATTAATAAACTGGGTGGTCACGCAGTTTATTTAGATTCACAAAATGGTGCCATGGGCGCTCGTGAATCGGTTAAAGATTTTGCTCTTAATATCTCAACTTGGGCTGATGGCATTGTTGCTCGCGTGAATGCGCACAAAACACTGACCACACTTGCTGAATATTCATCGGTGCCTGTTGTTAATAGCCTATGTGATTTATATCACCCATGCCAAGCACTTGCTGACTTTTTAACGCTGCAAGAAGTGCATGGCGATGTTAGCAAACTAAAGCTTGCTTACTTAGGTGAAGGTAACAACGTCACACACTCTCTAATGTTATTAGCAGCCAATTTAGGCACTGATTTTGTTGCAGTTTGTCCTAAAGGCAGTTCGCCAGATTCGCAAATTCTCAAGCAAGCAGAGCAAATTGCAGCAATGAATGGCGCGTCTGTTATGGTGAGTGACAGAATTGAGGCGGCAGTTGGCGCAAATGCAGTCTATGCTGATACCTGGGTTTCAATGGGTGATAAAACACCGCTTGAGCAGGTAAAAGCTAAATATATGCCTTATCAGCTTAACCAAGCCCTATTAGAGAAAACCGGTGCGCAGACTGTACTTCACTGTCAGCCAGCGCATCGTGAGTTTGAAATTACCTCTGAGGTAATGGATGATCCAGCATCAAAAATTATTCAACAAGCAGAGAATCGTATGCACGCGCAAAACGCTCTACTTGTCACATTATTAAATCCAAATTTTGTTTAAGGAACACCAATGAGTTCAATTAAAAAAGTCGTATTAGCCTATTCTGGTGGTCTTGATACATCGGCAATCGTGCCATGGTTAAAAGAAAACTACGGCTGTGAAGTAATCGCGTTTGTTGCTGATGTAGGCCAAGGCGCAGAGGAGCTTGAAGGCGTTGAAGAAAAAGCCATTGCTTCAGGTGCGTCGGAATGCCATATCGTAGACTTAAAAGACGAAATGGTCAGTGATTATATTTACCCAACTTTAAAAACGGGTTCTATTTACGAAGGCACTTATTTACTAGGTACGTCTATGGCGCGTCCAATCATTGCTAAAGCGCAGGTTGAAATTGCCCGTAAAGTAGGCGCTGATGCGCTTTCACATGGTTGTACTGGTAAAGGTAACGATCAGGTGCGTTTTGAGTCATGTTTCGCAGCCCTTGCACCTGATCTAAAAGTGATTGCACCGTGGCGTGAGTGGGACTTATCAAGCCGTGAATCATTACTTGATTACTTAGCTGAGCGTAATATTCCGTGTTCTGCGTCAGCTACAAAAATTTATAGCCGTGATGCTAATGCTTGGCACATTTCTCACGAAGGTGGTGAGCTTGAAGATCCATGGTGCCAACCAAGTGATCAAGTATGGACGTGGACTAACTCGCCTGAGCAAGCACCTAATGAAGCAGAATATGTAACATTAAACGTTGTTGAAGGTGAAGTGGTTGCTGTTAACGGTGAGTCATTAAAACCATATGACTGCTTAGTTAAATTAAATGACATTGCTGCGCCGCATGGTGTGGGTCGTGTTGATATCGTAGAAAACCGTTTAGTGGGTATGAAGTCGCGTGGCTGTTATGAAACACCAGGAGGCACTGTGATCATGGCTGCTCTTCAAGCGATTGACGAGTTAGTGCTAGATAAATCAAGCCGTAAATGGAAAGAAGTGCTTGGTGGTGAGTTCTCTCATTTAGTCTATGATGGTCGTTGGTTTACACCATTAAAAGACTCGATTCTTGCAGGTGCTGAATCACTGTCTAAGTTAGCAACGGGTGAAGTAGTGCTTAAGCTTTATAAAGGCCAAGTCACTGCGGTACAGAAAAAATCACCGAATAGCTTATACAGCGAAGATTTCGCAACCTTCGGCGAAGATGATGTATATGACCAATCTCATGCAGAAGGCTTCATTCGTTTATTCTCGCTTTCAAGCAGAATCTCAGCACTAACGAAAAAGTAATTTAATTATTGCCCTGCATTGCAGGGCAATAGCCGAATTTGGAGACAGTTCAATGGCACTATGGGGCGGACGTTTTTCTACGGGTCCAGATGAAGCGTTTAAACAATTCAACGATTCACTTCCTTTTGATTATCAACTTGCAGAGCAAGACATTATTGGTTCAGTTGCTTGGGCTGGAGCGTTAAAACAAGTAAACGTTTTAAACCAGCAAGAATACGATGACTTAGTTGCAGCACTTAATAAGCTGTTAGATGAGGTTAAAGCGAACCCACAAGCAGTGGCTGTAGCAGGGCATGAAGATATTCATTCTTATGTTGAATCAGCACTGATTGATAAAGTGGGTGACCTTGCTAAAAAGTTACACACTGGTCGTAGCCGTAATGACCAAGTAGCAACAGATTTCCGTTTATGGTGTCGTGATACAGCTGAGCATATTCTTGCAGCAATCGCAGAGCTGAAAGGTGAGTTTATTGCCTTAGCTGAGCGTGAGCTTGGCACTATTTTACCGGGTTACACGCACTTACAGCGTGCACAACCTGTGTTATTTAGTCATTGGTGTATGGCTTATGTTGAAATGCTTGAGCGTGATGAGAGCCGTTTAAGCGATGCCAAAAACCGTATGAACTATTGCCCACTTGGTAGCGGTGCATTAGCCGGTACTGCGTACCCAATTGATAGGCAAATGCTTGCCGAAGGGTTAGGCTTTACCGGTGCTACACGCAATAGCCTTGATGCTGTATCAGATCGTGATTTTGTGGTTGAGCTATTAAGCTGTGCATCGATTTCGATGATTCACTTATCGCGTATGGCCGAAGATTTAATTTTCTATAATTCGGGAGAAGCGGGCTTTATTGAGCTTTCTGATGGGGTAACATCAGGCTCTTCACTAATGCCGCAAAAGAAAAACCCAGACGCACTAGAGTTAATTCGTGGTAAAACTGGCCGCGTTTTTGGCGCATTCAGTGCCATGATGATGACATTAAAAGCGCTACCACTTGCTTACAATAAAGATATGCAAGAGGACAAAGAGGGCTTATTTGATGCGATGCCAACTTGGCTGGCATGTATTCATATGGCGCAAGCGTGTATCAAAGGCATTAAAGTTAATGCAGATAAAACATTAGCAGCTGCAAAAGGTGGTCACTCAAATGCGACTGAACTTGCTGATTATTTAGTGGCTAAAGGTATTCCATTTAGGGAAGGTCATCACATTGTTGGTACGCTCGTGCAAATGGCTATTGCACAAGGGAATAACTTAGAAGATTTAAGTTTAGAGCAATTTAAGTCAGTGCATAGCATTTTCGAATCAGATGTATATCCTGTATTAGAAATAGACGCCTGTATTAAAGCAAGACAAGCTCTGGGTGGCACCTCTCTTGAGCAAGTAACAAGTGCCATTAAATACGCAAAAAAAAACAGCAAATAGCGGTACGTGACGCAACCTTAAATGATGTTGAGTCTATTGCTAAGCTAATTCAGCATTGGGCTACGGTAGGTGAAAACCTACCACGAGCTAAAAGCGACATGATTCACTCAATCAATGAGTTTGCTGTCACTGAAGTTGAAAACCAAGTTGCTGGCTGTGCCTCGCTGTATATTTACGATACCGGCCTTGCTGAAATTCGCTCGCTCGGGGTGGACCCCGAATCACGAATTGCCGGGCAGGGGCGTCAACTTGTTGAACATTTGCTAAAAAAAGCCAAAAGCTTGGCGCTTAGTCGGGTAATTGTCCTGACAAGAGTGCCAGAATTTTTTGCAAGCCAAGGTTTCAGCTTTTGTAGCAAAGACAGTTTGCCAGAAAAAGTGATCAAAGATTGTGAACTTTGCCTTCGTAAAGATAATTGCGATGAAGTGGCAATGGAATATATTTTAAAGCCAAGTAATAGCGCGGTGATCCCGTGTAAACACGTGGCTTAATTTTCCCTGGATAGGAAAAACGCACGGTTACCCCTGTGCGTTTTTTTATGTCTGAAATTTAGATTTACTTACTTTTATGATCAAAATGATCAACTTTTGTAAAAGTTGGATCGTTAATTGCTTTTATTATCAATGCGGCGGCAACGTCGCGATGAAGTATAAAAAAGCGTCAAAAAAATGAGAGCGCTTAACTCAGCTTACAAGCTATTGTAAGCTACACTGAAAAAACAATTAACTTAAAGGAATTAACTTATGCAAGTTTCAAACAATAGCCAATTGCAAATGCAAGCTTATAGCCAAATGCAACAAACAAAGCCTGCTTTGGAACAAACTACTAGTAATAAAACCCTGCAATCTGATACAGTAACTTTATCAAAAGAAGCGCTGTCTTTATCAGGTGGTGTAGAGATTCAACGTGGCGGTGGTGCAATGCTCCCACCTAGCAAGAAAGAGTACTAGGAACTGAATGTCTTTTATAGAGCAACTAGGTTTTTTTTCCCTATCCGCAATGAGTGCGTGGGGATTTTTAATGGCGTTCTTTTTTAATATTTTTGTTTATTGTATAGATGAAAATAAAAGAAAAACCACGTTGCTCTTAAGCTCATTTATAATGATGCTCTCCTATCTAGGAGGGGATTATTTTTTCAATTGGATAACTTATACTGCTACTACTTTTCTAGATTGGGCTCTTTATGATCTAGCTACACTTACATTCTTGGTTGTTTCTTTCTATTTTGTAAAACGTACTACGCCTTCATTTATTTATCTTATTGTAGGCTTGATAATTAACACAATTTTGTTCCTTTCTGTTTACCTAGACGTTGAAGTTTATAAAAATACCACTCATTGGATTTTATGGGATGTGTATTCTCTCGGAGTCAATATAGTTGACTTTACAATGATTATTGCTCTAATTGTTGATCGCGACTTTCTATTCTTAAATAAATTGAAAAACTTTGTTTTTGCTTCTGCAAAGACTCATAAATTAGCTTAATAATAACAGCCATGTACATAAGTGACTTTGTCGGAAGTTTGATAGGATCTTTCATTGAATGGGGGTTCTTAATGGCTTTTCTTTTTAATTTAGTGACCCACATTAATAAACCTGATAAACGCTTAGTTATTTTGGCGTTTATAATGATGGTTTCATACTTTTTAAGTGGTATTTTTAACTTATCTATTTATAGCTATCTAAACTGGTTTTATTTCGACCTGCTAACCATAACAACAATTTTAGCGTGGATTTGCATTACAAAAATAGGCACTTTTAATGCGATCTACTACATTGTCTTCGGGTTGCTTTTAAACGCAACTTTGATGATTAGTATATTTTTAGATATTTTTGTTATCGAAAACAGAACACCTTGGGCACTCTGGAGTATCTATTCGTTTGGAGTAAATACCGTTGATATAATTATGCTCATTGCATTGATTACGAATCGCGACTTTTTTCTTTTGCATAAACTTTGCCGTCTTATGAAATATAAAATTAGAGCGTCATTTTTAGATAAACCTGAACACCTTACTAACGCTTAATGAAACTCGTAGTATTTTTAGAGTAGCTAAATTTTAAGACTTACTTCATGCTTAAACTAATCCAAGACAACTTTGGAGTATACCTCGCAGCATTCATCATGTGGGGGTTTTTGATGTCGTTTCTTTATAACATGGTAAAGAAATCATCTGTACCGAATGGTGACAAAACAGTGATGTGGATCTCACTTGCACTGTTTATTTCTTACATGATGAGCGACCCATTACTCAATATCGCGCTTGGTTATGATATTTTAGATTCAAGCTTTGCCTATGTCATATGGGCGCTATCTGATTTAACAATACTGCTAATTGTATGGTTAATTGCTCGAAAGCGAAATCTTGCACAGGCTCCAGCTAAGCTTTATGTGTACACTGGGCTTCTCGTCAATTCATCACTGTTTTTAGCCATGTATTTCGATATTAACTATGCTTATACTGGAAGTTGGTGGTTTTGGGATGTTTACAGTATCACTGTGAATCTGATGGATATCATGATGCTCATCGCCCTTTTCAGTAATAAAGATTTTCTAGGGCTTGTGAAGCTATATAGGCAAGTTCGAGGCCAAGCTGAACCAGCTTGACCTCATTAGTTAGAAACGGAATTCCCAACTGGTTCTAAGGGCTGTGTTTGTTTCTGACTCATCGCCTATTTCATCTTTTGAAATAAGCCCCGTCACTTTCCACAGACCATTAAAGACAGATTGTTGATAACCGAGTTCCAACTGCAGCTGACTCATATCTGATGCGAGCTCAGCTTGCGCTGCTTCGCTTTCAATCCAACGAAGCTTAGCATGGCCACCATAACCGTTTAGAGTATGGTAATAGGCGCCTAGGATAGCCGATTTACTTTGTTGTGGTGTTGAGCTGCCAATTAAACGTGAGCGTTGTGTATAGCTACCAGAGCCATATACGCAATCACTAATTTGCTCACAAGTTTGCTCTGTATTGGAGTATTCAAAGTAGCTTTTTAATAGACTTTCTTTCGAGCCAAAATAGCTTTCAACACCTAGCGTATAAAATGGCTCGCTCGGTGCTAAGCCACTTTCATTTCGACCCATTACCTCAGCATAAAAAGCAATAGGTTGAGCCGCTAAAGTGGTTGAGTACTTAACATCTAAGCTAGTTAAACGGTGTGTTGATTCATTGCTTTCGAGTGTAACAGGGTCAATTTCTAGGTTAGTTAAATAATCAGAGCCTGCACTGTTAATTGCTATTTCAAGGCCTGTTAATGGCGTACTTGCAAATCGGAGCGCCCAAAAGTCACCGTCATCTGAGCTATTTAGATATGGCTTTTGTTTGGCGTAAATACCCGTTAACTGCCAGTTACCGATAAATGATAACCAACTTGGGCCTACATATTGTGTATTTGCTCTGGTAAAGCGCACGCCTTTCATTGGCGCCGCATTATTTGATAGTAGTAGGGCGTTATCGTTACTTGGCCCCCACCAATGACTTACTTGCTCTGCACTAAGTGACCAATTTCCTAATAGTACGGCTAAATAGCTGTCTTGGTAAGTAACATGCTGCTTATCAAGGGCATCATCGGCGTAATTTACACTGACTTTAGCGCTAACACGCTTCCCTGTGATTGAACCATAACTATTTACACCGCTTTCTTGCTGGTGGCGTTTACCAAACCCTTGCTGAGACAGTGGCTCGCTGTTGTAGTTTAGGCGAATACCTGAGCTAGTTTTTTGCTTTGCATTATCAAGAGCATGTTTTACATGCTGATACGCAAATAAGCTTTGCTCATCAAGTTGGCTGGTATTGGCAACGTCTAGGTCCCGTGCGATACCTTGCCACATTAATGGGTAGCTATTAATAGGCTGTTTAATAATGCCTTGGTTAAATAGCATTTCGATTGAAGCGCGAAGCAGTGGGTCGTCGCTTTCTATCCATGGCCCAGCAACACTTGGCGCAGAGATCATTAGTAATGCAGTTAAGCTAATGAACTTTTTTAATTTCATCCGTGAATTTTATCCTGTAAGGCTTTGGCTACAATAGGGTCAACAAACTCGCTCACATCGCCATTGTGGCGTGCAACTTCTTTAACTAGAGTTGATGATATAAACGAATTCTTTTCTGCTGGTGTTAAAAATACACTTTCTAGATCAGGGTTTAGACGACGATTCATATTAGCTAACTGAAATTCATAGTCAAAGTCAGACACAGCACGAATACCGCGAATAAGCACTTCGGCTTTATGGTCGCGAGCTAAATCAGCCAATAAGCCAGAAAAACCAATTACACTCACGTTATCAAGGTGCGCCAAAATCTTATTAGCAAGTTCAACACGCTCATCAAGGGTAAAGCAAGGTTGTTTACTTGGATTATGCGCAATGGCAACAATCACTTTATCGAACATTTTTGCCGCGCGATGAATTAAGTCTGTATGGCCATTTGTAAGTGGGTCGAAAGTGCCCGGATAGATTGCAGTAACGTTCATAACATTCAGCGATTTATAAATTTGCTTGCTATATTAACAGTGTTTTCTCGACTATGCAGCTTAGAAAATACGCGTATCGGATTAGGAACCTTCACCTATATAAGGTACTAAGCCGATTGAGGTTAATATTTTTCAAGGTAGTATTTAATTGTCGCGCATTTGTTTATACTGCTCGGCTGGGGACCGTAATAATCATAAAAAACAGAGTAAATAGGCTATGAGCACAAAGGACAAGATCATACACACCAGCATCGAATTATTTAATCGCCACGGTGAGCGTGCCATAACAACTAACCATATTGCTTCGCATATGGGGATAAGCCCAGGTAACTTGTATTATCACTTTAAAAATAAAGAAGATATTATTCGCCACATATTTGCTTTGTATAGCGACCATTTACATACCCACTTTAAGCCACTGACTCCTGACGATGATGCACTAGAAAACCTAGCGGGCTATCTTGATTCGCTATTTGAACTTATGTGGCGTTTTCAGTTTTTCTACGACAACTTAGGCGATATTTTATCTCGTGATGAAGAGCTGAAAAAAGGCTACATTGCGTTTCAAGCTGAGCTTTTGGAACAAGTAAAAGAGGTACTTTTTGCATTACGTGAAGGCGGTATCATCTGCATTGAAGACGAAGATGTCACAGAGCTTGCGCATATGCTTAAAATGACCGTGAGCTTTTGGACACCTTACATCAAAGCTCGCCGCTTAAGCGGCGAACTTGCCAGAGCCGATATTTATAACGGTATTTTAAAGGTATTGCTGCTATTAAAAGCCCATTGCACCGAGCAACACTTAGAGCAAGTAAATCAATTAAGGGCAAAGTATTTAGCCCTTGCTGAAACAGAGCAAAGCGAACTATAACCCCGCAAAGCAGTTTATTTCCTAGACGCTATAATTTTTGTTATAATCGCGCGCCCTTGAGGTTGCTATACCTTAGGGCGTGTGAAATCCACAGTCTAAGAGTGAACTATGCTTAAATTTATCGTCAAATTACACCCTGAAATCGCGATCAAGAGTAAATCTGTTCGTAAGCGTTTTACCAAGTTATTAGAAAATAACATTAAGATCGTTTTGCGTCGTGTTGACGAAAAAGTGCAGGTAAGAAACAATTGGGACAATATCTCTGTTGTTAGCTTGCTAGACTCTGAGCAAGTTCGCTTAGATATTATCGACGGCTTAAAACGCATTCCAGGTATCGTACAGTTTATTGAAGTAACAGAAACAGACTTCGACTCAATCGACGATATTTACCAAAAAGCACTTGAACTAATCGGCCACACGATTGCGGGCAAAAACTTCTGTGTGCGTTGTAAACGTTCTGGTAAGCATGATTTCACATCGAGCGATGTAGAGCGCTACGTAGGTGGTGGTTTAAACCAGCATGTTGAAGGTGCGCGCGTTAAATTATCTCACCCTGAAGTGACTGTTCGCTTAGAAGTACGTGATGATAAAGCATACATTGTTACTCAAACTCACTTAGGTATGGCGGGCTTCCCGTTGCCAACACAAGAAGATGTATTATCGCTTATGTCGGGCGGTTTTGACTCTGGTGTTGCAAGCTACCAAATGATCCGTAAAGGTGCGCGTACTCACTTCTTGTTCTTTAACTTAGGTGGTGCTGCGCACGAAATCGGTGTTAAGCAGGCGAGTTATTATATCTGGAAACAGTTCAGCTCTACTCACAAAGTGAAGTTTGTTACTGTTGATTTTGAACCTGTTGTTGCTGAGATTTTAGAGAATGTTGAAAACAGCCAAATGGGTGTTGTGCTTAAGCGTATGATGATGCGTGCCGGTAGCCAAGTTGCAGAAAAACTAGGTGTACAAGCGCTAGTGACTGGCGAAAGTATTGGTCAGGTATCAAGCCAAACATTGGCTAATCTAAGTGTGATTGACCGTGTGACGGAAACTTTAATCATTCGCCCGTTAATCCAACACGACAAGCAAGATATTATCAATATTGCGCGTCAAATCGGCACAGCAGAGATGGCAGAAAGCATGCCTGAATACTGTGGCGTCATTTCTAAAAAGCCAACGGTTAAAGCTAAAATCAAAACTATTCTTGCCGAAGAAGCTAAGTTTGACTTCGACGTGCTAAATACAGTTGTTGAAAATGCACGTGTGATGGATATTCGCGATATCGACACCGAAGCAAAAGAAGAGGTGAAAGAAGCTGAGTCTGTATCTGATTTACCTGAAGGGGCGGTTGTTGTTGATATTCGCTCACCTGAAGAAGAAGACGCAAACCCACTAGAACTTGAAGGTATTGAAGTTATACATTTACCTTTCTTCCGCTTAGCAACTAAATTTGGTGACTTACCAAAAGATAAAGAATATTACTTATATTGTGCTAAAGGTGTGATGAGTCAGCTACAAGCGCTGATCTTGCACGAAGAAGGCTTTAGCAACGTAAAAGTGTATCGTCCGTAAGAGATACTGATAAAAGCGCGAAATGTTCGCGCTTTTTTAATACCTGAAATAATTACGAGAAACGAGAAACGAGAAACGAGAAACGAGAAACGAGAAACGAGAAACAAGAAACAAGAAGCAAGAAACAAGAAGCAAGAAACAAGAAGCAAGTAACTTTACTCTTTCTCCTTTCCCCTGGTAACTAGTTACTAGTAGCTCATTAACTTTTTATTTTTATCATGCTCAGCATGGCTTGATTATAGGGGGTTTTTATCCCTAACTTAGCACCTTGCTCGCACACATAACCACAAATTGCATCAATTTCAGATTCTCGATTATGGCTGATGTCTTGCTGCATAGAAGAAAAGTTTTCAGCGGTGGCTGTCATCACAGAATAGGCTTGATCCAGCGCCTCGCTGAGTTTTATCTTAACCCCCTGTTTTTTGGCTACCAGGCACGCCTCATTAAGTAAATTAATAATACGCGTGCTAAATTGCGGTGCACGTAGCTGGCCATTTTTTACGTTATGAATCGCTGTTAACGGGTTAATAGCAATATTCACTAACAGTTTCTGCCATCGCAATGAGTGAATATCATCGCTCACAGAAAAATGCGGCAAGTAACTAAACTGCTGCTCAAGCTCGTTGAGCCTTTCGCTTGCAGTTGCATTACATGCGCCTAGCACACTTTCACCATTACCTGTATGGTTTACGCTATAAGGCGTTGTTTTAAAACCAGCTAAACGCGTTGTTAAAAACGCTAATCCTTGCGTATTCAAAAGCTGGGCATTAAGTTCATCAACATTACCCATGCCATTATGAGAAATAACGATTTGGCATGTTCTACTGAGATAAGGTTTTATTTGCTTAAAGGCCGCTTGAACTTGAAATGCTTTTACTGTTATTAACACCAAATCAAAGGGCGCTGTATGACCAAGCTCTTTGTGATTAATGAGATGGGCTTTGATAGGGTGTGATTTACCATTGCTTGCTTGATAAAAACGTGTGGTCAGGGTCGGCTTACGGGTCAGTAATGTGATGTCATGTTGTGCAGATAAAAAATGGCTAAACAATAAGCCAATCGCACCATCGCCAACAATTAAAACATTAGCCATTACGTTGCTTTCTACCTAAATGAAAACCAAGTTTTATAGCAAAATAGCTGATGGCACCAATAAAGTCAGCGATAAAGTCACCAACCGAGGCTTGACGGTAAGGCAGCATATCTTGCATAAACTCAATGGCCGCACCATATCCGGCTAACAGTAAAATTTGCACCATAAGTGGTAATTTAAAGGCTTTATCCATCACCAAAGCCAGTACAAAGAAAATACCAAAATGCGCCACTTTATCTACGTGTGGGAAGAGGTTACTCACCCCTTTAATTTCTTTGGCAAACAAAATCGTAAAGCCAATAATGCTGGCTAAAAAGATAACTTGGTAAACACGCCTTGTCACAATAAACCCTAAAAATGCCGAAATTGAATGGCCAGTATATCAAACAATTTTTGCATCGCACCTGAACAAGCCGGATAAAAATAGAAAGAATCGACAAATAAGCGTTATAATTGCCAACCATAAATGAATTTAAAAAAGACTATGTTAGGAGAACCCTATGCCTTCATTTGATATTGTTTCTGAAGTAGAAATGAACGAAGCGCAGAATGCAGTAGATAATGCAAAGCGTGAACTAGAGACACGCTTTGATTTTCGTGGTGTTGATGCATCAATCGAACTAAGTGATAAAGTAATCAAGTTAAAAGCAGAAGCACCGCAACAAGTAATGCAACTTTTTGACATTCTTGCTGCGAAAATTTCAAAGCGTGGCTTAGATGTATCTAGCCTTGAGCTTAAAGATGAATCGCGTAGCGGTAAATACGTAATGCGTGACGTTGCTCTGAAGCAAGGTATCGAAAAAGACGTAGCGAAGAAAATCGTTAAGTTAATCAAAGATTCAAAAATTAAAGTACAAGCTGCTATTCAAGGTGAAGAATTACGTGTAACTGGTAAAAAGCGTGATGATTTACAAGAAGCAATGCAAGTTGTTCGTACTGCTGATTTAGGTCAACCATTCCAGTTCAAAAACTTCCGCGATTAATACTCTATGTTTTTAGCTTTAGGCTGTAAGTTTTAAGCTATAAGCCTACAAGTTTTTGAACTTTACAAGGAGCGTATTTTGAGACAAATATTAGGTTACAGAGAAAAAGATATCTTCTAGCTATTTTCAGCTAGAGGATATTTATGTCAGTAAAAAACAAAGCAATAGATCGTAATAAACACGGTAAAATAAACAGAAAATACACAGGCCCACACAGTACTTATTTTTACCAACAAACACCAAGTTGGTGGGTGAAAATGACGATGACCAAACCAAGAAGACGTTTAAATAAAGCTCTTTGTAAGCTTGTGCTGAATGGTGCTGACCCAGAAGGAATTGTTTTTCCGTTAGGAAACTCGAAACCCCATGAGTATTTCTGGTAATCATTGTTTTATAAAAGCCAATCAGCCATGCTGATTGGCTTTTTTACTTTAGGCTTACACCTTAGCACTTAACTTGCAGCTTGAAGCTTTAGACTTATAACTTTGGTTTAGAAGTATAGCCGTCCATTGACTTTCCTCCCCAAAATCATCACAATAACGGCCTATTTTCGAGGTGCTTGCTGTATCTTCAGATACGTTTTATTTCAAAGGGTGAAATAGTCGCAAGATAATCGGGAAGTTGGTGCGTTTTCAGGGAGAAAACAATGCCAACACTGCCCCCGCAACGGTAATGTAGATGCCATGCATGTACAGAGTCCGGAGACCGGCCTTGAAGTAACTTACTATTCGCGTGTGCGGTGGGCACAGGCTAGGGGATATCATGCTAAATAAATCTGCGTTAGGCGTAGCGGTTGCTGCTGCGTTGTCTTTTTCTGTATCTGCTGACGAGCAATCAATCGAGCACATCACAGTTTCTGCCAATAAATTCGAACAATCAATTAATGATGTATTAGCCAGTGTTACTGTCATTGACCGCGCTGATATTGAAGCAAGCTATGTTCGTGACTTACCAAGCTTACTAGCCACTCAAGCAGGCTTTCAAATTAATGCCAATGGTGGTTTTGGGCAAAGCTCTGGTGTGTCATTACGTGGTGCAAGTTCTCGTCATACACTTATTTTAATTGATGGTGTACGCACAGGCTCTGCAACACTTGGCTATAAAAGTATTAGCAATATTCCTTTAAACAGTATTGAGCGTGTTGAAGTAATTAAAGGCTCACGTGCAGCTGTATATGGTTCTGATGCGCTAGCTGGTGTGATTAATATCATTACCCGTAAAGCACAAAACACGACCTTAGATGTTACTTTTGGCTCAGACTCTTACCAAGAGTACCAAGTAGCGACAGGTGGTCAGTTTGCAGGTGTTGATGTTGCCGTTAATGCCGGTTATGAAAAAACAGATGGTTTTGATGTTCTGCAAGGCTTAGCGCCAGATGAAGACGGCTACGAGAACAAAAACCTTGGCTTTAATCTTGGTTATCAAAATGAGCAGTTAGGTGAGTTTTTAGCGCAAGCACAATACTCAGAAGGCGAAGCAAAATACGATAGCGCTTATAGCCCTGCAGACAGCACCGTAGAAAAAGGCGAGTTCGAAAATTACCAAGCTTCACTAGGTTGGAAAAAAGCTTTCGAAAAACACAGCCATGCCATTGATATTGCCATATCAAGTGACAGTTCAGATGACTCGCGCATTGATTACACGGGTGCAACGGTGGTTGATAAGTTTGAAACTGAGCGTGAGCAAATTGATTACAATGGTCAATACTTTTTCAATCAAGCACTGACTCTTAGTGGCGGTCTGAATTGGTATAAAGATGAAGTGAACACTAACTCAGGTACTTATTTAAAAGACAGCCGTGAAGTATTCGCTGCGTTTGTTGGCGCTTATTATGACGACGAACACGTGCTGGCAAACCTAACCGTTCGCCAAGATGATGATCAGCAGTTTGGTGATGAAACAACTTACACTGCAGCTGTTGGCTATCACTTAAATGACATCGCGACATTCCGCGTAAGTCAAAGCACAGGTTTTAAATCTCCAACATTTAATGACCTATATTACCCGGGCTCAGGTAACCCAGAGTTAAACCCTGAAACATCAGATAACCAAGAGCTTGGCTTATCACTCAATGTGAATGATATCAGCCTTGATATTGCGATTTTCCGCAGCGAAATCGACAACAAAATCGCTTGGGCACCAAATGCATCAGGGCAGTGGATCCCAACTAATATAAACGAAGCTCGCCACGAAGGTGTTGAGTTTAGCTTTAAAAACCAAGTGTTTGGCTTTGATCACAGCTTTAACTTTACCTACCTTTCTGCGGAAGATACTGAGACAGGTCAGTCACTAACCTATGTGTCAAATCACAGTGTGAATTGGTCATTAAACAAAGCATGGGGTGATTTTGATGCTGGTATCGATATGCAATACCGTGGTGATCGTGATGGCAAGTTAACGCACTTACCATCGTATACGTTATGGAATTTAGTTGGTCACTACCAAGCGACTGACAACTTAACAGTGTCACTTCGTGTAGAAAACCTATTCGATAAAGAGTACAACGCCGTTGATGCCTATGGTACAGACCTAGATGGTGATTACATCAACGACGAATTTTATTATTACAACACGGCCGAGCGTCGCTTGTTTGTAGGTGCCCGTTATCAGTTCTAATAATAAGGAAAATTATTAGTTCTGCGTTTAAAAGCTCGCTACCTACTTAGCGGGCTTTTTTCATTTAAGTTTAGCTGCGTAATACTGTTCGAACTTTGCAAGCTTTGGGGCAATAAGAATACTGCAATAACCTTGATTTGGGTTTTCATTGTAATAGTCTTGATGGTACTGCTCTGCAGGGTAAAAGTTTGTAAGCGGACTCAGCTCGGTGACAATCGGCTCACGAATTTGCTTTTGTAAAGCATCAATCATGGCTTGAGATTCTGCTTTTTGCTGTTCATTATGATAATAAATAACACTGCGATACTGAGTGCCGACATCATTACCTTGGCGGTTTAATTGTGTGGCATCGTGTAAAGTGAAGAACATTTCAAGCAGGGTGTTATAGCTCACGATACTACTGTCAAAATCGAGCTGAACCACCTCAGCGTGACCCGTTAAGCCAGTACAAATTTGCTGATAACTAGGGTTTTCAATCTCACCGCCTGCATAGCCAGAGCTGACATTAAGCACGCCTTTCACACGTCTAAATGCGGCATCAATACACCAAAAGCAGCCGCCGCCAAAAGTGGCTATTTGTATGTTGTTATCCATATTAAACTCCCTTATCGTTTTGCTGACTATAGCCGAAAAAACAAAACGCCGTAAAGACGGCGTTTTGTATCAATAAAGTGCGTTTTAAATTTCTTCTAACGGCTTGTCTTTTGCTTGCTGTTCTAACTTGCTTTGTAAGTACTCAGGCGACTGAGTATTTCGAGCAAGTGCACTGTATGCTGCAGGTACCACGAATAAGGTAAGTAAGGTTGCAACAATAACACCAGTAAACACCACCACACCAATTACCATGCGGCTTTCTGCACCTGGGCCACTTGCAAGAACCAGCGGTACCGAGCTCATTACTGTGGTCAATGAGGTCATAATAATTGGGCGTAAACGCTGCGTAGCAGCTTGGCTAATCGCTTCGTTAAACTCAACGCCTTTATCGCGCAGTTGGTTGGCGAACTCAACAATCAAGATACCGTTTTTCGCACTTAAACCTATCAGCATTACAATACCAATTTGGCTGTAAATATTTAGAGTAAGTCCGGTGTACCACAAACCAAATAATGCTCCCACTAAACCAAGTGGCACAGTAAGCATGATCACAAATGGGTGAATAAAGCTTTCAAACTGGGCTGCAAGTACTAAGAAGGTGACTGTCAATGCCAGTATGAATACATAGGTCATTGCCGATGCGCCTTCATAGAACAGCTGCGATTCACCCTTGTAGTCAATTGCACCGTCGATGTCGTTTTCTTCTGCTGCAACTTGATTTAAGAAGTTAAGCGCTTCTTCTAGGGTATAACCATCTGCTAAGTTCGCACTTAACGTAATTGCGCGCATACGGTTATAACGGTTTAAACGCGATGCTGTGGCTTCTTCTTTTAAGCTAATTAAGCTATCAAGCGGTACTAATTCGCCACTGCGTGATTTTAAATAGATATTTGAGATATCAGTCGGATTAGCAAAGTCTTCTTTGGTGCCTTTTAAAATCACATCGTATTCTTCACCACGGTCGATAAAGGTCGTTACGCGGCGTTGGCCTAACATGGTTTCGAGTGTGCGGCCTACATCTGATACAGAAACCCCTAAATCAGCGGCTTTGTTTTTATCAATATTGATTAAAAACTGCGGGAATGTTTCTTTGTAATCGTGATCGATTCTTACCAAGCCAGGATTTTTCTCAGCACGCTCAATGATACGGTCTCGCCAATCGGCTAGTTGGTCGTAATCGTTACCTTGCAGTACAAATTCAATCGGGCGAGATGAACCACCGCCACCAATACCACGGCGCATAATTGCAAATGCACGCACATCGGTCACTTCAGTCATTTTGCCGCTGATTTCGTCCATTACTTCCCATGTTGAGCGCTTACGCTTATCCCAGTCGGCCATACCAATGATAGCAACACCACCTTGGCCACCCCAGCCAGGTACACGAACAAGCACTCGGCTTAATTCACCAGATTCAGAGTAAGGCATTAAACGTTCTTCAATTTTTGCCATGTTTGCAGCGTTATTTTCATAACTTGCGCCCTCAGGACCACTCATCATGATAAAGAAAGTACCGCGGTCTTCTTTTGGCGTAAGCTCTGATGGCACTTTTTGAAATAGCATAAAGCTGGCAACACCAGCCAAAATCATAGTCAGTAGCAAGCTCCACTTACGGCCCATATTTGAAGCCAGAGAGTTACGATAGGCGTTTTCGATTTTGTTAAAGGTTCTATCCATCCACTGGCTAAACTTGCTTTCTTTTTCTGAAGCTTTCAATACTTTAGAGCAAAGCGCTGGAGAAAGTGTTAATGCCGTAATACTAGAGAAGAACACTGCGGCGCTTACTGCCATCGCAAATTCTGTGAATAGGGCACCAATACGGCCATCCATAAACACTAGCGGCACGAACACCGCAATCAGTACGAGGGTGGTGGCAATAATCGCAAAGCCAACTTCACGGGCACCACGAAATGCAGCAAGCAGTGGTGGTTCACCCAGCTCTATACGGCGGTGAATATTCTCAAGCATTACAATCGCATCATCCACTACCAAACCGATAGCAAGCACGAGTGCCAGAAGAGTTAACAAGTTGATTGAGTAACCCATAGCGAGCAAGAACATAAAGCTGCCTACTAACGCCACTGGTACGGTTACAGCAGGCACTAGGGTTGCGCGAATATTGCCTAAGAATAGGTAAATAACTAATACAACCAGCGCCATTGAAATCCCAAGGGTTCTATATACTTCATCAATCGATTCTTTGATGAAAATAGATGAGTCATAGCTGTCTTGAATGGTGGTGCCTTCTGGCAGGTTTCGCTTAATTTTTTCAAGCTCAGCGCGGGCATTATCAACCACGGTTAGGGTATTGGCTTTGGCTTGCTTGACGATACCCAAACCAATCATATTACGGCCATTACCACGGAATAAGCTTTCGTCGTCAGCAGCTTCTAGGTGAACATCGGCCACTTCACCTAAACGTACTAAATAGCCATCATCACCACGTTTGATCACTAAGTTTCTAAAATCTCGCTGATCTTTATAACTACGCGCGGTACGTACTGTAAAATCACGGTCGATAGATTCGATTTCACCGGCAGGTAGTTCAACGTTTTCAGTGCGTAAGGTGTTTTCAATATCGCTACTGGTAATACCGCGTGCTGCCATCGCTTTACGGTTTAACCAGATTTTCATGGCGTATTTACGCTCGCCACCCACGCGTACGTTAGAGACACCATCAACAACGGCTAATCGGTCAACAATAAAGCGCTGTGCGTAATCAGATAACTGTAATGAATCCATGGTAGTACTGTTTAGTACGAACCAGGCAATAGGGCTTTCATCACTGTTTGACTTAGAGACCTCTGGCGGGCGAACTTGCTCTGGTAAGCTATCAAGGGCACGGGCTACACGTTCGCGTACATCGTTTGATGCGGCATCAATATCGCGGCTGATATTAAACTCAATGGTGATGTTTGAGCGGCCATTTCGGCTCGACGAGTTAATACTTTTAATGCCTTCGATACCCGAAATGCGGTTTTCGAGTACTTGGGTGATTTTAGTTTCAATGATCTCTGCGCTGGCGCCGGTGTAATCAGTGCTAACGCTGACAATCGGTGTTTCAATATCTGGGTATTCGCGCAGTGGTAGCATAGAAAATGCCACCAAACCAAAGGTAAGTAACAACAGGTTTATTACGATCGCAAAGACCGGGCGTTTAACGCTAGTATCAGTAATTTTCATGGTTTAGCCCTTGATACTTACTTTGCTGCCAGTACGGATCTTAATGATGCCTTCAGTCACGACTTGCTGACCATTTTCAAGGCCTTTATCAATAGCTACCCAGCCATTGTGACGACCCGCCACATGTACTTCGACTTTGTTAGCAACGCCATCTTCAATTTGGAACACGTAGTGTTTGTCTTGCTGAGGAATGACGGCTTTCTCTGGTACCATTAGCGCTTGGTTTGAGCTTAGCTCTAATGCTGTATTTAACAGCATGCCTGGGCGTAATAGGCCTTTTTCATTGATAAAGCTTGCTGTCACTTCAACGCTACGAGTGACTGAGTCGATACGCGAGCTAATGTGGGTCACTTTACCGTTGAAGGTTTTTTCTGGGTAAGCATCATTTTGCGTCATCACTTTCATACCCAGTTGTAACTGCGCTAGGTATTTTTCTGGCACTTTAAAGTCGACTTTAATGATACTGATATCATCAAGGGTGGTGATGTTTGTAGTATTGCTAACATAAGTACCAATTGAAATCTCGCGCTTGCCAAGTAAGCCAGAAAACGGTGCTTTAATCGTCATTTCGGCAAGTTTGGTTTTGGCGCTCTCAAGCTGCGCCTCGGTTGCATCAACACGTGAAAGCTGCTCTTCTAGTAAAGATTTAGCCGTTGATTGTGAGCGTGATAGTTCAGTGAGACGATCAAGTTGACGGCGCTCTTCGCGTAAATTAATGCTTAGCTCTTTAACTGCTAATTCTTCTTCTTGAGACTGTAACTGAACCAGTTTTTGACCTTTACTGACTAAGTCGCCATCATTGAAAAATATATCTGTAACATAATCGTTTTGCGCACTGCGAATATAAATAGCTTGGTTAGCACGAGCACTACCTATTGCTTCTATGAGCACAGCATTTTCTTCAGATGTGACAGTGTGAGCTGTTACTTGAGTTGCAGCGCCTGAGAAGTTGCTCTGCTCACCTTGGCTCGAAGGAAGGTATAAGTAAATGCATAACCCTAGAAAAAGGGTAATAATAAAAGGGAATAGTGCCTTACCAGATTGTGTAGAGTACATCGTCGTGTTACCAGAAATTTAGTTGAGTGTAGTGTACAAAATTAGTACGTGCCACGTATGTCAGGTATCTCATAAATTTGTGCATTTAGCGTAAAAGTGAAAAGTTATGCTAATTTGTTCCTTTATTGTGACAAATTAAGAAAGGTTTAGAATGAGTAAAGCACCAAAGTGTAATTATTGTTTAACGCTCAGAAAAATAATATTGGTCACAATTGTGATGTTTATTTTTTACTTCTCTGTTTATGGATAAAAATCTTCCTGCACTAAAAGTGCGTGCTCAATCATCTCGCCATGGCAGTGAGTTTTTAATTGTTGGCGGAATTGGGTTAATCATTATTATGCTGGTTAACTTATTGAGACCCGGTGAAATTAGCATTGTTGAGATTTTTTTAGCCACAACCTGCATAGCGGCAATTTTTATTGGCTTTTTAAAAACTCAAGAACCATACTTTAGCTTAACTTTTACTCAGAATTTGCTTATTTATCATCATAAGATTGGGAATTGGCAGTTAAATCGTGCTAATTTTCATCATAGTGGTATACCAAAAGTGGAACAGGGCTTAGAATACCTTGAGTTAAATGCAGTTGGTATTAAACTCAATAACATAGATGAATTTTTAACACAGATTCACCCAAGAATTGCCGGACGATTACTTATCGAGCAACGTCATTTATTTATGCAAGTCATTCAAAAGTATTGCAAAAATGGTGATTGCCCATCAGAATGGTTAATAGAAGAGACGGACTACACGGCCCCTAGTGGTCAGATTTATAAAGGATTGATTGCCATGTTTGCCAATCGTACGCAACATTTAAGGCAGTTGACAGGATACGATTTACTATTACCTGCCAATGTTCTTGATGTTGATATTTGGCAATTCAGTGCTGATTTGAATCGTTGGAAACTGAACCCTAAAGAGTTTTTAGAGACTCGCTTACAGAAAAGTAAGCTATAGGCGGCAGTTATGTAGTAGGAAAAGACTATGAGTCAAGAACGTTCTTTTATTAAAAGCGGTCGAAACACAATTATACATAAAGATAAGAAACTCGATTTAGTGGTTGTGAATGGTGAGAACCATCCGCGCATTAAAGTTACTCAAAATGGTTTAGAGCCGTTTAAAGAAGACCTGCCAAAAAATCGTCGCGAGGCTAAAGAGCGTTATTTAGAAATGGTGTATGTATCAAGCCCAGATGTATTTGCAGAAGAAAAACGTTTGTTGTTTATCCAAGCCCTAGATGGCAGAGAATACAAAGTTGATTACAGTAAAATAGGCACCAAGCTCTTCGTACGTATCCACCAAGAAAGTTATTTATAACCCCAAGTTTGGCATTTTAATTGCTAGTTGTTAGTTTATTTGGCAGCCGGTTATTGCCGGCTTTGTATTTTAAGGTGGTATTCATGAGATTAGTGCCTCTTAGCCTAATAGCATTAACAACATTAACAGCTTGTGGTGGTGGCGGTTCGAGTGATTCGAATACAATCGCAGCGACAGTTAATGCTGGTTCAGATCAACAAATTATTGAAAAAAGTGAATTTACTGTCTCAGCTAAAGGCTCTCCTGCAGATGGTACCTTTACCTGGGAGCGTGTCAGTGGCCCCGCAGTAGAAGGTTTTCCTGCCGAAGGTGCTGAACAAACCATTACAGCTCCTGATATTAAACTTAACTCAGAACTTGTTTTAAAAGTAAATTACCAAACCGACGATGGGCAACTTGTTTCCGATCAGGTCAGTATTTTTATTACCTCGAATAATCAACTGCCAGTTGCAGTGATCACCCAAACTGCGCCAGAAGAGTTACCGTCAAAATATAATGATGTGATCACATTAAGTGGCGAAGAATCTGCTGATATAGATGAAAACGGTACAGTTGACAGTTATTTATGGACTCAACTTGATGGCCCTGATTTAACGGCTGACAACTACAACAACCAAACCATTAGCTTTACTCACCCACTACTTGAATCAAATACAGCGATGACATGGCGTTTAACTGTAACGGATGATGAAGGTGGCTCAGCAAGTACAGAGGCGTCGTTCACCTTAAACAAAACGGTTGAGGTAATTATTGCTGATGCAGGTGTTGATCAGCAGGTTATCGAGTTTGATACCGTAACCCTTGATGCCAGCAATAGTGAAATTGTGACGGCAACAAAATCATGTTTTTGGCAGCAATTAACAGGCGAAACTGTGACCTTGGCAAACCAGAACCAATGTATCACGACGTTTGTAGCCCCTGATGTTGATACCGATTCAGAGCTTAGTTTTGAAGTTACCGTGACAGACAGTAAATCGCGTAGCGACACAGATACAGTGATTATTGATATTAGCCCAAAACCACTGGGGTTAATTAACGATACCGGGATGAGTGATTGCTACAACAATTCGCAAAAAATTAATTGCAGCAGCGAAGACTTCCCAAGCCAAGACGCAGATATAGGTCGTGACAGCGTCGCAAATCAGCTCGATAAAGTCGGCCTAGGTGATTTGGCATTTGATTTTACTAAGATGAATGAGTTTGCTGACGAACTTCCAGATGATGCGACTAGCTTTAGTTGCGTACGCGATAATGTAACTGGGCTTATTTGGGAAGTAAAAGAAGCCAGTTCAACATTGCCACCGGCAACCTCCGAGCGTGCAGCATCAAATCATTATACTTGGTATTTAAATGGTTCAAGCGGTGTGCAAACGGGTAGTGTACAAGGGGCTGCGGGCTCTACCTGTCCAAGCACCAGTGACTGTGGCCTACAAACTTACATTAATGATGTGAACAGCAGCGACTTTTGCGGTGGTACAAACTGGCGTGTGCCAACTTACACGGAATTATTAGGGTTATTAGATTATGCCAAGCAAGGTGAGTCTACGTTACTTAACAGTGACTTCTTCCCAAATCAACCAAGTGATACTCAGTTAAGCACTGGTAGCAGTTCATTTATGCCTTATTGGACTTCGCAAACCGCGGCAGACGGTACAAGTTTATCGCAAGCTTATATTATCGATATGAGTAGTGCTAATGATTTAGCGTATCCGAAAAGTAACACCGCCTTTGTGCGCTTAGTTAGAACGCCAGGAGAGTAATATGCGAAAGTTACCATTAATTACAGCACTTACTGTTATTGCTCTTCAATCGGGTTATGCCGCTGCGCAAGTATGTTATAGCGCTGTCAATGAAACGACTCCTGATAGCCGCTTTGTTATTAACGAAGATGGCACAGTGAGCGACAGCGAAACAGGTCTAATGTGGCAACGTTGTACGTTTGGTCAAAGCTACAACGCTGAAACGGATACGTGTGAAGGTAATAGTCAGCAGCTTACTTGGGGCGAAGCTTTACGCGGGGCTGAAAATGCAACCTTTGCTGATTACAGCGATTGGCATGTGCCAAATGTTAAAGAGTTAGCCAGTATTTTAGAGCATAGTTGTGTGCAGCCTAGCATTAACGAAAACGCATTTTTATCGACTAAGCTGCAAAACTACTGGAGTAGCACTTCAGGGATCAGTCGTACTGATCTAGCTTGGGTGTATCAATTTGATAAAGGCATCAACAGTCTTCACGCAAAAACGTCCGATGTTTATTTGCGTTTAGTGCGCTACGAAAAGTAGCCTTTAATAATCTCTAACCGCGCTTGCTCAAGCGCGGTTTTTATTTCTGCGCCTTTAATACCTTGTGCAATAAACTGTTGCGGGCTGACTGCTCGTGCTTGCGTGGCTGCGTTTTTGAGAGAGTCATAACAAACTACAGGCTGTTGGTGACTAACTTCTAATGTTTTGAGTACTTGCTCAAAACGTTCAGGGCGACGCCATAAATCAAGTTGATTAAAGCAAGCAAAAACGGTCTCGCTAGTCGGCTTTTCTGCACTTAAACTTGTTTGATGAGTTTGGCTAAACAGCGCTAAATCGCGCACTTCATTAGGTAAGCGTATGTTGCTAGCTATCGCTTTTATCTCATTGCTTGAAAGCGCTAAGGTAACTTGGCTGAATAATAACGCAGTGTCACTAATTTGTTGTTCATTCGCATAGGCAAATCGAGCTTGTAAGGTACGGTAAAGCTCATCACACCATTTACTTTCAAGCTCAGGGCTAATTACATACAGGCCATGGATGCTGGCAAGTACATTTAGAAACTCGCTAAATGCGCCATCACTGAGGGATTTTTCGCATTCTAACCAAACGCGTTCAGCAGTTAGCGTGTTCAGTTCACCGGCTTTAACCATCTCGGTCAATAGTGACTGGGTTTCTGGCGCAATAGTAAAACCTAGGTAATGATAACGAGCAGCAAAGCGGGCTACTCGCAATATTCGTAGAGGGTCTTCACTAAAGGCATCTGAGACATGGCGTAAGACACGATTTTCAAGATCCTGCTGGCCAGAAAATGGGTCAACTAAGCTGCCATCTTGGGCTTGTGCTATGGCGTTTACGGTGAGATCTCGACGAACTAAGTCTTGCTCTAATGTGACATCCGGCGCGAAATCACAAATGAAGCCAGTGTAACCTTGACCTTGTTTTCGCTCGGTGCGCGCCAGCGCATATTCTTCTTTACTTTGTGGGTGTAAAAATACCGGAAAATCTTTACCAACTTGTTGATAACCTTGGCTGATCAGTTGTTCTGGCGTGGCACCAACTACCACATAGTCGCGTTCTTTAACGTCACGACCAAGTAGGGCGTCTCTGACTGCGCCACCGACTAAATAAACCTGCATAAAACACCTATAATTTTACCTTTTCGCTATTTTACGTTATTTAACCAATAAAATGTAAACAAGGTTTTAAGTAGCGATGTTTTTTGCCATTATAGACCGTGATTTTAAACGCAAGGAATAACACGGTGTATTTAAGCTATTTTGGCTTGTCAGAAAAACCCTTTTCGATTGCCCCAAATCCTGAGTATTTATTTCTTAGTGAGCGCCACAAAGAGGCATTAGCGCACCTTACCTATGGATTAGGTGAAGCGGGAGGCTTCGTATTATTAACAGGCGAAGTGGGTACAGGTAAAACAACACTAACAAGAAGCCTGCAAGAGCAGTTACCTGAAAACACGCAAGTGGCACAAATTCATAACCCAGCTTTGTCACAGCTTGAGCTGCTTGCCAGTATTTGTGACGAATTAAAGATTGAGTATGACAGCGCGAATGCGACTCTGAAGACGCTTACTGATGTGATTAAAAAGCACCTTGAGGCAAATAATCAAGCGGGCGGTCATACCATTTTAATTATTGATGAAGCTCAATTACTCGCCCCTGATGTGCTAGAGCAATTGCGCCTGTTAACCAATATCGAAACAGATCATAAAAAGCTACTGCAAATTGTGTTAGTAGGGCAACCTGAGCTTCAAGAGTTATTAAAACGCACTGAATTAAGGCAGCTTGCCCAGCGCATTACGGCTCGTTATCACTTATTGCCACTTACTGAAGGGCAGGTGTTTGCCTATGTTAAGCATCGTTTATTTAAAGCGGGGACAGAGCAAGCCTTGTTCTCAGGGGATGCGTTAAAAGCGATTTATCAGGTTACTCAAGGGGTGCCGAGATTAATCAATTTGTTGTGTGAGCGGTGCCTCGTTGGTGCATTTTCACAGCAAAAGCTAAGTATTGACAGTGAGCTTGTAATGCTCTCTGCTGCTGAGGCTCTTCCTCCAACCAGTACCCCTGTTGCAACAGTAACAAATAAAGAGCCGAGTTATGTTTGGCTTTACCCAGTTTCATTTTTAGCCGTATTAGGAATGGGTATTGGTTTATCCTACCTAATATAACGAGTGTTCATTTATGTCCTTATTATTAGATGCAATTAAACAGTCTGATCAGCATGCACAAACTGCTGTAGATCATGACCAAGCCGCTCTTGCGCTCAAACAACAGCAAGAATTAACGCGCTATCGCCGTTTGGCCTTTTCATTTGGCCTATTACTGGCGGCGATATTAACCCTTATGGCAGGTTTTTCGATTGGTAAATGGTTACAGCAAACTAAAGTTGCTGAGCAGCCAAAGGTTGTTAATAACAGTAATGAAGCCGCAGAAAGCGTTGCGACTGAAGTTGAGGCAAACCCTGAAACACAACAACCAACGATGCAACAGCAAGTAGCACAAAGCCAAACCCCGCAAGTGACCAATAACTCAGGGCAATCAGCTGCCATGCCACAAGGGCAAGTGCAACAATCTGTACCGCAACAAATGATGCAGCAGACTCCAGTGCAAGGTCAGCAATATCAGTGGGTGCAAGTACCTGTCAATTCAGCCCCAGTGTATGCTAATCAAGGTTATCAAGTTCAGCCTCAGTACCAGCAGCAAGCTATGTATCAAAATCAGCCCGTGTATCAATCACAGCCACAGTTTTCGCAGCCAATGCAGCAAATCAATCCGCAGCAAATGAGCAGTAATGGCATTGATTTAAGTAAATATAAGGTGCTAGGCAAGCCGCTTGATGGTCAGCCAAGTCAACCGGCTTCTCAACCATCAACAAATGATGAATTAAGAGATGTGCCAGATACATTGAAAGATGCCTTTGCTAAAGCGGTTGAAGATGTTGATAACAAACATAGTGTTGATATTACCCGTAGCACTAAAAACACGTCTTATGCAGAGCCTATTGAGCTCTTGCCTGACGCATTACAAAGCCTTATTCCTACCATTAAATACCAAGCGCATATTTATGCTTCAGAAACATCGAAGCGCTGGATCAAGTTAAATGGTCGAGAGTTATATGAAGGCGATAACATTGGTGTTCTATCTGTGGTTGAAATTACCCCAGAGCAGAGCTTATTAAGTTACGATGGCTATGAGTTTACCTTAAAAGCATTACAAGACTGGCCTGAATAGCCAGTCCTGAGCTTAAGGGATTAAGGTAAAATTGAGTTCTTAAAAAAGCGGATCAGGTCGATGTTGAACTCAGTCGGCCTGACGGCGGCTTCTAAACTGTCGTGACAGCGACTATTTGCTAAGTTTATATCCTGTATTTCGGTATAGCGTGCATGTTTAGCGTTATAGAACACTTTAACTTGAGGTTTTAAAGGGCTAGTAGGGTTACTGTGAGTGACCACACCTAATTTTTGGCTTTCAAGTTTCACTAAGGTGCCGACTGGGTGAACACCGATGCACTGAATAAACTTAGTGACTAGGTCTCCGTCAAAGCTATCTGGACAGCCGTCTTTTAATATTTTAAATGCCTTAATTGGCTCCATACCAGCTTTATAGACCCGCTCTGCGGTTAATGCATCATAAACATCAACAATCGAAGCCATACGTACGTACAAGCTAATCTCTTCAGCACTTTTACCAAATGGGTAGCCACTGCCGTCTAAGCGTTCGTGATGGAAGCCTGCTATATCAACAGCAATTCCGCTCAAGCCTGCTTGTTCTAAAATTTCTTTACTAAAACGAGCATGGTCTTGAATAGTTTGGTATTCGGCATCGGTTAATTTGCCGGGTTTATTGAGTATTTCATCGGGAATATTTATTTTTCCAATATCGTGCAGTAAAGCACCGGTCGCAAGCTCCTCAATAATGGTTTTTTCGATACCTAAGTGTTTAGCAAAGATACTAATTAAAATCGAAACATTGATTGAATGTTCAAGTAGATAAGTATCTTTGTCACGCATACGGGTGATACAAGCAAGCGCATCTTGGTTACGAAAAACCGAGTCAATAAATCCAGTCGCGAGCTCTTGAAAAGGGGCAATATCAATTTTGTTGCCATTACGAATATCGTCAAAGGCTTTACTTTGTAATGATCTTGCTTCGTTATATAAGTTATTGGCTTTAGTCATTTCTGCCGACACACTGTGAGTGGTGTGCCAAGGATCGAAAGCGGCAGCGTCTCCTACTGGTTGCGGATTGTGTTGCTGCTCAACCACTTTATTGTCACTGTCTAAGGTCAGTGTTTTGTCTGGATCGATCGCAATTTCTAATATGCCAGCTTTGATCAGCTTGTCTATACTTCCCTGTGTTTTAACCCAACCTTGGTTTTTTATACGGATCTTGCCTGTTTGTTTTGTCACGCTCTGTACAAACATGCCCGGCTTAAGTTGATTGATAGGAAGTGTTTTCAAGACCTTTACTTCTAAACGACTACAATAATATAAAATTAGCAGAAAGTTCGTGTATCAGTAAATAATAATAGTAAAAAGGAGGGGTTTTTATGGCTGTAAACAAAAAGCCCTCGACTAGCGAGGGCTTTCTCATTTAGTTATTGCAATACAACTTACTCGTCGTCTTCAACCAAGGTCATTAGTGATGTGTTACCACCTGATGCGGTTGTATCAACGCTGATTGTTTTCTCAGTCAGTAAGCGCTTGATTAGCGTGTCGTAGTACTCAGAGCTGATCACTGGCAGGATTGCACCTTTACGTTGTGCTAGCTGCTGGCTAAAGTAGCCTAAACGTGATGAACGAGCTGCAACAACCGCACCTGCAAGGTGAGGGTGCGCTAAGATAGCTTGTAACTGATTAGGTTTAGCAACTTGGAATACACCTTCAGCGATACCTGTAGAGATAAACTTGTCTCTGAATGCAACCGCTTCGTCAAAGAATAACTCAGAAGCAACCGTGATTACCGTGTTACCAGCAGCAAGTGCTGTGATAACCGAAATTGCCCAGAAGTTAAATGACGTACTCTTATCTGCATAACAAACCACACAACCACGAGGCTCTAAGTGAAGTGTGTTTGACTCACCCGTTGGCCCAGGCAACACAGTGTGCTTACGCATGTGTTTTTCAAGACGGTTAAGTTGCGCACGTGCATCAGCTAGCGTTAATGCTAAGTCATCGGCAAGCTCGTCAATAATTTCTACAGTCGCTACTTTTGCAAGTAATTGACGTACAGCAGAAACTCGGTCATTTAGTGGTGTCGCACGCCAGATCTTCTCATCGCGTAATGAGTTATCCATTAGCTTAGCAACTTGCTCAGCTGCACCTGAATAGTGGTGAGTATCTAACTCATCAGGTGTTAGGTTAGTCATTTGTACGTTATCTGGTGATGCTTTTTCTTTCACTAGACGTTGTAGGTAGTTAGGGCCACCCGCTTTAGGACCAGTACCAGATAAACCACGGCCACCGAAAGGTTGTACGCCAACAATCGCACCGATCATATTACGGTTGATGTAAACGTTACCCGCACGTGACATTTTCGCTAGGTACTCACAGCGCTCTTCGATACGTGAATGCACACCCATCGTTAAGCCAAAGCCCGTGCCATTGATTTGGTCAATCACGTTATCAAGCTCTGTGCCTTTAAAGCGGATGATATGTACACAAGGACCAAATACTTCGCGCTTAAGTACAGATAAATCTTTGATTTCGTATAAACGAGGCGCAAAGAAGTAAGCACCATTTTCACTGTTATCAGGAATAGCACACTCATAGTGAAGTGTTGCATTACCTTTTAAGTATTCAACGTGGTCACTTAAGTTTTTAAGTGCTTTTTCGTCGATAACCGGGCCGATATCAGTTGAAAGTAATGAAGGGTCGCCAACGTGAAGTTCTTTTAAAGCGCCTTTGATCATCTCAATGATGCCATCAGCAACGTCTTCTTGTAAGAATAATACACGTAGTGCAGAACAGCGTTGACCAGCACTTTGGAAACCTGAACTGATTACATCATCAACAACTTGCTCTGGTAGAGCAGTTGAGTCAACGATCATACAGTTTTGACCACCCGTTTCAGCAATAAGCGGTACTTGAATATCATTACGCGCAGCCAATGTTTGCGAAATAACAGTACCGGTTTCTGTAGAACCTGTGAACATAACAGCTTGAATACGCTCATCAGGAACGATTGTTTTACCTACTTCGCTACCACGAGCAATAACAGGTTGTACAACGTGCTCTGGTAAGCCAACAGATAGCATAAGTTCAATGGTACGAAGTGCAATTAAGCTTGTTTGCTCAGCAGGTTTAGCAATAACTGTGTTACCTGTCACGATTGCCGCAGCAACTTGACCTAGGAAGATTGCAAGTGGGAAGTTCCATGGGCTGATACATAAGATCACACCACGTGCTTCAAAACGCTCATCTTCAGAAAGTTCCTCAGCGCGTGCAGCGTAGTAGCGGCAGAAATCCACTGCTTCACGAACTTCATCGATACCATCTTGAGTTACTTTACCTGCTTCTTTGATACACAGTGCCACTAACTCATCGTGGTGACGCTCTAAGATATCAGCAACACGGCGTAATAGGTTTGCGCGCTCTTTTACTGGCGTTTGTGACCATGACTCAAATGCTTTTTCTGCATTTTCTAAAAGTGCAGTCATTTCGTCTGAAGATTGTAGCTTCACATGACCAATGATTTCTTTGTGATTCGCAGGGTTCTTCACCGGAAGAGAGCCTTCTGGCACATCGCTTAATTCAATGCGGTGCTCAGCAAACCAGGTATCAAGGTTTTCTTTAAATGGTGTGATTACATTGATATCAGTTAAGTCCATGCCTTTTGAATTAGCACGTTCTTCACCGTATAAATCAATTGGCATCTTAATTTGCGTGTTGTACTTGTTACGTAAACCTTGCAGTGTTTCTACAGGGTCAGGTAACAGTGATTCAACAGGCTTAGTGGTATCAACAATCGCATTTACGAATGATGAGTTTGCACCGTTTTCTAATAAGCGACGTACTAAGTAGGCAAGTAAGTCTTCATGTTGACCTACAGGCGCGTAAACACGACATTGAATTTTTTCTTGGCTTACGATTTGGTCGAATAACGACTCACCCATACCGTGTAGGCGTTGGAATTCAAAACCTTCGTTGTCACCTTTTGCAACTTCTAAAATAGTTGCCGCAGTGTAGGCGTTGTGTGTAGCAAATTGCGGGTACAGTACATCACGTGCTTCAAGTAGTTTGATAGCACAGGCTTTGTAAGAAACGTCTGTGGTCGCTTTACGCGTGAATACCGGGTAGTGATCTAAACCATCTTGTTGAGTGGTTTTGATTTCTGTATCCCAGTATGCGCCTTTTACAAGACGAACCATTAGTTTACGACCAACGCGACGAGCTAGCTCTGCAACCCATTCAACCACAAAAATAGCGCGTTTTTGGTATGCTTGAACTGCTAAACCAAAGCCGTTCCAGTTACCTAAATCGTCATCACTGAATACCGCTTCAATAACATCTAAAGAGATATCTAAGCGGTCAGCTTCTTCAGCATCAACAGTAAAGCCGATATCGTAGCTTTTCGCTGCAAGCGCAAGTTCTTTTAACTTAGGTACGATTTCAGCAATAACACGTTCACGATGTGTGAATTCATAGCGTGGGTGAATCGCAGAAATTTTAACTGAGATACCAGGGCTCTTGATTGGACCACGGCCATTTGCCGCTTTACCAATTGCGTGGATAGCTGTCATGTAGCTGTTGAAGTAACGCTCCGCATCTTTCATTGTGCGTGCGCCTTCACCTAGCATATCGTATGAGTATACGTAGCCTTTTTGCTCTTTATCGGCTGCACGTTCAATCGCTTCGTTGATAGTACGACCCATAACGAATTGCTTACCCATGATCTTCATCGCGAAGTTCACAGATTTACGAATAACAGGCTCACCTAAACGACCAATTGTTTTTTTAAGAACACCGAATTGCTGCTCTTTTGATTTGTCGCTGTAGTTAACCATTTTACCGGTTACTAACAGACCCCAAGAAGAGGCGTTTACAAATAAAGAATCGCTGCTACCTAAATGCGAGCTCCAGTCACCTTTAGCAAGTTTGTCACGAATTAGTGACTCTTGCGTTGCTTTATCTGGAACACGTAATAGTGCTTCTGCAAGACACATTAATACAACGCCTTCTTCACTCGAAAGTGAGAATTCATTTAGTAATGCATCTACACCGCTTTGACCATCCTGATCGCGACGGATATTTAAAACCATTTGACGAGCACGTTCCCACGCTCGGCTACGCGCTTTCACGCCTACTTCAGCCAAAGGCAAAATATGATCAATAACCGCATTTTCGTCAATACGGTAGAAATCACGGATCTTTTGTCTAATTGGACATTCAGTTGTCAAATCGCCATTAAATAGCATATGTAACCCTCTGGTATGTGGAGTCTAGAAATGAACTTATTGCATTTCTTACCATTGATATAATTCGTGCATTCTAATTAAAATCCAGCAGAATATGCTGGTTAAATTTTTCGATTTACGATAATTTACAGGGCATACCGTTAACTTAGCCGCATAAAATTCTGTTATGACCAGTCCGAATAGATTACGCATGTTAGATCGCATCGATTTAGCAATTTTAGACGCTCTGCAAAAAAATGGCAGAATATCGAACGTAAACCTCGCAAAACAGGTAAATCTGAGCCCAAGCCCGTGTCTAGATCGTGTAAAACGTTTAGAGCAAGAAGGCTACATCGAAGGCTATTACGCAAAGCTTAGCGAAGCAAAACTTAACCAGAGCTTGTTAGCACATGTACAGGTATCATTGGTGACCTCGAATACATCGGTATTTAAAGTGTTTCGCGAATATATATTGAATATTCCGCAAGTGGTTGAATGCGACATGGTCGCTGGTGGCTATGACTACCTATTAAAAGTACGGGTCTCAGATATGGATGAATATCGCCAAGTACTGGGTGATTTAGTTGATATTCCCGGAGTGGGTACGCATCACACCTATATGGTGATCGAAAAAATAAAACAGGACACAGGCCTTAGATTCGATATTTAACGTAAGGAAACCGAGTGGTTTCCTATCTTTCTGTAGCACTGAACGAACGGCGCTACAGTTTATACAACTAACCTAATTGATGTTAATTTTTGATAGTTTTGCTTTGAGTGTTGCCAGCATCGAATCGACAGAACTGTCTTCCTGATTAAGCCCTTCCATGAGCGTCATAAAGTAAATATCAATAATGATATCTGCATCTAAAGCGGTTGCTTCATTGTCATTGATCAGGCGCTTTTTGAATGCTTTAAGCTGCGGTTCAAGCTCGTTCTGTTGCCACATAATTTCTTTAAATAACTCTCGGCTAAACTCCTTTTTTGCAAGGTAAAACTCATAAAGAAAACAAGCGTAATGGTACATTCTATCTGTCGCTGTAGTACTCGAATCTGAATGTTTAGCGCGGCTTAGAATGTCTTCTAGTTCACTCTCAAAACTGTATTTAAGAATCTCAACTTTAGTCGCAAAGTGACTAAATACTGTGCCATTGGCGACATTAGCTGCTCTTGCAATATCTCGTGTGCTGGTCTGGTGGTAGCCGAGCTCTGAAAAAAGCTGCCATGAGGCTGTAAGTATCTGTTGTTTTGTTTGCTCTTTTTTGGTCACTGAACACTCCAATTTTTATGCTATTTAACCAGAAATTAAAAAAAACTCAATCAAAGGTGTTGTAAATTGAGCGTGCTCAATATTAAAATGAGCGCGCTCAATTAAATGGATGGTTGCACTATGAATAAATTAAAACGCTTAATTGGTTATGTATTATTCGTACCTGGTATTTGCTTTTATAGCTTTATCTTAGGCCCTCTGCTTATTGCAGTGCTATTGCCTGGAGGCTTGGTATTGTTATTGCTTATCTTAGGTTACAAAGAGGGGTTTTTAGTGTTAAAGCAAGAAGTGTTTAATACTCTTAGACAAAAATGCTCTTGAGTAAAAAGTGGATAAGTTTAAAAAAATAAACCCTGCAAAATGCAGGGTTTATTTTTGTCAAAATGGGGAGGAGGTTTATGCCCAGCCGTCGTAACGTTTACGACGAGATAACACCACGGTTAGGATAATACCAAGTAGTAAGCCGATGAACGCAATTGCGCCGCCATAAGTTAATAACTGACGTTTCTCTTTGGCACTGGCTGTTTGCTTAGCATTACGCTCAGACTCAATAGTACTTTTAAGTGCTTCAATTTGCTTGCTAAGCGCTAGGTTTTGCTCTGTTAGTGATTTGTTCTGCTCTTGTAGTTGTGGTAGTTCAATTTCAGCTTGACGAAGCTGTTCTTGCATTACCGTCATGTCGTTATTCAGCGCTTGAAACTGTTGTTGAATACCTGCGTTTTCAGTAACAAATTTTGACTCTACCCAACCTTCACGATCTTTATCATCACGAATTTTAAAGTAGCCATTATCTTCACCCGACAATAACACTATTTGTGTACCTGCATCGACTGAACCTAAAATGCGGTAGTTTTTGCTTGGACCTGAGTGCATAAAGGTGTACAGGTTATCGACTATGTAGGCGGTGTTTTGGCTGTCGCTGCTTGGTGCTTCTTCTGCGTAGCTAATAAAAGAGGTGGCCGCAAGGAGCAACCCAAAAATACACTGTTTTAACATCAATCTACCTTGTTAATGTGATCTTGCCTATAAGTGGCTAAATTTATAATTTCTTTATGTATAGAGATAGTAGGGATTTCAACTATTAATAGCAAGGCTGATATTGTAATCCGTGCGTGGGCTTAACCGCAAAAAACAGGAAAAAATTTGCATTAACAGTCTGCTTTGTTTATTTTGATCACTTATTTATTTTAAATGTACTCCGCAAAGCGAATGGATACTGAGATAGAACTGAAGTTTTTGGTGTCAGATGCCGTTGTTCCACTGATCCCCGCATTAATTACCCAATTTGCAAAAACCGTTACCAATAAACCGTCACGCAACTTACAAAATGCTTATTACGATACGCCAAGCCGAGAATTACGAGCTTTAGATATTGGCCTTCGTACTCGCTGTTGTGATGGTGAGTGTGAACAAACTATCAAGCTTGCTGGCGAAGTGGTTGGCGGCTTACATCAGCGCCCAGAATACAATTTACCACTGTCAGGTAACCGCCCCGATTTACTCGCATTTGATGCTGCTATTTGGCCGCATGGCATGCAAGTGACTGCTATTGCAGAAAACCTATACCCAATTTTTAGCACTAACTTTATACGCCGTACTTGGTTACTCGAAACCGAAAATGGCGCAAAAATTGAAGTGGTATTAGATAAAGGTGAAGTGGCGGCATCGGGCCAAGTTGAGCCAATCTCTGAACTTGAAATCGAACTGATTGAAGGTAGTCGCAATGAGTTGTTTGCTTTGGCAGATAAACTGGTAAGTGAAAGCCATGTTCGCTTAGGGCTTTATTCTAAAGCTGCTCGAGGTTATCGTCTTGCAGATGACAAACCATTAAAAGCAAGCAAATCAATTGGCTTTGTGCCACTAAAACGTGGTGCAACCCAAGAACAAGCTTTAGTAGAAAGTATTAACTACGCGATTCGCTTTGTACAAAAACATGAAGCCTGCTACTTCATAAAACCAAGCTTAAAAACCCTTAAGCGTGTCACCGACGGTATTCGTTTGATTCGCCATACATTTTGGCTGTTTGACGATATTGTTAGTAAAGACGATACCGACTCATTACGTACAGAATTAAAGTGGTTATTAAGCGAATTAGCATGGGTTGAAAATGCTATTCAGCTAAAAACCTACACATCTAAGCGCCATGCGTACTACAAAAAAATCAACAGTGCGCCTGAGCTCACTCAAGTTATTAATGACTTAAAAGAGTTGCAGCCAAGCATTGAAGATATCGAAAAACTTTTCCATAGCACCCGATACAATCGCTTATTATTACAATTAACAACCTGGTTGATTGAAAAACAATGGCGTAAGTCATGGGGGCAAACTGAGTTTCAAGCTGCTGAAAAACCTGTTGCCGATATTGCTAAGCGTTTATTTGCTAAAGATTGGCACGATATGCACGAACTTATTCCTGAGCAGCAAGTGTTTACAGATAAAGACTATTTGGCACTGCGCACCCGCCTTGAAAACTCATTACTCAGCGGCAACTGCTTAGGCGCTTTGTTCGATAAAGAAGATCGAAACGAGTTTCGTATGCCGTGGGTTGATATCTCTCATGGTATTTATGAGTTAAGCACCCTTGAGTACTTAAAGCAGTTATGTGCAGGGCAAGACGACTTAGAGCTAACAAAAATTCAATCATGGCTTGATCAAAAGTCAGAATTTTTGGTCAGTGCAATGGAGCAAAGTCGCCACGCGTCATTTAATACAGACCCTTATTGGTTTTAAATAAATGCGCTTGTGCCTATGGATAGGGTTAGCATGTTTGAGTCTCTCGGCAGTGGCTAACCCTATTGAATGGCAAACCTACAAACAGCAAGACGATATAAAGGTTAGCTATAAAAAGCACGAAACTGGCATTATAGAAATTAATGCTTCTGTGCTGGTAAAAAATGCTAAGGCCAGTGACTTTATGGCGCTGTTAAGTGATACCGACAACGCGCCCAATTGGCTCGAAAATGTTAAAAGCGTGACTTTAATGGAGCGCTTAAGCCCCTCAGAAACCCTTGTTTACACTCACTTTAACTCGCCTTGGCCGGTGTTAGATCGCGATTTGGTGAGTTACTCTTGTTATCATGCCTTAGGTGAACATAAAACAGAGCTAAAAATTATCAGTCAGCCATACGCTAAAGCAGAAGTCTCTGGGGTTGTGCGTATTAAAGAGCTCAGGGCTTATTGGCGTTTAGATGAGCAGCAAAGTAATTTATTGGTAAGCCATCAGGCCTATGCTGATCCGGGTGGCTCAATCCCGCATTGGTTGAGCAATAAGGTATCGCTAAAAAGCGTTTATAAAACGCTACAAGCACTGACAGAGCAATTAACCAATAATCAGTTCTCGCGAGATAACTTAATAAGTCAGTTAGGTTCGTGTTCATAAAAAAAGCGCCAAAAGGCGCTTTTTTCATTTTATCTAACCTATTACAGGCCAGCAGCTGCGCGAAGTGCGTCTGCTTTGTCTGTACGCTCCCAAGGGAACTCATCACGACCGAAGTGACCGTATGCCGCAGTCGGTTGATAGATAGGACGCTCAAGATCAAGCATTTGGATTAAGCCGTAAGGACGTAGGTCGAAGTGCTCACGTACTAATTCGATTAGACGCGCTTCTTCTAATTTACCTGTACCAAATGTCTCGATGCTGATAGATGTTGGCTCTGCAACACCGATAGCGTAAGAAACTTGTAGCTCACATTTGTCAGCAAGGCCAGCAGCAACCACGTTTTTAGCAACGTAACGAGCAGCATATGCAGCTGAACGGTCAACTTTTGATGGATCTTTACCAGAGAAAGCACCACCACCGTGACGGGCCATACCGCCGTATGTATCAACGATGATTTTACGACCTGTAAGACCACAGTCACCCATTGGGCCACCGATTACGAAACGGCCAGTTGGGTTGATGAAGAACTTAGTTGCGCTAGAGATTAGCTCAGCTGGAAGAACTGGCTTAATGATCGTTTCCATTACCGCTTCAACTAAGTCGTTTTGTGAGATTGAATCACAGTGTTGAGTTGAAAGAACAACGGCATCAATACCAACAGGCTTGCCATTTTCGTATGCAAACGTTACTTGAGATTTTGCATCTGGGCGTAACCAGTTAAGCTCACCGCTTTTACGAACTTCAGCTTGGCGCTGAACTAGACGATGTGAATAAGTGATTGGTGCAGGCATTAACACGTCAGTTTCATTACATGCGTAACCGAACATTAGACCTTGGTCACCAGCACCTTGCTCTTCAGGTCGAGCACGGTCAACACCTTGGTTGATGTCTGGAGATTGTTTACCGATAGTGTTTAGGATTGCACAAGAGTCAGCATCGAAACCCATGTCTGAGTGCGTGTAACCGATTTCACGTACTGTTTTACGTGTGATTTCTTCGATATCAACCCAAGCGCTAGTTGTGATTTCACCACCAACCATCACCATGCCAGTTTTAACGTAAGTCTCACATGCAACACGGGCATGAGAATCTTGCTCTAAGATAGCATCTAGAACCGCGTCAGAGATTTGGTCCGCGATTTTATCCGGATGACCTTCAGAAACAGATTCAGAAGTAAATAAATGTTTTGCCATTGTATTTCTGCTCACAAATATTGCGCTTCACAAACGTCGGTAATAGCGCTAAAAAATTAAGGGGCGTATTTTATCTAAAACAAATATGTTTGCATAGTAATTTTACGCCTAGACGTCCATTTAAAATTAGTAATAACGTATTGTTCTTAACAAACGCCCATAAATGGTGCATTTAATGCGGATTTTTAATTGCACTGTACCCTTACAATAAGTAAGAATGGGGCTTCATAAACAACCAGCGCAAATACATAAAGGTAGGAGAATTCATGCCATCACGCAAAGAACTTGCAAATGCTATTCGCGTCTTATCAATGGACGCAGTACAACAGGCCAAATCTGGTCACCCTGGCGCCCCTATGGGCATGGCAGATATCGCAGAAGTACTATGGCGCGATTATCTAAAGCACAATCCAACGAATCCAGAGTGGGCAGACCGAGATCGATTTATTCTTTCGAATGGCCACGGTTCAATGCTGATCTATTCTCTACTGCACTTAAGTGGCTATGACTTACCACTAGAGGAAATTAAAAACTTCCGTCAAATGCACTCAAAAACACCGGGTCACCCAGAGTATGGATATGCACCAGGTATTGAGACTACTACGGGTCCATTAGGTCAAGGGATCACAAATGCAGTGGGCATGGCAATTGCCGAAAAAGCGCTAGCTGCACAGTTTAACCGTGAAGGCCACGATATTGTTGATCACTTCACGTATGCATTCATGGGTGATGGCTGTTTAATGGAAGGTATTTCACACGAAGCCTGTTCATTAGCCGGTACATTAGGCCTAGGTAAACTAGTTGCGTTTTGGGATGACAACGGCATCTCAATTGATGGTGAAGTAGAAGGTTGGTTCAGCGATGACACACCAGCGCGCTTCAAAGCATACGGCTGGCACGTAGTTAGCGATGTTGATGGTCATAACCCTGATGCAATTCGCGCCGCTATCGAAGAAGCGCGTAGCATTACTGATAAGCCATCATTAATCTGTTGTAAAACAGTGATTGGTTATGGTTCACCTAATAAATCAGGTAGCCATGATTGTCACGGTGCACCACTAGGTGAAGACGAAATTAAAGCATCTCGTGAGTTCCTTGGTTGGACTGGCGATGCATTCGAAATCCCAGCTGATATCTATAGCGAGTGGGATGGCAAAGAAAAAGGTAAGCAACTAGAAGCAAGCTGGGACGAAAAATTTGCAGCTTATGAAAGTGCATACCCTGAACTTGCTGCTGAGTTTAAGCGCCGTACAAACGGTGAGCTACCGGCAGATTGGGCTGAAAAGTCACAAGCTTACATCGAAGAGCTACAAGCAAACCCTGCAAACCCTGCAACACGTAAAGCATCACAAAATGCATTAAACGCGTTTGGTCCGTTACTACCAGAATTCATGGGTGGCTCTGCTGACCTTGCTGGTTCTAACTTAACACTTTGGGATGGCTCAAAAGGCCTAGAAGCAAACGATGCAAGCGGTAACTACATTTTCTACGGCGTACGTGAATTTGGTATGTCAGCGATTATGAATGGTATTGCACTGCATAAAGGCTTTATTCCTTACGGTGCTACATTCTTAATGTTCATGGAATACGCACGTAACGCAGTACGTATGGCGGCACTAATGAAGCAACCAAGTATCTTCGTATACACGCACGATTCAATTGGTTTAGGTGAAGATGGTCCGACGCACCAACCGGTAGAGCAGATCGCAAGCATGCGATTAACGCCTAACTTAGTTAACTGGCGCCCATGTGACCAAGTTGAGTCAGCGATTGCATGGCAACAAGCTATTGAGCGTAAAGATGGCCCAACGTCACTCATTTTCACTCGTCAAGGCCTTGAGCAACAAGCGCGTACTGCACAGCAGTTAGCCGATGTGAAAAAAGGTGGTTACGTACTTGGCTGTGACGGTGAGCCAGAGCTTATCCTTATTGCAACAGGTTCTGAAGTACAGCTTGCACAAGATGCCGCTGCAGAACTTCGTTCACAAGGTAAAAAAGTACGTGTGGTATCTATGCCTTCAACTGATTTATTTGATGAGCAAGACGCTGCGTATAAAGAAAGCGTACTACCAGCAAGCGTTACACGCCGCGTAGCAATCGAAGCGGGCATCGCAGACTACTGGTACAAATACGTAGGTCTAAATGGTGCAGTAGTCGGCATGACGACATTCGGTGAGTCAGCTCCTGCAGGCGAGCTATTCAAGCACTTTGGTTTCACTGTTGAAAACATCGTAAACAAAGCAAACACCTTGTTCTAAGGTTAAGCCGCTAAATTTTAAAAGCCCGCCCTGTATAGCACAGCGCGGGCTTTTTTGTGTTTGACTGGTAGGTTGAGTAGAACGGAGTGAAACCCAACACATTTGCTGGCACATAAACCTTACTCCTCGTGGCGTGCTCAAGTACGCTCTTCAATTATCACATCATGCAAATTGTTAAGCTTTCCCTATGTATTATAAGGGATTGGTTAATAGTGGCTTTCTGCTATATTATCGTCCAGTCAAAGTAATATTTAAGGAATGAAAATGAAATGGTTGTATATGCTGGCTTTACTGTTAGCTAGTTTTAATAGCTTTGCTTTATGTTTTGATATGTCGTTTTTTCGAGTGGGTGTTTGTGGAGACGATCTTGAAAGTATTAGTATCGATTTACCATTTATTTTATGGGTGATTGCGGTTGTTTTATTTGGGCAGTTATTAGTAAAAAGCAAGGTTAATGCTTACTTACTATCTTTACTTTTTATTCTCTCTCTACCACTTAGCCCAATTGTTCTTTTAGTGACTTACAGCTTTAAGTTAATTAGTAGAAATTATAAAAAAGTATTGAGAAAAAGTGAGCAAGAAGATACTCAAGAAGTAGAGGAAAAAAGCTTTTCTCTTTCAGACCAAAGCACTTTGATGATCGGTGAATATACATTTAATTACGAAGAAAAAAGCATTTCAAAAGATGAGCAAGTAACTTATTTAGAACCAAAAATGATGCAAGTACTTAGCTATTTAATAGAGCAACAACCTAGAGTCATCAGCTTAGAAGAGCTACACAGCAATGTTTGGCAAAATCAAATAGTCACCGACACTGCTATTCGCCGAGTAATTAGTAAGTTGCGAAATGCCTTTTCAGATACTGATACAAAAAACCCTAAATATATAAAGTCCCAGATGAAAAGAGGGTATCAATTCATAGCTGAAGTTTTTAGCTAACTTATTGATTTATTGGTATTGTTGTTGGTGTGATTATAGTTATAACTTTGGTTATAAGTAAGTGACGATTAAGTAATGGCTAAATTATGGTGTAATTTTCAGAGTCATTTAAATTGAAATGACAGAGGCAGTTGCTTGCTTCTTTTTACTTTTAATTTAATAAGGAAATGACCATGAAATACATCGTTACAGCCATCGCTTTAATATCTATGGCAGCACTTACTTTTTACGCACTAAATACAAGTCAGTGTATATCTTTCGATCTTTTATTAGTCGAAGTTGCTTTCGGAAGCTGCGAATTGAAGGCTGAAAATACGAGCTTGTTATCGTATCTTATTCTCGCTGGCTGGCTAATTTGTAATTTCTTATATGGTAAGTTTTACATTAATGGAACATCTCCAAGAGTATTAACTCCATTGTTGTTTATTGTTGGTCTACCTGGAACTTTCTTTGTTTTCTTACTTGTTCAGTTTATTAAAGATAATAAAAAGCCAGCTTAAATATAAGTATTAATTGAATTATCTTCAGTTGCTGCACGCTTAAAATTCGGGCAGGGTGGATTAGATTTAACAAAACAACAGGAGTGAGGATGTCTCAATTTGATAATGTAAGTGTGCTGAAAAAAGCCAATGTGTATTTTGACGGTAAAGTGTCTAGCCGGACTGTGGTATTTGCTGATGGCAGCACGAAGACGTTAGGCTTTATGCAACCGGGTGAGTTTGAGTTTGCTACGAGCAAAAAAGAGTTGATGGAGCTTAACGGTGGCAGTTGGCAAGTGCTATTACCCGGTGAGAGCGAATGGCAAACGATGCAAGCTGGAGAGTCTTTTACCGTTGATGCAAATGTTACCTTTCTAGTAAAGGTCAGCGAATTTGCTGATTATTGTTGTTCGTACAGTTAGTGAGCAGTTGTTAACCTCTCTGAAAAGCCCGTGTGATGCGGGCTTTTGCATATTTTATCCGAAACGCATGATCTAAATCATCTGTGGTTACAATCAATTACTAATTATCTGCAATTTTCGCTTGTGTTAATTCAATTCGCCCCCAATACTAACTGTGAGGTAACAAGAAAAAAGGATACCCTATGAAGATTAATATTTCTGGTCATCATGTTGACGTTACTGAGGCTGTTAGAGCTCATATCAACGAGAAGTTCTCGAAAATTGCTAGCCATTTTCCATCATTAATATCACTCGATATTATTCTTTCAAAAGAACACAATAAGTATCAGGCTGAGATTAGTACAACCTATGAAGGCGCACGTTTATCAGTAAAAGCTGAAGATGATGTGATGTACCCAGCTATCGCAGGTGCTGCAAAAAAACTCGATGCATCACTGAAACATCGTAAAGGGCAAATGAAAGCCAAGCTACACGAAAAGCCGGTCAGTACAACTCCGGAAATTGCCCACGAAATCATTCAGGAAATGAACCTGAGCTAATTACAGAGCACTAGCCTAAGCGGCTAGACTTAAAACTAAATCTGAAAAAGCCAACCGTTGCGAAACGCTTGGCTTTTTTGGTTTTAATATTTAACTATCAGCTATCAGTCGTTAGAAGTCAGATTTTAAAAACAACGGCTTGACACAAGTGGTTGGCAGTCTAGTGTTGCTAACTTGCTAACTTGCTAACTTGCTAACTTGCTAACTTGCTAACTTGCTAACTTGCTAACTTGCTCAGCTTCCAATCTCACCTAAAACGCTGTAAGTTGCTTGTTACTAAGAATAAAACACACACAACTTATGCAATCAGCAGTATCAAATTGGCAGTCTAAATTAAATGCTTTAGGGCCGGGGATTTTAATGGCCACAGCCGCCATTGGTGGTTCACATTTAGTGGCGTCAACACAGGCTGGGTCGTTATTTGGCTGGCAGCTATTTTGGCTAATCATTGTAGTAAACGTATTGAAGTATCCATTCTTTCGATTTGGCATGGAGTACACCCTTGCGACCAAACAAAGTTTAGTTGAGGGCTACAAGCAAAAAGGACCTGGGTATTTCTATAGCTTTATTGCGCTTAATATTGTCGCCGCCGTAGTAAATACTGCGGGAGTTTTATTATTAACGGCCAGCCTACTGCACTATGCATTACCTGTCACTGTTTCTGTAACCTTATTATGCTGGCTGATTTTAGCTGTGTGTTTGCTTATTTTGTTGTTAGGGCATTTTAAAGCGCTCGATAATGTCTCAAAGCTCATTATGGGGCTGTTAACGGTTACAACTGTGGCTGCGTTGGTAGTGGCAATTAATAATGGTGCTATGGCGCCAGTTGACTATGTGGGGCCGTCGCCGTACGAACTTGCTATGCTCGGCTTTATGGTCGCTCTCATGGGCTGGATGCCTGCGCCTATCGAAATATCAGCAATTAGCTCACTGTGGCTAAAAGAAAAGCAGCACCAACAACCAGTGACAAAACAACAAGGCTTGTTTGATTTTAATTTGGGCTACTGGCTTACCGCAGCACTTGCGTTAGTGTTTTTCTCATTAGGCGTATTAGTGCAATATGGCCAAGCACAAGCTGTGCAATTAGGTGGAGTCGCCTTTGCAAAGCAGCTAATTGATATGTATGCCCTTACTATGGGCGAGTGGGCAAGGCCACTGGTTTCAGGTATCGCTTTTTTATGTATGTTTGGCACCACGCTTACGGTACTTGACGGCTACGCCAGAACATTAAATGAGTCACATAAACTGCTACCGATTAAACAATCTAAGCACAGTTTAAATATGTGGTTATTACTACAAGCATTTGCAGGTATGGCAGTGATTTTATTCTTTAAATCAGCCCTTGGCCCAATGCTTACTTTTGCCATGACCCTCGCTTTTGTAACCACTCCTGTATTTGCATGGCTGAACTTTAGTTTAGTGCGCTCAGAACCCAGCATTCATCACTCACCTTTATTACGCACCTTAAGCTGGCTAGGCTTAGTTTATTTAGTGGGCTTTGCGCTAGTGTTTTTGGTTTGGAAGGTAATGTAGATTACTTGGCATTTAACTATGCGTAAGGAATATTGTGGTTTAAGGCTACAAAACTATAAAGTTCAAGGTTTGACTACTCAATAATAAAATAGCTTGAGAATTAGGTGTTTCTTATGTGTTGCCAAAAGTGGTACTTTTTGGTTAACATATGTTTCGATTTGTAACTATATAAGGAAATTCCTATGAAAAGGATATTTAAGCTCAAACCTTTTGTTATCGTACCCGCTTTTGCTTTTTTAACAGCATGTGGCTCATCAGACTCAAATGATGATAAAGATACATCATCTGGTAATTCTATCCCAACCATCACTTCAGAAGCAGTAACTACTGCAACTGAAGACGAAAACTATAGCTACACGGTTTTAGTTCAAGACGACGACTCTGAGTTAAGTTTTGCATTAGATACAGCACCTACAGGCATGACCATATCTCAAACGGGTAAGATTGAGTGGCTGCCTACAGAAGGCGTTTTAACTTCAGGTGAGGTGATCGTAAGTGTTAGTGATAATCACAACGATAAGGTGACTCAAATATTCGAAATTACGGTGACACCAGTCAATGATGCCCCTATGGTTGCTGATATCGAAGATCAGATTATCAAAAATGGTGAGTTATTTAATTACCAGCTTAATGTAACAGATCCTGATGATACTATTGAAGGTGGGATAAGTTTCACATTATTGTCTGGTCCTGAAGGCATGGCTGTTTCTGACACTGGCTTATTAAGCTATCAAGCCAATAATACTGAAACAACAGCATATAACGTAAATATTAAAATAAATGATGGCGGTGAAGATAATGCTAGTGCTGCAACCGCGTCTTTCAATCTTGATGCTCAATATTTTGTAGATGTTACTGCGCGAATTAAAGATTACTACACAGAAGATGCTATCTCTAACGCAACCGCATCGATAACAAATGGTAATGGGATATTGGCAACAGGAACTACCGATGGTAACGGTGAGGTATCTTTTTCAGTCCAAGATATAACAATTACTAACCATATGGTTATAACAAGTCATGCTAATGGTTATGCAGAAATGGCTGCACTATTAAACGAAACACGTTTATCTTTACCCACTGATATTTTATTGCAACCTATACATGCGCAAGTAACATTTGATCCCACCATTGCCAGCAACTTACAAGTAGAAGGTGCTGTGTTGGTTGAACTACCAGCGAATAGTTTAGTTAGAGCTGACAACTCGCTAGTAACGGGGCCTGTGAGCGCAGAGTTAACGATTATTAATCCTGCGGTTGATGTGTCTTTGATGCCGGGTGAAATGCTCACAACGGATGAGAATGGAGAAATAAAACCAATCGAATCATTTGGAGCTATAACTGTCACATTTGAAGATGAAAATGGTGAACCCCTAAATCTTGCTGAAAATAACCAAGCTATTATCAATATTCCTGCTGTAGGAGAGCTAGCGAGTACCGTGCCGCTTTACTATTACAATGAGCAGACAGGTTTATGGGTTAAAGAGGGTGAAGCCCAACTTGTTAACAGCGCAGAAGGTAATTTCTACACAGGTTCCGTTTCGCACTTTACTACTTGGAATGCCGACCGAATTTATGAAACTGTATTTATTCATGGTTGCTTAGAAGATAATAACCAAAATCGAATCGCGGGTGCTTTAGTGAACTCCCAAGGACGTGATTACATCGGGTCATCATCTGCTGTAACAGACGTTAACGGAGACTTTTCAATTCCTGTTAAGATGGACAGTACCGTCTTAATTTCATCAACTTCAGGTGGTTTGAGCCGCACATTCTCTGTCGAAACGAATTTAACCGATTTAACTCTTGATGAATGTATTGTGTTAGATGAAGTATTTACCAAAATTAAGCTTAACTGGGGGGCGACTCCATCGGATCTAGATTCTCATTTATGGGGCCCAACAGCGACAGAAGGTGAACAGTTCCATATTTATTTTGGTAGTGATACAGCGACTGTAAACGATATTATTATGTTTTTAGACGTTGATGACATAACAAGTTATGGCCCTGAGGTTATTTCAATCCCAGAATTTCCGCTACCTGGAACTTACACCTATAAAGTACACAATTATTCAAATACACCAGAGATTGACAGCACCACAGCAAAAGTAGAGCTTGTTATAAACAACCAACGCCGTGTGTTTACACCTCCGAGTAGTGGAGTCGAGGATTTGTGGTATGTATTTGATTTGGTTGTAAGTGAAACAGGGGCTGTTGAAATTGTCGAAGTGAATAAGTTTGAAGATGACTTAATTTTGTATACTTCAGCGCAAAATCGTCAGTTTTCAACTCAGAGAAAAGCTCAGCCTTATGAGCAAATGTTCAAAAAGTTAGTTAGTGGTAAGTATTACGCAAAATAACTAATAATAAGCCTCAATAGGTACTTGAGGCTTATTAACTCAACTCCCTAATCGCATTACTAATCCCATCTAGCGTGAGTGGGTACATGCGGTTATCCATTAACTGCTTTATAAAATCAATTGATTGATAATAGCGCCAGTGTTCAACGGGTTGTGGGTTGAGCCAAGCGACTTTATCAAAGTGATTGGTTATGCGGTTTAACCAAGCGCTGCCGGGTTCTTCATTCCAATGCTCCACGCTGCCACCAGGGTAAGCGATTTCGTAAGGGCCCATGGTGGCATCGCCAACAAAGATCACCTTGTAGTCGCTGGTGAACTTGTTAATCAAGGTCATGGTATCAATGACGTTTGAGTGACGACGCTCGTTGTCTTGCCAAACATGCTCATATAAACAGTTATGAAAATAGTAAAACTCAAGGTGTTTAAACTCGCTGTGGGCGGCGCTAAATAGCTCTTCGCAGGTATGAATGTAATCATCCATTGAACCGCCGATATCAAACAACATTAATACTTTTACTGCATTATGGCGCTCTGGTGCCATTTTCACATCCAACATACCGCCTTGCTTTGCAGTTGCGCGGATGGTTTCGGTTAAATCGAGAGTATCACTTGCACCAGTACGGGCAAATTTACGCAGTTTTTTTAGAGCGAGTTTAATGGTGCGCGAGCCGATTTCACGGTCACTATCAAGGTTTCGGTAGCTGCGTTTATCCCACACTTTTACCGCACGGCGATGTCGGTTACCGTCTTGGCCTATGCGCACACCTTCAGGGTTATACCCATAGGCGCCAAATGGTGAAGTGCCACCGGTACCCACCCACTTATTGCCCCCTGCATGGCGCTTTTGCTGCTCTTCAAGGCGTTGCTTGAGGGTTTCCATGAGTTTATCAAGGCCGCCCATGGCTTGTAATTGCGCTTTTTCTTCTTCGCTTAAGTGTTTTTCAAACTCTTTGCGCAGCCAATCATCAGGCAAGGCATGTTGCTGTTTTAAGCTTTCGAGCAGATCAAGGTCGGCCACGCCACTAAAATAATCTGCAAAGGCTTTATCAAAACGATCAAAGTGGGTTTCATCCTTGACCATGATGGTACGCGCTAAGTAATAAAACGCGTCAACATCGGCAAAAATAACCCCTTGCTTGAGCGCATTGATCAAATCAAGTAGCTCTCGCAAACTAACAGGTAAGCGATATTCGCGAAGTTTAAAGAAAAACGCAATTAACATCTTAACGGCGGCTCATAAACGCAAGTTTTTCGATTAAGCTAATGTCTTGCTCGTTCTTCAATAGTGCGCCAAACATTGGCATTAAGCCGCCTTTTTGGCTTTTATCATGCAGTGTTTTAGCGTCTATATCTTCGGCCATCAGTAGCTTTAACCAATCGAGTAGTTCGCTGGTTGATGGCTTTTTCTTAATGCCATTTACGTCACGTAGATTAAAGAACACCTCAAGTGCTTGGCGAACTAAATCTTGTTTAACATGCGGGTGATGTACATCGATAATTTGTGCCATTTCTTCACTACTTGGAAAATCAATGTAATGGAAAAAACAACGACGTAAAAAGGCGTCTGGCAGTTCTTTTTCGTTATTTGACGTAATGATCACAATCGGACGTTGCTTTGCAATAACTCGCTCGCCAGTCTCATAAACATGAAACTCCATTTTATCGAGCTCTAATAGCAAGTCGTTGGGAAATTCAATATCGGCTTTGTCTATTTCATCAATCAATAGCACAGGGCGCTTGTTATGTTGCTCACCATAGGTAAAGGCTTGCCATAATTTCCCTTTTACAATGTAGTTGCTGATATCGTGCACACGCTCATCACCTAACTGGCTATCGCGAAGGCGCGATACCGCATCATATTCATACAGGCCTTGCTGCGCTTTAGTGGTTGATTTGATATGCCATTGAATTAGCGTAGTGTCTAAGCTTTTTGCAAGTTCCTCGGCCAGCATAGTTTTACCTGTGCCGGGTTCACCTTTTATAAGCAGGGGTTTTTCGAGCAATATCGCTGCGTTAACCGCTTGTTTTAATGAGTTACTGGCAATGTAGTTATCGGTTGAATTAAAAAGCACGATGTCACCTTATCTGGTCTGAGCAGTGATTAATAACGTCATGATGCCACAGTTAGTCGGCGTCTGAAAGGTATGCAAAACGCGGTACCGTTTTGCCCTCTACAGTGACGGTTTCTGTAAACATACTAAGCGGGCGTGCCCACATGCCAAATTCGCCGTAAAGCGCTTGATAAATTACCAATGGCTCATTCGTTTCGCTATGAGTGGCAACATATTCAACTTTGTATTTTGGACCTTTGTAATGTTGGTAAATACCGGGTTTGATTGTCATGTGTTTATCTCGCATCTTGGAGTCATTTGGGTATAATTGCAGTTTGCACATTTTACGCTGAAACAAACTGCCTGAACTATGAATTATATTTCGTTAGATGAATACAAAAAAGCCTGGGTTTTTCGTCATAAAGATATGCCGATAAGCAGCGAAGACGCAGCGCAAATAAAACCAATGAGTGCTGAACGAGCTGCTGTTTTATGGACTACCATGGTGAGCCGAGAGCATGATCACCCTGACTTTTTTGATAAAACAGATTGGTGCGGCAAAGACGACAGCTTTTCAGAGACCATTAACTGGGAAAACGCATGGGAAGCGGGCGACGAGCAGTTACCTGAAGAAATCCTAAACCACTTAGCGTGGGAAGCAAACACGACGGTCTATTTTTGTATGGCTCGCGATAATATCATTGAAACCAGCTTTGCCGTTTTTAAGCGTTGTTGGCAAAACTTTATGTTTTTAGCTGATGGTAGTTTGTTACTAGGTAAAAAGCGTGATGCGGTGGTGCAGTTTTTAGAATCTGGTAATGCAAAATTGGGTAAAAAAGGCGCAGTAAAGTAGCGCTCAATAAACGCTCTATGCTATAAAACAGTCAAGCAATTGTTTTATAAGAGCGCGCATTGTCTAAACCAACTTCACAGAGCGAACACTCGCAACAAGCCGAAATTTGGCAAACTGATGCCGAGCGTGCTTTGTATGCGCAGTTATGTAATGCATTTTATGCTCGTGAGATCCCGCGTTTAGTCGATGAACCTGATACTGCAAGGCTTAAACGCTTATTAGCAAGTTTGCCTTACTATATTGAGCGTTTAGCCATGCGTATAGTTAGTGGCGATGCACCATTACAGCTTGATTCACAAAATGGCAGTTGGCTTGAAAAACAAAAAACAACGCCACCTGTTTATAATAAAAAAGACTCAAAAGACTTTTATAGTCAACATGCTAAGCGCGGGTTAATTGTTCCCGTGCTAATTAATGACGAGCAATATACAACTGTGCGCATAGACAGCTTAGATCAAGTAAGCGACAATAAGGTACATTGCAACGAGCTTGGTTGGTTTGATACTTCAGGTGAATCGCTAGAAAACACGCATATTCAACTGCTTAAGCCTGCAAAGGCAGTGATGGCGGCGGCGTGTTGCGGTCATCAATGGCAATTTAATAAACGCATCACACCTAAGCGTTTGTCATTAAGAGAAATGCTACTAGCAAGCAATATAAATTGGCGTAATTTAAAACGCCCTTTGACTTAATTTAACCGCGAAGGAGTGTTCAATGCGGGTTTTTCAATTCGCCTTGTTATGTTTGGCTTTATTTCTGCAATATCGTTTATGGTTTGGTCATAATGGTGTGCAAGATTACACTCGTCTGAAACAAGCGGTTACCTCTCATCAAGACACTAACGCGAAATTATTAAAGCGCAATACTGTACTTAAAGCAGATATAAAAGATCTAAAGCTTGGTCAAGAAGGTATCGAAGAGCGCGCGCGTAATGAATTAGGAATGATTAAACCTGGCGAAACCTTTATTCGCGTTTTGCCGGGCCAACAACAAAATGAAAATTAAGCAAACTATAACCGCCATTGTTCCCGCTGCGGGGGTAGGGAGTCGAATGCAGCATTCGGCGCCAAAGCAGTATATTGAACTGGCGGGTAAAACTATTTTAGAACACACCCTGAGTAAACTTGCAGAACTTAACGAATTAAACACCATCAAAGTAGCAATTAGCGATGATGACGGCTACTTTGCTGATTTACCACACATAGATAAGCGTATTGAGCGTGTGAGTGGTGGTAAAGAGCGCGCTGATTCAGTGCTTAACGCCTTGCTATCACTTGCTGATAATCCACCTGATTGGGTACTTGTGCACGATGCGGCAAGGCCGTTAGTGTGTTTGGCTGATATTCAGCGTTTAATGACAGAATGCATCGCTGCCAATGAAGGCGGTATCTTAGCGTCAAAAGTAAAAGACACCATTAAGCGCGGTCATACCCACAGTGAGCAAACAGTGCCTCGTGATGATTTATGGCAGGCACTCACTCCTCAGTTTTTCCCTTATCAAGCGCTGACTAATGCGCTATCAAGTGCCCTTAAAAATGGTGTGACTATCACTGATGAAGCATCGGCAATTGAATGGGCTAAGCAGCCTGTTAAGCTGGTTGCCGGTCGCAGTGACAATATTAAAATCACCACCCCAGAAGATTTAGATTTAGCAGCATTTTTACTGCAAAAACAACAAAACGAGAGTACCTCATGATTCGAATTGGCCATGGCTTTGATGTACACAAATTTGGCGGCGAAGGCCCGTTGGTAATTTGTGGTGAAAAAATAGATTACCCACAAGGCTTTTTAGCGCATTCAGATGGTGATGTTGCCATTCACGCATTGTGTGATGCTATTTTAGGTGCATTAGCAATGGGGGATATTGGCAAGCATTTTCCAGACACTGCGAGCGAATACGAAAATATTGATAGCCGAATTTTACTACGCCACGTGGTTGGGCTTGCTAAAGAGCAAGGTTACGTACTTGGCAATGCCGATGTGACGATTGTTGCGCAAGCACCAAAAATGTTGCCACATATTCAAGCAATGCGTGAAAACTTATGCCAAGACCTTGAAGCTGATATTTCACAAGTTAATGTGAAAGCAACAACCACAGAGAAGCTAGGATTTGAAGGCCGCAAAGAAGGTATTTCAAGCCACGCAGTGGTGATTATGAGCAAACTAAGCGCATGAGTGAGTTAAACTACCTATACGGTAAACCTCTTTCTAAGGCTGACTTTAAAACTCACGCCGAAGACTTCATGGTTGATGAAGACTTAGGTATTGAGTTTACTGGTTCTGGTGAACATGTTTGCTTGCAGGTTGTAAAAAAAGGCGAAAATACTCAGTTTATTGCGAAACGCATTGCCGAAAAAGCAGGGGTATCTCCACGTGATGTGAGTTATGCAGGCTTAAAAGACCGTCATGGCGTGTGTACACAGTGGTTTAGCGTGCCAGTACCAATTAAAAAGCACATAGAATTTAGTGAACTGAATAACGAGCAATTTTTTGTAATTTCGCAACAGCGCCATAACCGTAAGCTCAGAACGGGTTGCCATAAAGGCAATCGCTTTACCATTACGTTACGCAACGTGACTGAGCCGCTGGATATTTTGTGCCGTATCAACGCGGTGCGTGCAGGGGTGCCTAATTACTTTGGTGAGCAGCGCTTTGGGCATGGTGGTCACAACCTTGAAATGGCAAAGCGCATGTTTGCTGGAGAGCGTATCCGCGATAAAAAATTGCGTGGTTTAGTTATTTCAGCTGCACGATCTTATGTATTTAATGAAATTGTGAGTATGCGGGTTGCCGAGCATGGCCTTGCAAAAACAATGCACCGCGAAGTGTTTATGCTCAGCGGCAGTAATGCATTTTTTGAAGACAACATTAGTGATGACAATATTGCTCGCTTAGCGTCTGGTGATATTGTGATGTCGGCCCCCATGGTTGGTAAAGGCGAAAAAGGCCTGACCGAAACCGAAAAAGTGTGGCTAGAACCTTATCAATCTTGGATAGAGGGGCTTAGCGAACTTGGCCTTAAGAATGAGCGTAGAATGTTACGCCTTATTCCTGATTCATTAGCTGTTGAAACGATTGACGAAACTACTTTAAAGTTAAGTTTTGGTCTACCAAAAGGCTGTTTTGCTACTGCCTTACTGCGTGAGTTGGTGGACTATCAAGATGCAAGCCCCAGAGAACAAAAACAAAAGGATGCGTAAATGAAAATCTTATTGAGCAATGATGATGGCGTACATGCTAAAGGGATTGCGGTTTTGTATCATGCATTAACGCAAATTGCAGATGTGACCTTAGTGGCGCCAGATCGCAATTGCAGTGGCGCAAGTAATTCATTAACGTTAATGAATCCACTGCGTGCAACTACCCTTGATAATGGTTTCATTTCAATTAATGGCACGCCGACTGACTGTGTGCACTTAGGGGTTAACGAGTTAACTGAGCAGCAGCCAGATCTCGTGGTAGCCGGAATAAACCACGGTGCCAATTTAGGTGATGACACCTTGTATTCAGGTACTGTTGCCGCCGCCACTGAAGGCCGCCACTTAGGACTTCCTGCCATTGCTGTGTCGTTATGCTCTAAAGAAGGAAATCACTTTGAAACTGCAGCTGCGATTGCGGTGAGTATTATCAAAGAGTTGGCATCGCACCCATTACCGAAAGATCAAATCATCAACTTAAACGTACCAGATATTCCACTTACTGAGCTAAAAGGAGTTAAGGTAACCCGTTTAGGTTCGCGTCATAAAGCTGAAACCATGACGAAACAACAAGACCCATGGGGCCGTGACATTTATTGGTATGGTACCCTTGGTGCTGAAAGTGATGCAGGTGAAGGCACTGATTTTTACGCCATAAATAATGGTTACGCATCAGTGACCCCGCTTAGTGTTGATATGACAGCGAAAGAAAGTTTACAAGCAGTCGATAGCTGGTTAGCAAATATGGAGATTAATAGTGCTGACTAATTATAATCGCAGCGCACTGGCATTAGCAGAGTTATTGAAACGCGAAGGTGTAGAAGACAGCACTGTGCTTGAAGCGATAGCCTCAACACCCAGACACATTTTTATCGATGATGTTTTACAGCACAAAGCTTATCAAAATACCGCATTGCCAATTGGTCAAGGACAAACGATTTCGCAGCCTTATATTGTCGCACGTATGACTGAGCTACTTCGCTTAGCGGGCGTACGTGATAAAGTGCTCGAAATTGGCACAGGGTCTGGCTACCAAACGGCAATACTGGCAAAAACGTTCACTAAAGTGTGCTCGGTAGAGCGTATAAAAGCACTACAGTGGCAAGCAAAACGCCGTTTGCACAAACTCGATTTATATAATGTCACCATGAAACATGGTGATGGTTGGCAAGGCTGGCAATCACAAGCGCCGTTTGAGGGGATTATTGTTACAGCTGCAGCCGCCACTATGCCACAAGGGTTACTTGCTCAATTGGCTGATGGGGGCGTTATGATTGCACCTATCGGTGAGCAAGATCAGCAATTAATGATGGTCGTTAGAAATGGCGATACTTTCACAGAACATAAAGTTGCACCAGTAAGATTTGTACCTTTGGTACCTGGTGATATTGAATAGGACGTTAAACTTTGAAGTTGTTTACTAAGTTATATGATATGGCACTGGTATGGGCTAAACATCGCCATGCAGAGCGTTATTTAGCAGGGATGAGTTTTGCTGAATCTGTTTTTTTTCCGGTACCACCGGATGTCATGCTAGCACCTATGTCACTTGCTCAACCAGATAAAGCATGGCGTTTTGCCAGCTTTACGACGATTGCTTCAGTGATTGGTGGTATTTTAGGTTACTTACTTGGCTTTTGGTTATTCGAACCTGTGGTCGAGCCGCTGATTGCGCAAATGGGTTGGCAAGCGAAATTTGACACAGCGCTAAGTTGGTTTGAAAACTACGGTGTGTGGGTGGTGTTTTTAGCGGGCTTCTCCCCCATACCTTATAAGGTTTTCACCATAGGTGCTGGTTTGATGCAAATGGCATTTCTGCCGTTTCTAATTGCTTCGGCAATTGGTCGTGGCGCACGCTTTTTCTTAGTGTCGGCTTTAATGAAGTGGGGCGGCGTTAAAATGGAGCAGAAATTACGTCAATATGTTGAAGCGCTTGGCTGGGGATTAGTTGTTTTAGTTGTGGTTGCGTACTTTTTACTGCGATAACCCGTAAAACCATTAAACTAGTACGATAAGGAGCATTTTACGATGAGCAGGCAGATAACAGTCTATGTTACTTTGTTTCTTAGTATTTTGCTCTTTGGTTGTACTTCTCGCGAAGCGCCAGCACCGGTGAGTAGTTTAGACAATAAAGTTAAACCCGCCACTCGCAAAGTAAATATCTCTGGCTCAAAATATGTAGTCAAAAAGGGCGATACTTTATATTCAATTGCTTTTAGCGCTCAGCAAGATTTTCGAACCCTCGCAAAAATAAACGATATTCCAGCACCTTATACCATCTTCCCTGGGCAGAATATTTCGCTCATAAAATCGGCACAAAAACAAAAAAAGACGAAAAAATATACGAATTCGAGTAAAAAGTCTACTGTTTCTATACAAAAAAATAACAAAAAATTAAAGAAAGAGCTTGATCAGCCAAAACAACGAGAGTATGTTCAGAAACAAGCCAACAAAATAATTAGTGAAAAAAAACGTAATTCTAATGCAAAAGTTGTATGGAACTGGCCTGCTAAAGGTAAAGTAACGCAACGCTTCTCTAATAAAGAGAATGGCTTTAAAGGGTTACAGATCACTAATAAACAAGGGGCTTCTGTTGTAGCTGCTGCACATGGAACTGTGGTATACGCGGGCAACGCATTGAGGGGGTATGGTAATTTAATCATTTTGAAACACAATGATGATTACCTAAGTGCTTACGCGCACAATTCAAAGTTGCTTGTAAAGGAAAAACAGGAAGTAAAGGCGGGGCAGAAAATAGCAGAAATGGGCAGTTCAGACTCTACGGTTACGGCTTTGAGATTTGAAATTCGTTATCGGGGTCAAGCAGTCAATCCTGCTAAGTATCTACCTTAGCCATTTAGGGTATTGATAAAGTGATTTAGCTCAATCACATATTTGCTCGGGAGGACGCTTATGGGTCACACAGCAAAACTTGAGAAAAAAACTGACGCGATTGACGATAAATTTGATGACACGGTAGTCGAAGAAGAGTCTTCTGAATTACTTGAAGAAGTCGACAACGAAGATGAAATTTTTGCAAAAGAAGAAGTTGCCAAGAATTTAGATGCTACACAGCTGTATCTTGGTGAGATTGGTTTTTCTCCGCTGTTAAGCGCAGAAGAAGAAGTCTATTTTGCTCGAAAAGCACTGAAAGGCTGTGAAGCCTCTCGCAAGCGAATGATTGAAAGTAATTTACGTTTAGTGGTGAAAATTGCCCGCCGCTATAACAACCGTGGCCTTGCGCTACTAGACCTTATTGAAGAAGGTAATTTAGGCCTTATCAGAGCCGTTGAGAAATTTGACCCAGAACGAGGTTTCCGTTTTTCAACTTATGCAACTTGGTGGATACGTCAAACCATTGAACGTGCCATCATGAACCAAACACGTACGATTCGTTTACCTATTCATGTGGTCAAAGAGCTTAATGTTTATTTAAGAACAGCCCGTGAATTAACGCAGAAACTTGACCATGAACCCACTGCAGAAGAAATTGCAGAGTGCTTAGATAAGCCGGTTGAAGATGTTACTAAGATGCTGCGTTTAAACGAAAAAATCACCTCGGTGGATACACCTATCGGTGGTGAAAATGACAAAGCGTTATTAGATATTATCGCCGATGAGAAAGACTACGGTCCAGAAGGCGAAGTACAAAACAATGACATCAACAAGCACATTGTTGATTGGCTTGGAGAGTTAAACCCGAAACAGCGTGAAGTACTTGCTCGTCGTTTTGGTTTACTGGGCTATGAGCCATCAACCCTTGAAGATGTTGGTCGTGAAATTGGCTTAACACGTGAACGTGTAAGACAAATTCAAGTGGAAGCATTACGTCGCTTAAAAGACATTTTGCAACACGAAGGTTTAAGTACAGATAGCCTATTCGACCAATTCACCTGATTTGACAACAATGAATACCTGATCAAGGGTATCGAACCCACGGGTTCAGAACACACAAAAAAGCTGACGTTACGTCAGCTTTTTTATATCCACTCAAATTTTAAAGTAAATCTTTTAATTGATACAGTAGTTGGTGTGCTTGTCTTGGCGTTAGGCTATCTGGATCAAGCTGTTTTAAGGTTAATTCAAGCTCTGAAGGTTCATCATCAAAACTTAATGTTTGCTGTTGTTGCTCAATAGGGGCAGTAACAGGTTGATGATTCTCAAGCATTTTAAGCTTTTGTTTTGCTTGTTGGATAACCGCTTTTGGTACACCAGCCAAAGCAGCAACTTGTAAACCAAAGCTCTTGCTTGCTGCGCCTTCAAGCACGGTATGCATAAAGGCAATGGTGTCGTTGTGCTCAATGGCATCGAGGTGCACATTAACCAGCCCCGTTTTTTGCTCGGCCAGTTCGGTTAGCTCAAAATAGTGGGTTGCAAACAAAGTTTTAGCAGCAATTTTTGATGCTAAATAATCAGCCGTTGCATAGGCAAGCGATAAACCATCATAAGTTGAAGTACCGCGACCAATTTCATCCATTAGTACCAGTGATTGTGCTGTGGCGTTATTTAAAATAGTTGCTGTTTCGGTCATTTCAACCATGAAGGTTGAGCGTCCTGATGCAAGGTCATCACTTGCGCCAATACGCGTAAAAATACGGTCAATATTCCCAATTTCTGCACTATCAGCAGGAACGTAACAACCAATGTGAGCCATCAAAACAATAAGTGCGGTTTGGCGCATATAGGTCGATTTACCACCCATATTTGGACCTGTGATAATCAACATTTTACGGTCGTTATTAAGCTCTACTGGGTTGGCAATAAACGGGTCTTTCATTACCTGTTCTACCACTGGGTGGCGACCTTGTTTAATGCTGATATTATCGTTATCGCACAGTGTTGGCTTAGCATAATTAAGCGCTTGCGCACGTTCGGCTAAATTGTTCAGTACATCTAAATCTGCTAAAACAGCTGCCATTGTTTGTAACTGCTCAATGTGCGGAGCAATAAACTCAAAGAGTTGCTCGTAAAGCTGTTTTTCAAGTGCTAGCGCTTTTGACTGGCTACCAAGCACTTTATCTTCGTGCTCTTTAAGCTCAGGGATAATATAGCGCTCATTATTTTTTAGCGTTTGACGGCGAATATAATCGGCAGGAACCAAATGCGAGTTAGCGCGACTTACTTCAATAAAAAAGCCATGCACCTTGTTATAGCCAATTTTTAAGGTGCTAATGCCTGTGCGTTCACGCTCACGTTCTTCAAGCTTTTCGAGAATATCGGTTGCGCCTTGGCTTAGGGCACGCCATTCATCAAGCTCACTGTTATAACCCGGGGCAATAACACCCCCATCACGAATAAGCACCGGTGGGGTTTCGATGACAGCACGTTCTAGTAAGTCTTGTAGCTCAGGTAATTGCTGTGATTGCGCTATTATTTGACTAATACGCGGATCGTTGGCGTCCAGAAGTAATTTATGTAATGGTGCCAGAGCTTGCAGTGCGCTACGCAGGCGCGTTAAATCACGCGGGCGTGCTGTGCAAAGCGCTAAACGGGCGATAACACGCTCAATGTCGCCAATTTGCTTTAATGACTCTTGTAGCTCACCACATAATTGCGCATCGATAATTGCACTAATAGCGTTTAGTCGAGAGTTGAGCTCTGTTTTGCTGCGCACTGGTGTATGAATACGACGCTTTAATAAGCGTGAACCCATCGCAGTCGCTGTTTTATCAAGTACTTGCGCAAGCGTGTTTTCGTAGCCGCCTGATAAATTAACTGTTAGTTCAAGGTTTTTACGGGTTGCGGCATCTAAGATCACCGCGTGTTCGTTTTGCTCAAGGGTAATCGCACGAATATGCGGCAGGGCAATACGTTGAGTGTCTTTTACATATTGCATTAAGCAGCCCGCAGCCACCAAAGCAGCGTGTGCTTTGTCTACACCAAAACCAACTAAATCTTTGGTGCCAAATTGGTCGCAAAGTAAATGCTGTGCAGTATCTAAATCAAATTCCCATTCTGGGCGACGACGTGCGCCTTTGATATGTTCAATTAAATGCACATTTGCAAATGTTTCACTATAGAGCAGCTCTGCAGGGGCTAAACGTTGTAATGTTGAGCTAAATGCTTCATCAGTATTTACTTCTAACACATTGAATCTGCCAGAGTTAATATCTAAATAAGCAATACCATATAAGCCTTGTTTACTTTGCCAAACGCTGGTTAGCAAGTTGTCTTGGCGTTCTTGTAATAACGCTTCGTCAGAAATAGTGCCCGGTGTAACAATGCGCACAACTTTACGCTCAACAGGGCCTTTGCTAGTAGCTGGGTCGCCAACTTGTTCACAAATAGCCACCGACTCACCCATTTGTACAAGGCGAGCTAAATAGTTCTCTACTGCGTGATAGGGCACACCCGCCATTGGAATGGGATCGCCACCGGCTTTACCTCGGTGGGTTTGAGAAATATCAAGAAGTTGTGCTGCACGCTTGGCATCATCAAAGAAAAGTTCGTAAAAGTCGCCCATACGATAAAACAATAAAATATCCCGATGCTCGGCTTTTATTTTTAGATACTGCTGCATCATAGGGGTTTGTTGTTTTATAGTGTGCGGTGCATAAAGATCAAACGACATGTATTTACCCAAAGGCTGAATATGGAATTACATCAAGAGATTAAAACACTTGCTGCGAAATTAGGAGCTATTTTAACGGATAAACGCTTATGGATCACTACCGCAGAATCATGCACTGGCGGTGGAGTGAGTTATGCGCTTACCGATACCCCAGGCAGTTCTAATTATATTGACCGAGCGTTTGTTACTTATAGTAACCAAGCAAAACATGAGCTCATTGGCGTTAGCGAGCAAACCTTAAACAGCTTTGGTGCGGTGAGTGAACAAACCGTTGTTGAAATGGCATCGGGGGCGGCAAAAGCTGCAAACGCCGATATCGCAATAGCTATTTCGGGGATAGCAGGCCCAGGTGGTGGAACACTGGATAAACCTGTGGGATTAGTGTGGTTTTGTATTCATTTGGCTGGTCAAAACTACTCAAGCAAACAGGTTTTCGCTGGTGATAGAGCTGAAGTTAGACTGCAAGCTATTGTTTATTCATTAAAAAACATAATTGAATTGATAAAATCTGAAAATTAGCTTGATACTGTGATTTCATACAGTATACTGTCTGCATTAGCCGGATTTGGAGAACAGAATGAACGATAACAAACAAAAAGCCTTAGACGCTGCTTTATCACAAATTGAGCGTCAATTTGGTAAAGGCTCAATTATGAAACTGGGCGACAACAAAGCCCTAGATATTGAAGCAATCTCAACAGGTTCACTAGGTATCGATATCGCACTAGGTATTGGTGGTTTACCTACAGGCCGTATTGTTGAAGTGTATGGTCCTGAATCATCAGGTAAAACAACACTTACTTTACAAGTTATCGCTGAAGCTCAAAAGCAAGGTAAAACGTGTGCATTCGTAGATGCTGAGCACGCTCTAGATCCTGTATACGCACAAAAATTGGGCGTAAACATTGATGACTTACTTGTTTCTCAACCAGATACGGGTGAGCAAGCATTAGAAATCTGTGACATGTTAGTTCGTTCAAGTGCTGTTGATGTTGTGATTGTTGACTCGGTAGCAGCTTTAACACCTAAAGCTGAAATCGAAGGTGACATGGGTGACTCACACATGGGTCTACAAGCTCGCTTAATGTCACAAGCATTACGTAAGCTTACAGGTAACATCAAGCGTTCAAACACACTATGTATTTTCATCAACCAAATCCGTATGAAAATTGGTGTTATGTTTGGTAACCCAGAAACAACAACAGGTGGTAACGCACTTAAATTCTACGCTTCAGTACGTATCGATATTCGTCGTATTGGTTCAGTGAAAGAAGGCGATGAGGTTGTTGGTAACGAAACCCGCGTTAAAGTTGTTAAAAACAAGGTTGCTCCGCCGTTTAAACAAGCTGAGTTCATCATCATGTATGGTGAAGGTATTTCTAAACAAGGCGAACTAATCGACTTAGGTGTTAAGCATAAGATTGTAGAAAAATCAGGTGCTTGGTACAGCTACAATGGCAGCAAAGTTGGTCAAGGTAAAGCAAACTCAATTAAGTTCTTAAAAGATAACCCAGAGATCGCAGATGAGATCGAAGGTAAGTTACGTGAGATGCTATTACTTCAAGCAACTGTGCAACCAGAAGATGGTGAAGATGCAGGCCTATTAGCTGAAGACGAGCTATAAACACCGCAAAAGAGTATAGTTAAGCGTGATTTGACCCGCACTTAACACAAAAAGACCGCTACACAGTTAGCGGTTTTTTTATGGATGAAAAAACCGCATATGATGCGGCTTTTCATGTACTTAAAGCTTAAAACTTTCAGCTTCTAGCTCAAAGCTTACAGCTGCCAGTTGAAAGACACTGAGTAGTTACGTGGTGCGCCGTAATAACCTTGTGCCCAGAAAAGACTGTGGATGTACTTTTCGTTGGTCACGTTATTAACGTTCAAGTTAACGCTCATATTGTCATTAATATCGTATGTTGCCATTAGGTTTAATAGGCCGTACGCATCTTGCGTTGTGGTGATAAGTGCAGCATTTGTTGCCGCATCACGAACTTGTACGCGCTTTGTATCGTCTTGCCAGCGATAGTTTAGGCCAAAGGTTAAACCATCAACTTCAGGCACTTTATGAGTTACAGCAAGTTTGAATTGGTTTTCAGGTGTGTAGTCTTTGACTAACTCATCACCATCAATGTTTAGATTGCTGTAGCTGAAGCTTGCACTTAGTGTTTCGTTGATTTGACCACTAAGCTCTACTTCAATACCATCACTGTTAATACCATCTGCGCCATAGTAGCGAGTGTCATCAGGTAATGAACCTGGGATAGCAACAGCAAGGCCAACTTGTTTTGCATCAAAGTAGGCTACAGTTACAAATAAGTCGTCATCAAGTAGCTGTGCCTTTACACCAATTTCGCTACTTTTACCTGTGATTGGATCTAAATAATCACCGTTTACGTCACGCTCTGTTTGCGGAACAAAGGTTTCTGTGTAGCTTGCGTAAGTTGAGAAGCTTTCGTTGATATCATAAACAACACCGAAGTACGGCACTGTTTGGTCGCTATCTTTGTCTTTTGCAACGCCGTAAGAGGCACCTTCCGTTTCCCAATTTACTTGGCTTACACCCGCTAAAATGCTGAATGCGTCAGTTGCACGAATGCGTGTTGAAATATATGCAGAGCGTTGACGGCTAGTGATATCAGCACCTGTTAAACCATCGGTTAGTGTTGGCACTGGTGCAACACCATCCCAACCACCTAGCTCAGGCATTGCAGGGAAACCATTGCCTGTAGTGTAGTCATACAATGATTTATCTTTGTTATCCATATCTGCTTGGTTTACACCAAACGACAGATCATGTTCCATACCAAATAAATCAAATTTACCTGTTGCGTAGATATCTAAAATGTCGTGCTTATCTTTGTGGTCATATTCACTAGCATAACCAGTTAGGCCAAGACCTGTTTCTCTGTCTGGTGTGCCGTAAACATAGAAAAGCTCAGAATCTTGCTCATTTTCTAAGTGCGCGTAGCTGGCTTTTAAGAACCAAGTATTGGTGATTGCTTGCTCAATTGATAAGAACAGCTGCTCAGTTGTGTTATTCCAATATGACCAATCTGAAGCAGTGCTGGTTGACGCATCAAAGTTTGTTGCTGAACCATCGCTGTAATAAAGTGGTAAGGCACCCCACAGTGGGCTGTCGGCATCTTTCTTTTGATTTACATAGTTTGCAGTGACTACTGTGCTATCAGTTAATTGACCTTCGTAGGCTAGGTAATAAATTGTTTTATCTTGCTCGTAACGGTCAAGGTATGACTCAGTTTTGTGCTTAGTGAATACTGCACGTACAGCGTGGTTTTCGTTGATAGCTGTTGAAGCGTCAAGCTCTAAACGTTTGTTGTCCCACGAACCATACGATACAGACGCATTTACTTGTGTTTGATAAGTAGGACGTTTTAGAACCATATTCACGGTTGCTGATGGGTTACCCACACCTGTCATTAAACCATTGGCACCACGAACAATTTCAACACTATCAAAAATAGAGGTATCAAGAGTACCTTGGATTGAACCGTTGTCTTGTGGCATACCCATGCCATTAACCTGGAAGTTAGTGATCTCAAAACCGCGAGCTTTAAAATAAGTACGATCAGTTTCAATTTGCTCAACAGTCACACCCGGTGTGCTTTCAAGAACTGCGTTAAGGTTATCAAGTGAGAAGTCATCCATTAATGCACGTGAAACAACAGAGATTGACTGTGGTGTCTCTTTAATTGTTAGCCCTAATTTGGTCGCAGACTGTGCTTCTTCAGTGATGTAGTTTTTATGATGCTGGCCATACACGGCAATTTTTTCAATTGCTTGTTCTTCTTTTTGTTGTTCTGCAAAAGCGTGGCCACTTAAAAGTGCTGAGGTCACAAGGCTTAATTGAGATAAGCGCAAAAATTTTGTTGATGACATGCAAAGTTCCAATTAGTTCAATGAATAGTGAAATTAATGCGTAATCTAATCTAAATGAAAATAATTTGCAATTAAGGTTTGCTGTTTTAGTGAATAATTGATTGCAAAAAAGTTTAAAAGGCACAGAATTATAAAAAGGAGATATAAAAAAAGCGGCCGAAGCCGCTTCAGGAAGTAAATAAGTTTAAATCTTAAAAAACGTATTTTGCAGAAAACTGTAGACGATCCATATCACCGTCAGCACCGCTTTCTAACTCACGCTCGGCATGTTTAAACTCAACACCAAAGGTGAGCTTTTTAACAGGCGAGTATAAAAGGTTGGCACTATAGCTTTGGCTCATTTCTGTAGGGTCGCCAGTCACAGCAAGTAAATCTGTGTTGTTATCTGCTGAGAAGAATGAGTAAAGGAAAGTTGAACGCCATTGGCTGTTCCAGTGTTGTTGGTAGGCAATAAAACCTGATGTTGAATCAATCGCATCTAAATCATCACCATCAAGCACAGCACCATTTGCTACGTTTAAACCAATGTAGCGGCCTAAACCTGAGCCTTGAGTTAGCATGAATTTTAGGTTGTTTTGGCCAAAATTTACTTTACCTGAGGCGCTGATACCGAACGATGATGTATCTGCATCAATGCCATTTTGCTTGTAAGTTAATTGACGAGCAAGACCGGTAAATACTAATTCACCCCAATCAGCTTTATGTGCATAACGTGCTGTAAAGTCAGGCATTGATGCATCATCAGTGGCTACGCGAGCGCCGTCTACTGTGACTGTGCTCTCTGGGTTTTCGATAGAGAATGACCAGTTGCCAGTAGTGTAACGTGCCTGTGCTTGGCGTACGAACACGGTACCCTCAGCAGGTCCCACGAAGTCGAGTGTTTCAGGTAATGCGCCTACGTTTTGAAAGTTTGACCATGCTTGACCAAATAACCAGCCATCATAAGTTACAAATGCTTGACGAATACGTGGCGCATAAGAGTTACTAACGCGTTCGTTACCGCCTGGTGCTGAAGCAATAAAGTCGATTTCAATTTTAGTTTTGATGGTTTTGCCATCGTCTAACTTTGTTGCGGTACCTAGGTTAAAGCGAGATTGGCGCGCGTGCATGTCAAATACAGCATCGCTGTCGCTGTCTGCGCCTACTGGTGTTGTACCTGGTACATAGAAGTCACGGCCAATACTACCACCGGCTGGTACGCCTGCTGAGTAATCACTCCACATGGCATCAAGTTTTACATAGCCACCATAAGAAACCTCTGTGTTACCAATGGTTGCAGCGTTAGCATTGCTGGCAAGTGCTGATAAAACAGCTGAAGCTGCTAGTGTTTTTAATGCGGTTACTTTTGTTGTTGTCATAATGTGTATTCCTGTCGAAGCTACTTGTTGCATTAATGATTTTTTAATAATGTTGTTGTACCACTGTTGTTTAAGATAAGACTTCTCTCAATTATCTATTGGTCTATTAGACTAAGGTGGAATATCTGGTTAAATCACAACCAATCTAACATTGAACTAGATTATAGAAGGCGATTTCGACGTTTTTTGTTAAATGACAAGATATACAACTAAGGTCTAATACTTTCAGGGGCTTTGCTGAGTGATCCTTGATGCAGGCCGTAGGCAAGTAATTAAAATGGAGACGACAACAATGTCAGAAAGTATCTATCCAGTACCAGCGCATATCAAGAATGCAGCACTAGTTGACAACGATAAATATAATACACTGTACAAGCAATCTATTGATGACCCTGAAGGATTTTGGCGAGAGCACGGTAAACGCCTTGATTGGTCAACTCCTTATAATAAAGTAAAGAACACCTCATTCGACAAAGGCCACATCAGCATCCGCTGGTATGAAGACGGCCAACTTAACGCATCTTATAACTGTATTGACCGCCACCTTGCCACTAAAGCCGATAAAACAGCCCTCATTTGGGAAGGCGACAACCCTGAACATAACGAAAACATCAGCTACCAAAAGCTTCACGACGAAGTCGCTAAATTAGCTAATGGCCTTAAAAAGTTAGGCGTATCAAAAGGTGACCGTGTCGCTATTTACATGCCAATGACACCGCAGGCTATTTACGCTATGCAAGCGTGTGCGCGTATTGGTGCGATTCACTCTGTGGTATTTGGTGGTTTCTCTCCATCAGCGATTGCTGACCGAATTAATGACTCAGGCGCTAAAGTGGTCATTACTTCAGACGAAGGTCGCCGTGCTGGCAACTGCGTACCACTTAAAGCAAATGTTGATGAAGCGGTATCACAAGACTCGGTAACCACCGTTGAGCACGTTATTGTTCATCAGCTAACGGGTGGTGAAGTTGAATGGAATAGTCATGATGTTTGGTGGCATGAGCTTGTCGCTGACTTACCAGCTGAGTGCGAACCTGAACCAATGAATGCAGAAGATCCGCTTTTCATTCTTTATACTTCAGGCTCAACGGGTCAACCAAAAGGTGTGGTTCATACTACCGGTGGTTACCTTGTTTATGCATCGATGACACATGAATATGTGTTTGATCTTAAAGAAGACGATATTTTCTGGTGTAGTGCCGATGTGGGCTGGATCACAGGTCACAGCTACATTGCTTATGGCCCATTAGTGAATGGCTGCACGCAAGTCGTATTTGAAGGTGTACCAACTTACCCAACAGCGGGGCGTATGGGTGAAGTAATTGATAAGCACAACGTGACTATCCTTTACACAGCACCGACTGCTATTCGTGCTCTAATGGCGAAAGGCGATGAGCCAACAGCGACTTCAACTCGTAAAAGTCTTCGTGTTATGGGTTCTGTAGGTGAGCCAATTAACCCAGAAGCGTGGGCATGGTATTACGAGCATATTGGTAACGAAAACTGCCCAATCGTAGATACGTGGTGGCAAACAGAGACTGGTGGCATCATGATCACACCATTACCAGGTGCGACAGATATGAAGCCAGGCTCAGCAACTCGTCCGTTCTTTGGTATTGCACCAGCCTTATTTGATGCTGAAGGTAATACACTCGAAGGCGCGGTTGACGGTAACCTTGTTATTTTAGACAGCTGGCCATCACAAGCTCGCACAGTTTATGGCGACCATGAGCGCTTTGAACAAACCTATTTCTCAGCATACCCTGGTGTGTACTTCACAGGTGACGGTTGTCGTCGTGATGAAGATGGCTACTACTGGATCACAGGCCGTGTAGATGACGTACTTAACGTATCAGGCCACCGCCTAGGTACTGCCGAAATCGAGAGTGCATTGGTTGCTCACGAAGCAGTAGCAGAAGCGGCTGTAGTTGGTTACCCGCATGATATTAAAGGTCAGGGCATCTATGTTTACATCACACCAAATGAGGGTGTTGTTGTGAGTGATGAACTAACAAAAGAGGTACGTAACTGGGTTCGTAAAGAGTTAAGCCCAATTGCATCACCAGATATGATCCAATGGTCTCCGGGTTTACCGAAAACTCGTTCTGGTAAGATCATGCGTCGAATTTTACGTAAAATTGCGGCAAATGAGCACCAACAGCTTGGAGATACTTCTACACTAGCCGATCCAAGCGTTGTTGATGAGCTAATCGAAAACCGATTAAATCGTTAAAATCGCGTTAAAAACTTGATTAGAAGTTGATTCTAAACGTAGTATATCGGCTGTCACTTAGAAATAGGTGTCAGCCGAATTTATTAGGAGTGAACCATGAGTCAGTTTTTAATAGCGGACGATCATCCGTTATTTCGTGAAGCGCTGAAAGGGGCATTGAGTGCTAAGTTCGCTGATTTAGAAGTGTTTGAATCGGAAAACTTTGATACCACTTTGCAGGTGCTAAGCGAGCAAGAAGATCTTGATATCTTACTACTAGACCTTCACATGCCAGGCAATGGCGATTTATACGGCCTTATTCGCATTCGCGAAGACTATCCAAGCTTACCAATAGCTGTTGTTTCTGGCAGCGAAGACATCAATGTAGTTTCTAAAGTAATGGGTTATGGTGCGATGGGATTTATTCCTAAATCATCTTCATCAGATGATATTGCGCTGGCAATCAACCACATTCTTGAAGGCGATGTTTGGCTGCCACTTGAACTTAAAGATAAAGTGGCTGCTGTAGATGGCGAAGACAAAGAAATTGCAGCGCAAGTGGCTTCACTGACACCGCAGCAATACAAGGTGTTGCAATACTTGCACGAAGGCTTGTTAAACAAACAGATTGCTTACGAGTTACATATTTCTGAAGCAACCGTTAAAGCACACATTACAGCAATTTTTAGAAAGCTAGGTGTGTATAACCGTACTCAAGCGGTATTAATTGCCTCTAAATTGCAACTAGAGCCTATTGAGTCGGCATAACAAACGATAATAAAAATAATAAAGAGGCCATTCAGCCTCTTCATTTTATTGCTTAAGCGAACACCACGGTTCGATTACCATTGATAAACAGTTTATGTTCAGATGCGAGTTGCAGCGCTTTACAGAATACTGTTTTCTCTACATCTTTACCCATTTTTGCCATCATCTCTGCGGTATCCGCATGACTGACATGCGTCACATCTTGTAAAATAATCGGCCCTTCATCAAGCTCATTATTAACAAAATGGGCGGTCGCACCAATAATTTTTACACCGCGTTCAAATGCCTGATGGTAAGGCTTTGCACCAATAAAGGCAGGTAAAAATGAATGGTGAATATTAATAATCTTACCTTCAAAGCGCGCCACAAATTCAGGGCTTAAAATACGCATATATTTTGCAAGGCCGATAATATCAGGCTGATAGCTGGCAATTAAATCACCGACTTGTTGATCATGCTCCGCACGGCTTAAACCTTCGTGCGATACCACATGAAATGGCACGCCAAAGCCTGCAGCCAATGGCGCTAAATCAGCGTAGTTGGCAATCACAGCCAGTACTTCGATGTTTAAGGCTTTTTCGAACTGCTTAAGTAATACACCACCTAAGCAGTGCGCTTCTTTAGTGGCAAGCAATACCACTTTCGTTTTTTCGCTGCTGTGCAGGGCAAGCTCTGCGCCATCAGGAAGTAGCTCAGCAAGCCTTGGTAAGAAGTCCTCAGCAATAACACCGCTTAACTCTGTACGCATAAAAAAGCGTTTAGCGTCTTTATCTACAAATTCGTTATTACGTGTAATGTTTAAGTTATGCTGATGACAAAGGCCGGTGATCTTGGCAATTAGACCAACATCATCATCGCATTGTGTGGTTAAAATCGTGTTCATAGTCCTCATTCTAATCCCGTTTGTGTGAACACCATTATTTGCTAATTTTTTTGTGCTGCATAGCGCAAATTTAACTATCTAATAATTTATCTGATTTGATTGTATAAACGCCTAAAATGTAATCATTATTTACTTTTCATGTAAAAGTAAGTTGCTTTCACTATAAATGTGATTTTCTGTCCATAATTATGATTAATTAAGTGCTTTTCTACATCATTTTCTACACTTTTTAACCTTATCGTAAGTAACTGTAAGTGAAGGTAATAGTTTGTAAAACATAGAATTTTTTCGCACTATTCGAGTCAGAATGGGGTATTACAAACAATAAGGAAAAAATTCCATGAAAAGCACTCTGCTTAAAACAATTGTTGCCTCAAGTTTGCTTTCGGTACTAGCTGCCTGCTCAAGCGATGACAGCAGCAGTAGCAACAGTGGCTATGTGCAACTGTACAATGGCTCTTACAACAGCCCATACACGCGTTTATTTGTTGATGACACTGAGCGCTCGGGGGCAGACTTTGGTGATGTATCAACTCGTCATAACTACAGTTCGGGGGAGTATGATCTCAGTTTTGAATATGTTGATGCCAACGACAGTTATATTACGATTGACGAAGAAACTATCAATATAAAAAATGATCAAACTCAGTTATTAGTAATGAATGGTGACTTTGCTGAACCAATTTTTACAGAGCTAAGTGTGCCGACGTCAAGCGATGAAGATGAATTCAATGTCGGCTTTTTTAATATTGTTGGCGAAGACAATCTTTACGATGTATATGTTGCCACTGACGATGGTGTATTTGATACCGCAGAGTTATTAATGACTTCGCAATACCTCGTTGAGCCAGAATTAGCCACGCTTGAGGAAGGTTATTACACTATTTATATTACCGCTAGCGGCAGCACAGATGTGATTTTTGAATCACCAACCGTGTACTTTAATGATGAAGCAACGTACATGGCGATGATCCGCCCAAGTTATGCAACAGAAGAAGATGGCATTACGCTTGATGTCGTTACGGCAAGTAGCTCTGTAACACAACTAAACCACCAAGACGCGCAAGGTCAGCTGCGTTTTATTAATACCATTGATGATTACACGCAAACCCAGTTTAAAGTAACCCGAGGCACAACGGCGACTAACACCGAAGTTGTTAGCAACGATAGTTACTCTGAATACATGAGCATGTCGCCAAATAGTTACAGCGTCGCCATGTTAGATGAAGCTGGCGACACGATTGTAGATAATTTCTTAATGACATTAGAGCGTGAGCAAAGTGCGGTTGGTCTTTTCTACAATGACAAAGATTACGGCCCTCGTATGATGACCATTGAAGAAAATCTAACACCAAGCAGCTACAGCCACGCAGTTACTGTGGTTAACTTAATTGATAGCTATGCAGGGCAAGAGATAGACGAAGTCGATGTGTACTTTACCCTCAATGGCGAAACGGTTGAAGATACTAGCAATGTTGTTGAAGGGTTAGATCAATACGACCAACAAGAGCAGGTGGTTGATAACGAAGTTTATACAACTTATGTGGTGTTTGAAGATAACGGCCAACAGATTGTGCTCTTGCAACAAAGCGATATGGATTTTACCGAAGAAGGTAACTATATCTTGGTAATTGAACACGATGAAACCACTGATTCAGGTTACAAGATGACCTTAGAGCGTACGGTTACTGAACAGTCTTAACCGGCTAAAACGCAATATCGTTGTTTATTTACTCTTGCTAAGTGTTTATTGTATAAACAATTAAGGCTTTTGCTTTTTTGCTTAAAGTATACACAAGGGGAGAGTATGGATGGCGGTATTGCGTTACTAGTCTTACTAGCACTAGTTGTTGTAGGTGGCTCAATTGCTGGCATTATTGCCCTTTTTCAACTCTCTAGTTTAAAGCGAGAGGTGGCTGCTCTTCGAGTAAAACTTAACGCGACATATGTTAATAACCCTCAAACAAATACTGCAAACACGTTTGAAAATTCAAACGAAGATCTGACTGACACAGCAAAATTTGAACCAAAGCCGAAAGCTATTATTAAGCCGATTGAGGTTATCGCTAAAAAGCCAGAGCCAACAAAACCCAAGCCTACCATTTTAAATCCGCTAGTAAGCCAACTCGTTACACAAATCAAAGCCAATTGGCTAACTTGGGTAGGAGCGGTTGCACTTGCCTTTGGTGGTATCTTTTTAGCCCGCTATTCACTGGAAGCAGGCTTATTATCCGAAACTATGAGACTCACACTTGGGGCTATTTTTGGTCTGAGCTTAATTGTTGCGGCTGAGGTGTTACATCGTAAAGGTATTATCTTTGATGGGTTTAGTAACTATATTCCCGCTGCGCTTGCTAGCGGCGGCTTTATCAGTTGTTTTGCGCTCACTTTACTGGCCTACAGCCATTATGGCTTACTCCAAGCATTACCTGCATTTAGCGTTTTAACCTTAATCTCTGTAGCTGCAAGCTGGATGGCGCTGCGTTTTGGTCCAGTGCTTGCGGTCATTGGTATTATTGGCGCCTACAGCGTGCCGGTTTGGGTCAATACTGGGAATAATGATTTTATAGCGCTGCTTACCTATGTTGCTTTTGTTAGTGTTTCTGCTTCGCTGGTAGCGCATTATGTAAAACGTCATTGGCTGTGGTATCTGTTATGGGCAGGTCATTTAGGTTGGTACATTTTAGTTGCATTGACAGTATCTAAAAACCTGCATTGGTTTATTAATCTTTATGCTCTATTTAGCATCATATTGTTAATTGCTATTCCACGCCTTGGGCTGGGCTTTAAGCAAATTGAATACCGCCCACATCGCTTTAAAACGCTACTGAAACAACTGCCCGACAACCCTCTGTTATTAGCGGTTGTCGTACCACTTTATCTTTTACTCATGAGTAGTAACCAACTGCTTACTTGGCAATTGAGTATGTTGTTGTTAGTGGCTTTAGTGTTGTTTTTGGTATTAAAAAACAGTGCATGGGATCACTGGCTAATAATATCTGTGGTGAGTGTGGTGTGTTTGCTGACAGGGCAAAATAATACTGTTGATTATTCTGAGCAGCTTTTTGTATTTAGGCAAAACTACGGAGCAGGGCTGTTTTTTATTGCTCTGTTTGCAGGCTATGGTTTTTTATTTGGTCGTAAATACCCTAAACGCTTTGGCTTTACGTTACTCGCATCACTTTCAAGTTTTGTGATTATTAGTTGCTTATATCTCATCACTCCCGACCATGCCTTGATGACGGCATACCCGGTTTGGTGCTTTGTATTACTGGCACTGTCTGCCTGGCTATTTAAGTTATCCATCAATAGCACAAATCCAATGCGAGTATTTAGTTACTGGCTTGGCGGTAATGCCAATATTAGTTTGGCATTAACCATGCTCCTTGAAGGCAGCAGCTTGACCTTAGCGCTTGCTGTGCAAGTGTTGTTGATCAGTTTTTATGTGAATAAACAGTCACTCAGCATACTGACTTGGCCGCTTAAAGGTTTAGTTGGTGCTTTACTCATTAGATTAAGTTTTGCACCTTGGTCAGCGGATTACAGTGATGCGCTGCTGCTCGGTGTACATTGGAGTTTGGTTGTTTATCCTGTATGTGCTTGCTTATTTTACTTGGCAGCAAGGCATTGGCAGCAGCAATCTGTTCGAATGTGGCTAGAGGGGGCAGCCCTACATTGCATTGCTTTATTTATTACCACAGAGACGAGCTATCAGTTAGTAGGGCGCTATCCTGATTTTGAGAGTTTGTCTGTGTATGAGCATATTTTACTGACCTGTAACTGGGGCATCTTGGGCTGTGTTTACTTACTGCGCTCACGATTTACTGCGCAATTGGTTAAGCTCTATCAAATGGCTGGTTTTGCGTTATTAACATTAAGCGGCTTGCTAGTAGTGAAAAGCTTTACCGCTGTAAATCCGTTTTTTGAACCGATAAATATAGGCAGCTGGCCGATTATTAACTGGTTACTATTACTTTGGTTAGTACCAGCTTTAATTGCAATTTGGGCAAGCCGACTGACGAAATCTCAGCACTATTTACAAAAGCTGTTTACAGCACTTGCAGGTGTGATGAGTGTTTTATATATCAATGCGGAAATTCGCCACAACTGGCAAGGCGAGTTTATAAATATTGCTTTGCCAACCTCAGATGCCGAGCTTTACAGTTATTCTTTAGTTTGGCTTGTTATCGGTGCATTGGTGGTTGTGATAGGGCATTTAAAAACCATTACGTTATTACAAAAGCTTGGCCTTGGCTTATTGGCGCTGGTGGTGTTAAAAGTGTTCTTGATTGATATGGCAAACTTAACTGGGTTATTGCGGGCTATTTCGTTTATCGGCTTAGGCTTGTCGTTAGTTGCGCTTAGTTGGTTGTTCCAAAAATTTAAGGCAAAGCCTACTGCTTTGCCTTAAATCTATGTTTTTAAAAACGTTGGTTAAGCACTATTGTTAAGTACTGTGGTTAAGCAGTGCTTTGAGTTTTGCGGGCTTAACAGGTTTACTAAGATAATGAATTTGCTCTTCTTTGGTTTGCTGTTTTAGCGCTTCATCACGTACCGCTGTGATTAAAATCGCCGGTACTGGGCTTTGCCAAATTTCTCGTAGGGTTTTAATAAGCGTGATGCCATCGCAATCATGACCGAGCTGATAATCCATTAAGATCACATCGGGCGCTCGGTGCTCTTTGGCATAGGCCATCACGGTTTCAACTTGATCAAAGAGCTGATAATTGGCCTGCCACTTTTGCAATAGGCTTGCCATGGCATTAAGGTTTTCTGGGTCATCATCCACCGCAATAATATTCATTGCACTGCGGTTCTCAACACCTTTTTTAGGTGCCTCTTTTTGTTGAATAAATTGGCTTTCACCATAAGGTACTTCAATACTAAAGCGGCTACCTTTGCCAGGCGTTGAACTGACATCTAATCGTAAAGAGAGTAAGTCGGCCATTCGTTTTACAACTCCTAAGCCAAGGCCAACCCCTTTGTTATCACCGGCTTCAATACGATAAAAGTCATTAAAGATCTTCGCTTGCTCTACTTCTGTAATGCCGGGGCCTGTGTCCCATACTTCAATACGTAAATGATGTTTGCGTTTGCGACAAGCAATTAAAACTCGGCCACTATCAGTGTATTTAACCGCATTTGACACCAAGTTTTGAATAATTCGTCGTAAATAAGTGATATCACTGTGAACGATAACTCCTTTTGAACGCACCGTGAGTTTTAAGCCTTTTTCGCTCGACATAATGGCGTATTCGTTCTTAAGCGGGGCAAGTATGTCATCAATACTAAAGTGACGTGGAGTTGGCGTCATTGCCCCTTGCTCGAGCTTGGCAATTTCTAACAGCGCAGACATCAAATGCACCGTTGAATCTAAACTTGCGCCAAGCTTTTCAAAGTTATTTAAGTTGTTGCTCGAAAGGGTTTTATCATCAATGGCTGCAAGGTACAGACGCGCCGCATTTAGCGGTTGCAAGATATCGTGGCTTGCTAAGGCTAAAAATCGCGTCTTACTGTCATTAGCTTGTTCTGCCTCTTTTTTAGCTAAAGTAAGTGCTTGCTCAGTTTGTACTCGGCTGTCGATTTGTGCTTGTAAATCTTTATTGATAGTACGGATTTCTTGAGTACGCGCTTCAATACGGTTTTCAAGGTCCATGTTTACTTCTTCAAGCGCATTTTGCGTTTCGATATGCGTGGTAACATCAGAGAAACTTGTTACAAAGCCACCATCTGGCAGTGGGTTACCAATCATTTCGAACACTTGGCCATTACGGCGGTGGCGAATAAAGTGGTGGGGCGTGCCGTTTTTAAGATGCTGCACGCGCTTTTCTACATGGCGCTCAACTTCACCTGGACCACACTCGCCGCGCTCGGCATTGTAGCGGATCACTTCCTCTATGGGTTGACCAACCTCTAAAAAGTTTTCTGGGTAGTCAAACATTTCTGCGTAGCGCTTATTCCATGCCACTAAATTAAGCTCTTTATCAACAACAGAAATACCATGGCTGAGGTTTTCAAGTGAGGTGAATAATAGGTTTTGGTTAAATTGCAGAGCTTGTGTGGTTTCATCAAAAAAGTTAACGACTTCTTCAAAGGCCATGCGTTTACCTGAGGCAACTGTGTGGATCAGCGCCTGTGCTGAAGAGGCACCAAGCACACCAGTTAAGGCGCGTTCACAATAGGCAATAAACTCAGGTTCTGGGTGTGCGTTATTATTATCTAAGTTATGAGTTAAGGAGTAATGGGCTAAAACTTGTTGCGATCGCTGTACGCCCAAGAAGGTTTGTAGTAGAACCTTAAAGTCGTAGACGGTGGCTTTCACATTTTTATTCAAGCGTCTAGCAAACACAGCTTGATCTTTAGGATTAACAAAGGCAGCTGCCTGAATTTTATCAATTAAACGCTCATCTGCACCGAGCGAAAAACTAATGTAACAGCCAATATTGGCAAATAAAGCAATGAGGGTGCCACGAGTAATGAGTGTTTGTTGTAGCTCTGTGTTTAAGGTATTGCCTGCATCTAAAATAGGTAGCATTAAGAATAAAACCCAGCAAATGAAGCCTGCTAATAATCCCGCATAAACCCCATAAGCATGGCCTTTTCGCCAATATAGACCACCCACAATAGCAGGCAGTAATTGCGAGACTAAAGAAAAGGCGACTAAACCCATACTAGCCAATGCTTTACCATGACCAAACCATTGCTGGTAGAAATACGACAAAATCAAAATGCCAGCAATTGTGAATCGTCTAACTAACAGAATTTGTGATTTATAGCTGCTGGTGATGAGGTTACGTTTAAACTTACGACGCAGCATTAGCGGCAATACCACATCGTTTGAGATCATGGTGCTGAGTGTAAGTGTGGCTACAACAATCATCGCTGTAGCCGCTGATAGACCCCCGATAAATACAAAGGTCGTTAAAAAGGCGTTTTCGTGCATCAGCGGTAGGGCTAATACAAAGCTATCTGGAGAGAAGCCACTACCAATGCCTGGGTGTATAGCTGCTGTTGCAATAGGGAAAATCATTGCCGCAGTCAGTAACAAATACAGGGGGAATGCCCAGCGGGCAGTATAAAGATGGCGTTTGTCTTGGTTATCGACCACAGTTACATGGAACTGCCTTGGTAAACAGATAATCGCCGCAGCTGCCATTAATGATTGACCGATAAAGTTAAAGCTAAAAAAGTCGAAGTTATGCCAGTGCTGCCAAATAGAGCCCTTTAGTTGCTCGGTCTGCACCGTAGTTAAATTAAATAATGTGTATAAAGCAAGCCCAGCAACGGCCACTAAAGCCAGTAACTTAATCATCGATTCAAAGGCAACAGCCAGCATCAGCCCAGAGCGATATTCGGTTACATCCACCTTACGAGTACCAAAGAATATCGCAAACATTGCCATGATAAGTGTTGCTGAAAGGGCCAGCATAGACCCCGAAATTCGATCGTCGTTTTGCAGCAGTAAGAAGCTGCTACTCAGTGCTTTTAATTGCAGTGCGATATACGGAATAGTCGCTAATAAAGCGATAATCGTTACCATAATCGCGGTGGTTTGCCGTTTACCATAGCGAGCTGAAATAAAGTCGGCGATAGTGGTGATATTTTGCTTTTTACTGACCAGTACTAATTTACGTAAAAACCCTTGGCCGAAGAAAAATAGCAGCGCAGGGCCAATTAAAATAGGTAAGTAGTTCCAACTGCTGGTGGCTGCTGTACCAACCGAACCATAGTAGGTCCAAGACGTACAGTAAATCCCTAGTGAAAAAGAATAGACAAATGGGTGGTGACTAATTCTTTTTGCAAGAGGAGTGGTTTTATCTCCCCAATTTGCCAACCAAAACAACACGCCAATATAGGCGAGTGCAACAAATAAAAGCGCAGCTGTCATGTTTAAATTCAGTAATTATTGTAATAACACTACCTTACCAGAATTATGCGCGATTTCGATGGCTAGATTTTTTGCAATAAAAATTAATAAAAAGCAAGTTGTTGATATTTAAAAGATAGTACTGTTTTATGCGCTGTTATTAGACTAATGTCGCAGATCATTCGTTTTTACTATTTTCGCTATTTCGCAAATTTATCTTTATAGGTTAAGTTGTTGTTAAATATTGTTTTTTACCATTCGTTAACAAACGGTGTTTTGCAGTTTACGTAAACGTAAACTAACTGTTACGACTATGGTCTCAATTCCATAAATCAGAACCCTTGCTAACTTAGTTAATGACAACTAATACCACTCATTACTTTCTTGTAATGCATAAGGGGATAAAAAATGGCTTTTAAAGATGAAGAACAAGCAAAAGCTTATTGGGCGGAAAACCTCGCACTGCTATTTAAATTATTAGCAATTTGGTTTGTCGTGTCATTTGGCTTCGGCATTTTACTGGTAGACGTACTTAACGAGATACGTTTCTTTGGGTTTAAACTCGGCTTCTGGTTCTCCCAGCAAGGCGCTATTTACACCTTTGTTGCTTTGATTTTTGTTTACGTTTTCAAAATGAATACGTTAGATAAAAAATACGGCGTAGACGAATAGGAGCTAAGCAATGGATGTTCAAACACTCACGTTTATTATCGTCGGTTTAAGCTTCGCGCTTTATATCGGCATCGCAATCTGGGCTCGTGCTGGGTCAACAAATGAATTCTATGTTGCAGGGGGCGGTGTACCGCCGCTAGCAAATGGTATGGCAACCGCTGCTGACTGGATGAGTGCAGCATCGTTTATCTCAATGGCGGGTATTATCTCGTTTGCGGGTTATGACGGTGGTGTATATCTAATGGGTTGGACAGGTGGTTATGTACTACTTGCACTTTGTTTAGCTCCTTACCTACGTAAGTTTGGTAAGTTCACGGTACCTGATTTCATCGGTGACCGTTATTACTCACAAGCTGCACGTGTTGTTGCAATTTTATGTGCTATTTTTATCTGTTTCACATATATCGCAGGTCAAATGCGTGGTGTAGGTGTGGTTTTCTCTCGCTTCTTAGAAGTAGATATTGAGACCGGTGTTTACATTGGTATGGTGATTGTATTCTTCTACGCTGTATTAGGCGGTATGAAGGGGATTACATATACGCAAGTAGCTCAGTACTGTGTACTAGTATTTGCTTACCTTGTTCCAGCAATCTTCATTTCAATGATGATGACAGGTCACTTCTTCCCACAAACCGGTTTCGGTGCAACCCTTAGCGATGGCTCAGGACAGTTTGTACTTGATAAACTAGATGGACTCAGTACCGAGCTTGGCTTTGCGCAGTACACCGAAGGCTCGAAGAGCATGATTGATGTATTCGCAATCACAGGCGCGCTAATGGTTGGTACAGCAGGTTTACCGCACGTAATCGTTCGTTTCTTCACTGTTCCACGTGTTAAAGACACGCGTATCTCAGCTGCATGGACACTTGTTTTCATTGCAGTTGTTTATACTACAGCACCTGCTGTAGCGTCATTCGCTCGTGTAAACATGATTGATACAATTAACGGTAAAGACGGTAGCGGTACAGAGTACGCAGAAGCACCAGCTTGGGTTAAAAACTGGGAAAGAACAGGCCTAATCACCTTTAACGATAAAAATGGTGACGGCAAAATGTTCTACTCAGCAGGTAAGATTGATGATCCAAACAGCGCAAACGAAGTTAAAGTTGACCGCGACATCATGGTACTTGCAAACCCTGAGATCGCAGACTTACCAGCATGGGTGATTGCATTAGTCGCAGCAGGTGGTATCGCAGCAGCGCTATCAACAACAGCAGGCTTACTATTGGTGATCTCGACCTCGGTATCCCATGACTTATTAAAACGCACCTTAAAACCAGATATAAGTGACAAACAAGAGCTACTTGCAGCGCGCTTAGCTGCGATGATAGCGATTGTGATTTCAGCTTACTTTGGTATTAACCCGCCAGGGTTCGTGGCTTCGGTTGTTGCCTTCGCCTTCGGCTTAGCAGCGGCGAGCTTCTTCCCAGCCATCATTATGGGTATCTTCTCTAAGAAGATGAATAAAGAAGGTGCGATTGCGGGTATGGTGACAGGTATTACATTCACAGCGGCTTATATTATCTACTTCAAGTTCGTAAGCCCTGAGTTGAATACACCGGCAAACTGGTTATTTGGTATTTCACCTGAAGGTATCGGTCTTATTGGTATGATTGTTAACTTTGTAGTTGCAGCTATCGTACTTAAACTAACGGCTGAAACACCAGTTGAAATCCAAGAAATGGTTGAAGGTATCCGTAACCCTAAAGGTTCGAGCGCAGCACACGCGCACTAATAAAACCATTTTATAAGAACACACTCTTGACGTTTAAAAGCCCGACTTAAGTCGGGCTTTTTATTTATTTCAAACAGGGGTAGTGTAGATATTGTCTCTATTATATAGCGAGAATGACCATGAATACCGAGCAACAGGAAGTCGCCCAATTTGTGATGCAGCAAACGCCATTTAATCAGCTTGATGGCGCTGCCAGTGAGTATTTTGTAAACCATCTCGATATTATTTATTTGACCCGTGAGAATCAAAATCAGTGGTTAAGTTCGGATAATCTAAGATTATTTTTAATTCGCTCTGGCGATTATGATTTAGTTGACCCAAAAGGCGATGTGATCACTAAGTTATCAAGTGGCGATTACTTTGGTTTTCCTTCACTGTTAACTGGCGAAGCAATTCAAAATAGCATTTCAGTGCAAAAGGAAGGCATTGTTTACATGCTGAACCAAGCGGCATTTGATTACTTACGCCGTGAGTATAAAGTGTTTGAGCAATACTTTGTTCGTGCCCATAAAAACCGTTTATTGTCGTCTCATTATAAAAGTCAAAACGACAGTTGGTCGGAGAAAAAAATTTGCGAGTTGATGAATCGCAAGGCCGTCACCTTGGCGCCAGATGCAAGTATTCGTCAAGCCGCTAAAAAAATGAAACAACAGGGTGTTTCATCGATTATGTTGACTGAACATGAGCGTCTTGTAGGAGTCGTGACCGACCGAGATTTACGCAACCGCGTATTAGCCGATGAGGTTGACCCACAAGAGTCAGTGAGTAGCATCATGACGTGTAAGCCCAAGTTTATTTTTGAAAATAACCGCGTGTTTTCGGCGCTACACTTAATGCTTAAGCACAATATTCACCATTTACCTGTGCTTGATGAACATCACAAACCGCTTGGTATGCTCACCAGTACTGATTTACTGCGTCAGCAAAAAAGCGACCCAGTACAATTGATTGGACGAATTTACAAAGCGCACAGCGTGGTTGATTTAAAGCGTTATTCGCAAGAGATACCCGGTTTATTAAAAGGTTTTTCAAACAATATTGATGACATCTCCTTGATTGGTAAATTATTAAGTGGCTTAACTGATGCGTTGACTTCGCGGTTAATTCGTTTGTTCCAAGAAGATAATGGTGCGGCACCAACCAGCTTTAGTTTTATTTGTTTTGGTTCACAAGCACGAGAAGAACAAACACTGCATTCTGACCAAGATAATGGCCTGTTGCTACCTGATGATTTAACAGAAGAACAACACGATTACTTTAAGCGCATGGGCGAGTATGTCTGTGAGCATTTAATTGAGTGCGGTATAAAACGTTGCCCTGGCAATATTATGGCGAGCAATGCACAGTGCCGTATGGGCATTAATGCTTGGACAGAAAAGTTTCATAAGTGGATCACCTCACCTACACCAGAGGCGATGCTCAATTGTAAGATATTTTTTGACCTACGTTTTATTGAAGGTTCCACTACCTTATATGCGCGCTTTTGTGAGCAGCTAAAACGCATTTCTAAAAATGACTTATTCTATGCGGCTATGGCCAGCGACATTAAAAATACGCCAGTGCCCATTGGTTTGTTTAATCAATTTAAATTAGAGAAAGACGAAAAGCAGCATAAGTACCTCGACTTAAAAAAACGCGGTGTGGTGATCATCAACGACATAGTACGTTTATATTCCCTCAAAGCGGGTATTCAGCGTGCTAATACGCAAGAGCGTATTGATGCGTTAATGAAATTTTCGTTACTCAATAAAGATGACTTGTATAACCTAAAAGACTGTTGGCGTTTTTTAACTCAACTGCGTTTAGGCACGCAAATTAACGAAGAGGGATTGCCTAGCAACTGTATTAACCCAAATGCGTTGAATTCATTAGAGCGACATCAATTAAAAGAAGCATTTTATTTGGTTAAACAAGCACAGCAAGCCGCCGCCTTTAAGTTTGCTCGCGGTAGTTTATAGGAGAGAGTATGGTTAAACGCTGGTTAAGTCGGTATTTAGCGCGCAAGCAACTCTTGGCAGCTGATGCCTATAAAGAACGCTACATAGTGATAGACATGGAATTAACGGGCCTAGATCCTCGCCAGCACGAAATTGTTTCGGTGGCGTGGGTAATGATAGAAGATCAATGCATTAAACTCAGCGGTGCGCAGCACTTAATAAATAAAGACGTGCAAAGCTTAGAGCAAAGCCCGATTTATCACGGTATTGCAAAACAAGACATAGATACAGGTGAAAGCCTCGAAAGCATTCTTGGCAAGCTGCATCAGCATTTTGGTGAGTGCATTTTAGTGTTTCATAACGCGGCACTTGATTGGGGGTTTTTAAAACAGGCCTGCAGAACGCTTGGCTTAGATGCAAAAGCGCGTTTAATTCTTGATACCTTTGTTATTGAAAAAAAACGCCTGCACCAGCAAGGCCACGAAATTGGCCACGATGATTTAACACTTAGCGAATGCCGTAAGCGCTACAACTTACCGCATTACAGCTCGCACCATGCCCTGACTGATGCCATGGCAACGGCGGAGTTATTCTTAGCTCAGTGTCATCAAATTAGTCGTGGTAAGGCATTGAAAGTAGGGGAGCTTGTGTGAATCAGTTAGAATTAAAAGTGCCCCCAGTTGTGCTGCTGTTGATCATTGCGTTGATGATGTGGGGCATAGCAGAGTTGTTTACGAGTTTTAGCTTCTCGTTTTTCGTATCATCTTTTGTAGCACTACTCATTGCATTTTTAGGTGTGGTGTTTGCTTTATTAGGTGTTTATCAATTTCGTAAGCAAGGTACGACTGTTGACCCTCGAATTCCAGAAAAGTCGGCGAGCCTTGTTACAAGTGGTGTTTATCATTTTAGCCGTAACCCAATGTATGTTGGTATGTTATTAATGCTAGTTGGTTGGGGAATTTATCTTGGTAATATTGCGAGTTTTATAATGCTGCCGGTATTTATTCTCTATATGAATCGATTTCAAATTATGCCAGAAGAAACGTTTATGGCTGAGAAGTTTGGGTCAGCATACCAGCAATACCAAAAATCTGTTCGTCGCTGGCTATAAAGGAAAAAAGTAAGATTGAGGTTGCTAACGCAGTTTTATTTACCTTGCCCTCTTATAAAAATGTCTAAGGTCGATTACCAAAACTGCGCCATCTAAAACATGCTAAGCAATTTTTATTTTGGCTGACCTCTTATAAAAACTTCAAAGGTCGATTACCAAAACTGCGCCATCTAAAACATACTAAGCAACTTTTATTTCACCTGACCTCTTATAAAAACTCTTCAGGTCGATTACAATACCGCCATCTAAAAGGCAGCTGCCTTTATCTGCAAGCAAATAGAGTGGATTTTCTTCTTCATGGCAATCAAACTTGCAATTAATGGTTTTGGTCGAATCGGGCGCAACATCGTCCGTGCTCTGTATGAGTCTGGGCTTGAAGATCAAATCAAAATTGTCGCTATTAACGAATTAGCCGACCCTAAGGGCATTGCCCATCTCCTTAAATACGATACATCTCATGGCCGCTTTTCATTTCCAGTTAATCTTGGCGAAGATACTTTAACGGTTGCTAACGACTCTATAGCCTTATTTGCAGAAGAAAACCCTGCAGAACTGCCATGGCAAACGCTTGATGTTGATGTGGTTCTTGAATGTACTGGGGTGTATCACTCTCGTGAACATGCAGAACTACACTTAGCTGCTGGTGCAAAAAAAGTATTGTTTTCGCAGCCTGCAGATGCTGATGTCGATGCCACAATTGTGTATGGTATTAATGATGATGAGCTAAAAGCTGAACATACGATTGTTTCAAACGGTTCATGTACCACAAACTGTATTGTGCCAGTGATTAAAGTGCTGGATGACGCATTTTCGATTGAATCTGGGGCTATTACAACGATTCATGCCTCGATGCATGATCAGCAAGTGATTGATGCGTATCATCATGATTTACGCCGCACTCGTGCAGCAAGCCAATCTATTATTCCGGTAGATACAAAGCTTGCTCGTGGTATTGAGCGTATATTGCCTAAGTTTCATAGTCGCTTTGAAGCCATTGCTGTTAGGGTACCCACTATCAACGTGACGGCGATGGATTTAAGTGTAACAGTGAATACTGATGTGAATTTAGCGACTGTCAATCAAGCACTTAAGTTAGCTGCAAAAGACCGCCTTGACGGTATTTTAAGTTACACTGAAGAGCCATTGGTATCGGTAGATTTTAATCATGACCCACATTCTTGTATCATAGATGGCACTCAGACACGTGTTAGTCATAAACGACTGATAAAGTTGTTAGTGTGGTGCGATAATGAGTGGGGCTTTGCGAATCGTATGCTCGACACTGCGCGTGCGATGATGGCTGTAAGCCAATAATTTATAAATATAATATTAGTATCGTTAACTAAGGAGAAGTCCATGTCGGTCATTAAAATGGCAGATTTAGATTTAAACGGCAAACGCGTGTTAATTCGTGAAGATTTAAATGTGCCTGTAAAAGAAGGTAAAGTGACCTCTGATGCGCGTATTCGTGCAGCATTACCAACTATCAAATTAGCGTTAGAAAAAGGCGCTAAAGTAATGGTGATGTCACACCTTGGCCGCCCTACGGAAGGGGAATATGATGAAGCGTTTTCACTTGCCCCTGTGGTTAATTATTTAAATGATGCCCTTGAGCAAACAGTTCGTCTAGAAAAAGACTACCTAGAAGGCGTAGACGTTGCTGATAACGAAGTGGTTGTTTTCGAAAACGTGCGTTTTAACGCTGGCGAAAAGAAAAACGACGAAGCATTGTCTAAAAAACTAGCTGCATTATGTGATGTTTACGTAATGGACGCATTTGGTACGGCTCACCGTGCACAAGCATCGACTCACGGTGTGGGTTTATTTGCTGATGTTGCATGTGCAGGTCCACTACTTGCGGCAGAGTTAGATGCACTAGGTAAAGCGCTTGATAACCCAGCTCGTCCTTTAGTTGCTATCGTTGGTGGCTCTAAAGTATCGACTAAGTTAACTGTACTTGATTCACTTTCTAAAGTGGTTGACCAACTTGTAACAGGTGGTGGTATCGCTAATACCTTCATCGCAGCAGCAGGTCACTCAGTAGGTAAGTCTTTATTTGAAGCTGATTTAATTGATGAAGCAAATAAATTAAGTGCGGCAGCAAAAGCTAATAACGGTGAAATCCCGGTACCAACTGATGTTGTTGTAGGTAATGAGTTCTCAGAATCTGCAGTGGCAACACTAAAAGATGTGAATGAAGTAACAGACGAAGACATGATCTTCGATATTGGTCCTGATACAGCAAACCAATTAGCAAAAATTATTGCTAATGCTGGCACCGTTGTATGGAATGGTCCAGTAGGTGTATTTGAATTTGACCAATTTGGCAACGGCACACGTGCTATTGCTGATGCGATTGCTAACTCAAGTGCATTCTCGATTGCTGGTGGCGGTGATACGCTTGCAGCGATTGATAAATACGGCATTGCCGATAAAGTTTCTTACATTTCAACCGGTGGTGGTGCTTTCCTTGAATTTTTAGAAGGGAAAAAATTACCAGCAGTTGCTATGCTTGAAGAACGTGCTAAGTAATTAGTGCGTATGCCAGCGTAGTTATTAGGTAATTACGCTGGTTTAGCTGTTAATAAAATACCTCTCACCCTCGTTTTATTTACAGCTGTTACGGTAGGCGCGAGCTTTTCGTGATGCAGTGATGCATCAAAAAATAACTTATCCGTTCAAACTAGATAGTAGGAAACTACTGTCGATACAATTTGGAGAATACCAAATGGCTTTAATCAGTATGCGACAACTTCTTGATCATGCAGCTGAAAATGGTTACGGCGTACCTGCTTTTAACGTTAATAACCAAGAGCAAATGCGCGCAATTATGGAAGCGGCTGACAAAACAAACAGCCCGGTAATTGTACAAGGTTCAGCAGGCGCACGTGCCTATGCTGGTGCCCCTTTTATTCGTCATATGATTTTAGCTGCCGTTGAAGAATGGCCACATATTCCAGTCGTAATGCACCAAGACCACGGTACTTCACCAGGTGTATGTCAGCGTTCAATCCAGTTAGGCTTTTCATCAGTTATGATGGATGGCTCATTAATGTCTGATGGTAAAACTCCTTCAAGTTATGAATACAATGTTGATGTTACTCGTCAAACTGTTGAAATGGCACATGCTTGTGGTGTGTCTGTAGAAGGCGAGTTAGGTGTTTTAGGTTCACTTGAAACAGGTGAAGCAGGTGAAGAGGACGGCGTGGGTGCAGAAGGTAAATTATCTACTGATCAAATGCTAACAGATCCTGAAGAAGCCGCTGATTTCGTTCGTAAAACTAAAGTTGATGCACTTGCTATTGCTTGTGGTACATCACATGGTGCGTACAAATTCACGCGTCCACCAACAGACGATATCTTAGCGATTGATCGCATCAAAGAGATCCACGCGCGTATTCCTAACACACACTTGGTGATGCATGGTTCGTCTTCAGTGCCACAAGAGTGGTTAGAAGTGATCAACCAATACGGTGGTGAAATCCCTGAAACCTATGGTGTGCCAGTAGAGCAAATCATCGAAGGTATTAAATACGGTGTTCGTAAAGTAAATATCGATACCGATCTTCGTTTAGCATCTACAGGTGCAATTCGTCGCCACTTAGCTTTAAACCCAGCTAACTTCGATCCACGTAAATACTTAGCTGAAGCAACGAAAGCAATGACTGAGATCTGTGTTGCTCGCTACGAAGCCTTTGGTACGGCAGGTCAAGCTGGTAAGATCAAGCCTATCTCTTTAGATGATATGCACCTTAAATACTTATCAGGTGAACTTGATCCACAAATCAAGTAATTGATAATAAGTTGAAAAAGCCGGCTTGCATGCCGGTTTTTTATTGCCTTGATCAAGACGGATCAGCGATTTACTTACTCGTGTTTTTCCGGATCAGTGTTTTACTAACCTTCGCTTTCACGGATCATTATTTTACTAGTTACGCACTGATCATCGGCTTTTCTTTGCTCAGCTTTTAAACTAAATACTGATCCCCTTAACATTAAATCAACAAGTTATCTTATTCTCTAAGTAAAATACTGATCTCGGGCTGATCAACTTAGTAAAAACCTGATCTTGATCTGATAGGGTTAGTAGATCAGTGATCCGTGATTTTTGTGTGAAATATAGCCACCTTGCCTTGACCAAAAGCCCTTTATGTTCGATTTTTAAGTTACTGCTTAAATTAAGGATCGCTACCATGAACAAACCTGCCATGATGTTGTCGAGCTTTGCAATGTGCTTTATTTCTTTTCATAGTGTTGCCGAAGCTGTAGATGTGTATGGTCGGGCCCATTTAGGGGTTGCTAATAGCGACACTGGCGATGGCAGCGAAACGTCTATTGAGAGCTACAGTTCACGTATGGGTATCAAAGGCAGTGGTGAAATAAGTGATGGATTAAAAGCTGTATATAAGTTTGAATTTGCAGTAAATGCGGCTGATCAAGATAGCGATGGTAAAACAGAAGAGAATATTACCGCTCGCAACCAATATGTTGGTCTTCAAGGCAGTTATGGGCAGGTAGTGCTTGGTCGACATGATACAGCGTTAAAAGTATCGCAGGGTAAAATTGATTTAATGAACGACTTTAATGGTGATGTTAAAGCCTTATTTAATGGCGAAAATCGCCTTGGCGATGTGGTTCATTATAGCTCGCCAATTGTCGGCAATATGCAATTTGTGGTCACCTATATTGCTGAAGATAATTCTAAACAAGACGAAGAAACCGGTATCTCTACGGCCTTTATGTATGGTGATAGTAAATTTAAAAAAGCGCCTTACTTTGTCAGTGTTGCCCACGACAGTAAAGTAGCCGGTTATGATACAACACGGTTTACGGCGCAAGGTAAATTAGGCGATTTAACCTTAGGTGGTATGTATCAACAAAGCGAAAAAGTAGCTGGTTCTGATAAAGAGGATGGCTTTTTGGTAAGTGCATCCTACAAAATAGATAAATATAAGTTATTGGCGCAATACCAAGATACTGATGGTAACTTCGGTAAGTTAAAAGATTCGGGGAGTGGTACCTCTGTTGGCGTTGAACGAAGCCTGTCAAAACAAGCACGTATGTACATGTGGTATACGCAGTTTTCACTAGATAATAATGCTGATGAAGATCACTTGGCAGTCACTTTAAGGTATGACTTTTAATCCGAAATTTACTATTAAAGCGTAAAAAATGGCTATTTTTGCATTGATTTTTTTGCGCTTTTTGAATTACTCGTTAGACTTTCATAAAAATGTCATACTTAGTCATAATAATGAAACCAGTTCGCTAACGAAAGAGATAAATTGGAATGTCACGTAAAGTACTAGTCGTCGATGACGAAGCGCCTATCAGAGAGATGCTGGTTTTTGTTCTAGAGCAAAATGGTTTTCAAGCAATTGAAGCAGAAGATTATGACTCTGCAATTGAAGCTATGGTAGAACCATACCCAGATATGGTTTTATTAGATTGGATGTTACCAGGTGGTAGCGGTATTCAAATTGCGAAAAAATTTAAGCAAAACGAATACACTCGTCAAATTCCTATCATCATGCTAACAGCTCGCGGTGAAGAAGAAGACAAAGTACGCGGTCTTGAAGTAGGTGCTGATGATTACGTAACAAAACCATTTTCTCCTAAAGAATTAATGGCGCGCATTAAAGCGGTTATTCGCCGTGTTTCACCAACCTCATTAGAAGAAGCCATTGAAGTTCATGGTTTACGCCTTGATCCAATCTCACACCGTGTAACATCAGAAGGGAGTGAATTAGATATGGGTCCTACTGAATTTAGATTACTCCATTTCTTCATGACACATCCAGAACGTGTTTACAGCCGTGAACAATTACTTGATCATGTATGGGGAACAAATGTATATGTAGAAGACCGTACAGTTGATGTACATATTCGTCGTCTACGTAAAGCGATTGCACCATTAGGGCATGACCGTTTAGTACAAACCGTTCGCGGTGCAGGCTATCGTTTTTCAAGTAAATTATAAGTGTCATAGCAATGACCTTAACAAGCTAATTTACATACTTAAGGTAAAGTGAGTGTATGTATCGAGTAGTGAATAAACAGGCGTTAGCAAAACGCCTGTTTATGTATTTCTTACCCTTGTTATTAGTTGGCGTACTTGTAGGTGCGCCTTTTTTGCTTTTATTTTTAGGCTCTTTTGCACTGCTAATTTGGCATTATCATCAATTATATCGCCTCAGCGATTGGCTTCTTAATCAACGTAGTTTCAACCCACCCGAAGGGGAGGGAGCGTGGGAGCAAGTCTTTGAAGGGATCTATCACTTACAACATCGAAACCGTAAAAAACGTAATGAACTTGCAGACTTAATACGCCGCTTTCGTGATGGCGCCGAGGCTGTGCCTGATGCGGTAGTGGTTTTACAAAAAGATCTCAGCATCATTTGGTGTAACCAATTGGCTTTAAAGGTTTTAGGGTTACAGTGGCCTACCGATCATGGGCAACGCTTAGATAATCTTATTCGCGATCCTAAGTTTGCAAAGTACATGAATAAAGCCTGTTTCGATGAACCGCTCGAGCTTGATGGTGGCCACAGCTACGATCAAACCTTAGAGTTTCGTGTTATGCCCTATGCAAGTTCACAGTTGATGATGGTGGTGCGTGATGTTACTCGCTTAAAGCAACTTGAGCAGATGCGTAAAGATTTTGTGGCCAATGTTTCTCATGAGCTGAGAACACCACTTACAGTGGTAACCGGTTACTTAGAAATGCTTGATTCAGATAGCTTACCACCTCCTGCAATGTGGCAAAAAGCGCAAACTACCATGCTTGAACAATGTAAGCGCATGGACAGTCTGGTTAATCAATTATTGTCGTTGTCGCGTATTGAGGGAGCACGTCGTCAAGATAACGATAAGCCGGTTAATGTGCCGCAGTTACTTACCTATATTCAAACCGAAGCACAGTCATTAAACCAAGACAAAGGCCATGAGCTTATCTTTAATGTTGATGCGAGCTTAGACATTAAAGGGGCCGAAGATGAATTACGAAGTGCCTTTTCTAACCTTGTGTTTAACGCCATTCATTACACCAAGCCCGGTGGCAAGATTGTGGTTGATTGGCAGCTTAAAAATAACCAAGCCGCGTTTAGTGTGACCGATAATGGTGATGGTATTGCTGCTGAACATATTAACCGTTTAACGGAACGTTTTTATCGTGTTGATAAGGCTCGTAGCCGCACTACAGGTGGGTCTGGATTAGGTTTAGCGATTACAAAACATGTACTTACAAGGCATGACAGTCGTTTAGATATCAGCAGTAAATTAGGCCAAGGCTCGACCTTTGCGTTTGCATTTGGTAGCGAAAAAGTCGTGCGTTTAACAGATAATATTAAGAAAACTGCAAAGTCATAAAAATGTCATTTAAGGGTAATCTAACTGTCATCTAGTGTCATTAGAGTAGACCGCAGTTAGGAAATGGGACGAACAAATCGGAGTAACCCCTATGAAATTCAAAAATCTCGTTGCCGCAATGGGTGTGGCTGTAACAACATTTGTATCAGCACAAGCAGCTGCAGTTGATAAAGATATGCCTGAGTACACTAAAGTAAGTGGTATCTCTGGTAACTTCTCATCTGTAGGTTCTGACACGCTTGCAAACATGATGACGTTCTGGGCAGAAGAGTACAAGCGCTTCTATCCAAACGTAAACATTCAAATCCAAGCAGCGGGTTCTTCAACTGCTCCTCCAGCATTAACTGAAGGGACAGCAAACTTCGGCCCAATGAGCCGTCGTATGAAGTCAAAAGAAATTGAAGCATTCGAAAAGCGTTACGGCTACAAGCCAACTGAAGTACGCGTTGCAATCGATGCTCTTGCTGTATTCGTACACAAAGATAACCCAATCAAAGGTTTACGTATTGACCAAGTTGATGCGATTTTCTCTTCAACACGTAAATGTGGTGCTGATGCACAGGTTAATCGTTGGAGCGAAGTAGGTCTTGAGGGCGATTGGGCAGCAAAAGATATCCAGCTTTACGGTCGTAACTCAGTATCGGGTACTTACGGTTACTTCAAGAAGAAAGCACTTTGTAAAGGTGACTTCCGTAACAACGTAAACGAACAACCTGGTTCTGCATCTGTAGTACAGTCAATCTCTTCTTCAGTGAACGCGATTGGTTACTCAGGTATCGGTTATAAAACATCAGGTGTACGTACGGTTCCACTTTCTAAGAAAGGCGACAACTTTGTTGATGCAACATTAGAAAACGTAGCAACAGGTAAATATCCACTATCTCGTTTCTTATACGTTTACGTGAACAAGCACCCTAACAAGCCGCTTTCACCTATCGATGCAGAGTTCTTAAAAATGGTTCTTTCTGTAGACGGTCAAAAAATTGTTGAGAAAGATGGTTATGTGCCACTTTCAGGTAAAATGGCAATGGCTGAACTTAAAAAGCTAGGCCTTCTGTAACAACCATACAGACATAGACGAAAAAACCGCTCAGTGAGCGGTTTTTTTTCGTTTAGCTTTTAGCAAATAATTTTGCCTTAATGCGTTGCTGAGCAAGGCGTACTTGCTTACGCTTTTTACCCGAGGGAGCCTTAAAGCTTTGAATTGGCATTACCGTTGGATATTCATTAGGTAGTGCAGGTACACTAAAGTCAGCGTGCTCATCCTTAGGTAAACCAATTTCTTGTTGATGTACACGAAGTGCCGCTAAGGTATCATCGTTTTCAACTTCACTTGGACATAAGAATAAGCCCATTTTACGCATTTTCACACCTAAGCCGATGCTGCTTGAGTAACGTACAATTGGCGCTGCTAAAATAAGGCCCACTAAAATAGGTGATAACCACCAAAAGAAGGTCGGTGTGTAATAGTAAGCAACCGAGCCCCAAATAATCGCGGTAATAGTCGAAAATAACGTATAACCAATCGCTTCCTTCCACGGTACCATTCTACCTTCACGAGGCTGTGCATCCCAGCTCACTTTTTTACCTAAAAATACGCACACGACAAAATAGCTATGGAATACCATCATTAGCGGCGCAATCACAATAGCAAAAACCGTTTCGATGAGTGAACCTGCAATTAGCTTCATCGTGCCACCAAAGGCTTTATTACGGTGTACTAAAGTCACAATAATACCCATTAATTTAGGTAGTAACAGTAATACGGCAGTAATGAATAACAACGAATCAATTAGATCTGTTTTGGCAATTTGCCAGGTTGGGAAAAGCTGATAAGCATGGTTAAAGTATACGTCGCTATTAAGAGCACGAGTCACTGCATCTAAGGTACTTAATGCCAGCATTGATAACCAAATTAACGATGAAATATACGCTGTGGCACCAAATAAAAAGTGCATTTTACTCATTAGCTTAAGGCCAGATTTAGGCAATAAACCTAAATGCTGGATATTTCCTTGCACCCATCGTCTATCTCGAATTGCATAATCGAGAATGTTACTTGGCACTTCTTCGTAGCTACCTTCAACATCACTCAGCAGTAACACATCCCAACCACTACGGTGTAGCAGTGAGGCTTCAACAAAGTCATGACTTAAGATTTCACCGCCAAATGGGGCATTGCCTTTTAAAACTGGCAGGCCGCAGCATTTTGTAAATGCTTCAACGCGAATAATTGCATTGTGACCCCAGTAGTTTGCTTGGTTTGTTTGCCAAAAAGCAGAACCAGTTGCCAACATTGGGCTATATAAAATCGATGCAAACTGTAAAAAGCGACCAAAAAACGTGTCTTGGCGAACCGGAATAGGGATCGTCTGGATCAAACCTGATTTTGGATTGCTGATCATGCTAGAAGTCAGTTCAAGCATACATTGACCCGTCATAATGCTATCGGCATCAAGCACAATCATATGATCGTATTGGCTGCCCCAACGTTCACAAAAATCAGTTAAGTTACCTACTTTACGGTGTTTGTTGTCTTCACGGCGACGATAAAAAGTATGCGCAGCTAAATCACCTAAACGCTTAGTGAGAGCATTCCATGCTTTTAGTTCATTACGTGCGATTTCAGGGTCTTGCGTATCACTAAGTAAGTAAAAATCGTAATGTGGCATTTGTCCTGTTTTGGCTAGCGAGCGAAGGCTAACCTCAAAACCGGCAATTACACGCTCTGTATCTTCGTTGTAGATAGGCATAACAATGGCTGTTTTCGTTTGGCTCAAGGCATGCTGATTAATCTCGATTGGCTTTTGACGTTTTAAGGTCAACGGGTCAATACGAAATAATTGCAAGATAAAGCCCATACAGCCACTACAAAAGGCTGTAACAATCCACGCGAAGGTGACTGTAAATAATGCCAGTAAAGCGTACTCAAGCGGTGTCATGCCGTTAGAATTTAAAATATCGAACATGATCCACACGCCATAGGCGGTAATGCTGAGCGCTAGGCTCGAAAAAAGCCAAGCGCGGGTTTTCTTAAATGGCATTGCTGTTGCTTCTAACGCTTTACTATTGGACGTCGTTTGGATACCAGACATAGCTCCATACCTCGCTGATTTCTTTATCACGTAGTTTTAACGATAAGCGCATATCAACTGGCTTATCTCCCTCTGGCGCCACTTTAAAGGCTACGCGCCATCCTTGATTGTTTGGTAACTGCTGTACCGTTTTATCGCTTATTTGCCCAGCAGAGAGTGTAAGATCCGCTTGCATGGCAAAATTAGCAGATAGTTGATTAATGGTTTCGCCACTAAAATCAACGGTAAATTGGCGGTGGCTTTTTGGTGGTGGATTGTCTTCACCAGGTAATGCTGCACTACCAATTCGAGTTCTTAACACACTCGCTTTATCTTGAGTTGCAAGCGTGGCATTGAAAGTCGAAAGCTTGTAACTAAAGCTTAAGCTGTCACCGGCTTTCATTGGCTGCTCTGGCACCCAGTAGCTAACAATATTGTCGTTGGTTTCTGTATCTGTTGGGATCTCTACTAACTCAACGCGCCCTTTACCCCAATTACCTTCTGGCTCAATCCACATACTCGGACGGTTGTGATAATGTGCTTCGGTATCAAGGTAGTTATTAAAGTCACGGTCTCGCTGTGCAAGACCAAAGCCTTTCGGGTTCTCGTAGCTAAACGAAGTGACACTTAGCTTCTTCGGGTTATTCAGTGCGCGCCAAACCCATTGACCTTGTTCTGATTGCATTAGAAGGCCGTCAGAGTCATGTACTTCAGGGCGGTAGTCGTCGAAGAACTTTGTACTGTTTTCACCGTGGTAGAACATACTTGTTAGCGGGGCAATACCAAGCTTTTTGATGTCTTTGCGGGCGAAAATTTGCATTTGAGTTTTCACTTCAGTGTTGGTCGAAGGTGTTAATTCAAAACGATAGGCGCCCGACACAGATGGGCTATCTAATAATGCGTAGAGCACGATAGTGGTATCTTCGGGTGCTGGTTTTACTAACCAGAACTCTTTGAATACAGGGAATTCTTCACCTGAACTAAGAGCAGTATCCACCGCAAGTCCACGGGCTGACAGACCATATACTTGGTGCGGACCAACTAAACGAAAATATGAAGCACCTTGGAACACAGCCACTTCATCTTTGTACTGGTTGTTGTTCAGTGGAAAATGCAAACGAAAACCTGCATGGCCAAGTTGTGTATTGGCAATCGCAGTACTGATCTCTTGCTCTAACGGGGCAGCAGTTGCATCATAACGATAGTAATCTGTTTTAAAAGGTAAACTTTTTACTTCAGCGTTTTGTTCAAGAGTATTAATTGCAACCGGTGAACGATATAAAAAGCCTGGGTGGAACAACTGCACTTCATAAAGGCTTTGATCTTTCCAAATTGCTTGCTCAGTACGAAAACGGATTGCACGGTAGTCTTGGTAATTGATGCTTGTGAGCGCCTCAAGTTCAAGATCTTTCGGGGCTACATAAGGCTCTGAAGCGAGTTTTTTAGCACGCGCAGTGATAACATCAAATAGCTTTTCTTGGGGAATAGTGATCATCTCAGGCTTAAGCTCAACAGCAGCCTTTTCCTTTGAGGCCAGTTTTTCATTTTCGGCTGCTTGAACTTTAACGGCTGTTTGTTCTGTTTTAGTTACGTTTGATTGATCTTGTTCTTCAATTGCGTATGTATGACCTGCGCTCATGGCTAATAATACGCCCAATAAGGTCTTCTTTTTAGCAGCACTGAAGAGCTTGGTTCGAGTTTCTGGTCTCATTCAATTTTCCTTTAGCCGTAAATCACGTTAATTCATTCATATCCCTTAGCAATTACTGAACCCAAAATAAAAACTAATAATCTCAATGACTTTGAGTTGGTGCAGTTAAATGCGAAGAGTAAAATTTTGAAATTAGTGAGAAACAATTACATGGTTGCAGTTGTTTATTCGTCACCAATATAGAGAAGTTTAATGAACGAAAGCTTGCCCTAATATGAATAGATTAAAGGGTAAACAAAAATATGAACAAAATTACCAGAGGCTTAATTATGGAAATGAAATTGTAATCGAGAAGAGAAGTGCAGGCACCGAACAGGTTTCAGTGCCCTAATAAGCGAGCTAAAAGTAAGTATTATTTAACTTCACCTAATTTTTCGGCATTAGCTTTACATTGATTATAAGCTTCAATGCACTTGTTACTACACACCTTATGAACTAAGCCATCAGCAGTGCTTTGTTGTTCACAGCTTGCCTCGCATTGGTAGTTTTGTTGAGCGCATTGTTGCATTTCTGGGTTTTCAATTTTATTTGAGCAAGCAGACAGTAATGTCATAGCAAATAATGTTGCTGCAATTGCAGGTAGTTTTTTCATGCTTATCCCTAGTTTATGTCTTTTCTTTGCAATCCATCTTACCCAGATTATTGCTATTTAATCCAGCTCAACTTGTAAATTGTCAATTAAACGTACTGAGCCTAAATAAGCAGCAGCTAAAATAACAAGTTGTTTATCAGCCGTTGTTGCCGGCTTTAATGTTGAGCGCTCTGCTACCGCATAATAGTCAGGTTTAAGGCCTGCACTTTCAAGCTGTGCTTTTGCATCAGCCTCAAGTGTAGCAATGTCTGCATTGCCTTGCTTCAGTGCTGTTGCTGTATTATTTAACGTGGCAAACAGTACTTTTGCAGTGTCTTTTTGCTCATCAGATAAATAGCCATTACGAGAGCTCATTGCTAACCCAGAGATTTCACGGCAAGTAGGTACGCCAATTATCTCTACAGGGATAGATAAATCGCGTGTCATGGTTTTAATCACCTGCAGCTGCTGAAAGTCTTTTTCGCCAAAACAGGCAAAATCAGGCTGTACTAAATTAAATAACTTAGTGACAACGGTTGCGACGCCTTTGAAGTGACCAGGGCGCGAGCCGCCACAGTAACCCATAGAAACACCCGGCACATCGACAAAGCTTTGCTCGCCTAAACCATTTGGGTAAATCGTTTCAACGGAGGGTGTAAACACGATATCAGTACCGAGTTCAGCTAAACCTTGTTTATCTTCGTTAAGTGTACGTGGGTAGCTATCAAGATCTTCGTTAGCCCCAAACTGCATTGGGTTCACAAAGATACTCACAACCACTTTATCAGCCAAGGTTTTGGCTTTTTCAACCAGTGAAAAGTGACCTTGGTGTAAATTGCCCATAGTAGGCACTAGTGCAATGCTCAGGCCTGCTTGACGCCAAGCTTTGATTTGGCTGCGTAACGATTTGATTTCAGTGATTGATTGCATTTATTTAAACTCGTGTTCGGTACTTGGGAAAGCACCACTTTTTACATCTTCACAATACTTTTGCACTGCTGCTGGCATATTGCCGGTTTCTAATAAAAAATTCTTTGAAAACTTAGGAATATAGCCTGCTGAAATACCAACTAAGTCGTGCATAACTAAGATTTGCCCATCAGTTTGATTACCTGCACCAATACCAATGGTAGGAATGTTCAGCTCATCAGTAATACGTTTAGCAAGCTCGCTTGGAATACATTCTAAAACAAGTAACTGCGCACCTGCCGCCTCAAGTGCTTTCGCATCGCTAACCATTTTATCGGCTTGAGATTGCTCACGACCTTGAATTTTAAAGCCACCAAATACATGCACTGACTGAGGTGTTAAGCCTAGGTGGCCACATACTGGAATACCTTGTTGGGTCATCGCACGAATGCTGTCGTGCAGCCATTCGCCACCTTCAAGCTTGATCATGTTTGCCCCAGCACGCATCAGCTCTGCAGCATTTTTACAGGCATCAGTTGGGTTGGCATAGGTCATAAAGGGTAAGTCAGCAATTACAAATAATTCACGGCTACCTGCTCGTACGCAGCGTGTATGATAAGCAATCTCTGTGTTGGTTACTGCTAATGTGTCATCAGCACCTTGCAATACCATACCTAAAGAGTCACCAACTAAAATCACCTCGACGCCATTATCATGAAACAATTTAGCAAAACTGGCATCGTAAGCTGTTAATGCGGTGATTTTTTGTTGTTCTTGTTTCATTTTATTCAAGGTTGAAACGGTGATTTTAGACATAATTTCCTCTAAGGCTTAGCCTTGGTTGATTACTGCTGAGGGAGTTGTTGTAAATCGTTTAAAGGCAACGTTTTTGTTATATCAGCAAGTGATTGATTATTCGGTAGTACAAGTGTTGGTGCAATTTCCAACAAGGGGTAAACAACAAACTCTCGCTCTGTTAGGCCATAATGAGGCACGGTTAAGCGAGGGGTGTCTATTACGTCATTACCGAACAATAAAATATCTATATCAAGGGTACGCGGACCCCAGCGCTGTTCTTTTCTAACACGGCCATGCTCAAGCTCAATGGCTTGCGTTAAATCAAGCAACTGCTCTGGCATAAGTGCAGTTTTAACACATGCGACCGCATTTACATAATCGGGTTGATCTTGTGGCCCCATGGGTTTGCTTGCGTAATCATGGGATACACAAACAAACTCAACATCTTCTAATGCTTTTAGGGCAGCGACAGCAGCATGAATTTGTTTACGTGGCGCGTTTAAATTGGCACCTAAACCTAAATAAACGGTATGCATACTTAGTCTACTTTTTTCTTGCGTGGGCGACGACGGCGCTTAGGGCCACCTTGGTGTCCTAAATTTTTAACCATCTCTTTTTGGCCGTTGATGTCTTGGCTTAGATAGGTTGTCCACCAATCAGCAAGCTCTTTTTGCTGCTCTTCGCCAGCTTGCACACGCAAAAGTAAGAAATCATAGGCTGCCTTGAAGCGAGGCTGTTGAGTCAGCCTATAAGCACGTTGACCACCTCGTTTATCAAGACGTTGCTGAATATGCCAAATATCGCGTGCACCCAGTGTGAAGCGTTTTGGTACTGCTACATGTTGTGCGTTTTCACTCAGTACTTTGTTCATCGCTTGTGCAAATGCATCGTACTCTGAAAGTTGATCGCGTTGTTGTAATTTTTTAGCAATGCTCAGTAATGGGAACCACAAAAGGGCTGCAAAAATAAAGGCTGGAGTGACTTTTTTATCAGCATTAATACGTTTATCGGTGTTTTTAAACATTTGCAGGATAAATGTATGTTCAAAGCCTTCAGGGGTGGCATCTAAGATCTTATCAAGCGCAGGGAATAATGCTTTGAATAAACCATACTGGCGAAGCATTAAGTAGTTTTCTTCTGCTTTGCCGTTTAAGAACAACTTGAGTGATTCTTCAAACAAACGAGCTGGCGGAATATGGTCGAGTAAATTAGCAAGGCCTTTAATTGGCTTTTCGGTGCCAGGTGCAATGCTCATTCCTAGTTTGGTGGCAAAACGCACTGCGCGTAACATGCGCACAGGGTCTTCACGGTAACGCGTTTCTGGGTCGCCAATCAGCTCTATTTGTTTTGCTTTTATCGCGCTAATGCCATTGGCATAGTCATAAATACAAAAGTCGTTAATTGAGTAGTAAAGTGCATTAATCGAAAAGTCACGGCGCTCGGCATCTTCTTCGATGCTGCCATAGACATTGTCGCGCAGGAGTTGGCCGTGCTCGCTTGATTGGCTAATTTGATTTTTGCTTTCTTCGGCTTCGTGATGGCCGCGCATGGTCGCCACTTCAATAATTTCTCGACCAAACACGATATGGGCTAAACGAAAACGACGACCAATTAGACGACAGTTACGAAATAGCTTTTTGATTTGCTCAGGGGTTGCGTTTGTTACAACGTCGAAGTCTTTTGGTTGTTGGCCTAACAATATATCTCGAATACAACCACCTACAAGGTAGGCATCAAAACCACCTTCTTTAAGGCGGTACAATACTTTGATTGCATTTGGGCTAAATTGTTTGCGCGAAATACCATGTTCACTGCGCTCGATCACCAAAGGTAACTCGCTCGTTGGCAAAGCATCACTTGATGTCGTGGCATTTGGGCCAATAATCTGCCGACAAAATTGAAAAAGCTTAGAAATAATAATCTGTCTCCTACGACGCGGACTTTGCGACTCATCAAGTATAGCGTTTGTTTGATACTTCGCCGATGTGAGATTGACGTGTAATCAGTGTGTTTTAAATGGCGCTAAATTAAGGTGTTGATGATTCGCACACTTTGGGTCGCTATCATATACCAGCAGGGCTGAAAAATTAAGTTACTCGGCCTTTAAAATTGGCAATTTATTTTTCAATAGTAACAAAGTTACAAAAAGGAGAGTTAGGATCCTCGCTAACTTGTATTTCTTGCACCTTTGGTATGTGTTCAAGGCGGTAAGTTTCAACAGCCCAAGCTAACATCTGTTCGGTACTTAACGATAATAGTGAACTTTCTGGCTTTAAACCTAAAAAGCGCAAGGCATCGAACAACGCGGGCTTTGGATTTGATTTTGCTATTGCGGGGGCGTAATTTTGCTTTGATAACTTAAAACCAGGTTTAGCTACCGCTAAAGGAAGGTGGGCGTATTCTGGGGCCGGTTTATTTAGTTGCTTAAACAAACTGAGTTGTCGTGCAGTCGGCTCGAGTAAATCAGCGCCGCGAACGACTCTTGTAATACCTTGTGCGATATCATCGGCGACTACGACCAGTTGGTAAGCAAATAAACCATCGCTGCGCTTTATTAAGTAATCTTCTTTGGCAAGTTGGCTATCAACATACACTTCACCTTGAATTAAATCATGGTAGTGACTGGTTGCAAATTGCTGGGTTAAACGTAGCGCTGAATCAGTTAAAGCGTGGTTTTTATACCGGCAGTGGCCTTGGTATATTCCACCGATTGCTTTAATTTCTTTGCGCGTGCAATGACATGCATAAACAAGGTTTTGCGAAATTAACTCGTCAACAATGGCTTGGTATTGCTCATGACGCTGGGTTTGGTATATGACAGGCTCGTCCCAGTAAAGACCGTAAGCCTCTAAGGTATGTAATATATCGTCGCTAGCACCGCTTACAACACGCGTTGTGTCGATATCTTCAATGCGTACTAACCATTTTCCTTGATTTGCTTTTGCATCAAGGAAGCTACCCACAGCCGCTATAAGTGAGCCAAAATGTAATGGCCCTGAAGGGGATGGCGCAAAGCGGCCACGATACTCACGCAATGGCGTGTTAACGGCTGTGGTAGACATGGGCTAATTAAAGGATATTAACCGCGTCCAGATTGCTTTTCTTTAATTTCCGCAAGCGTTTTACAGTCTACACATAAATCAGCTGTAGGACGCGCTTCTAGGCGGCGGATACCAATTTCGATACCACATGATTCACAGAAACCAAAGTCATCTTCTTTGATTAATTGAATCGTTTTTTCAATTTTCTTGATCAGTTTACGCTCACGGTCACGAGTACGAAGTTCTAATGAGAATTCTTCTTCTTGTGCTGCACGGTCTACTGGATCCGGAAAGTTAGCTGCTTCGTCTTGCATATGCGATTTAGTACGGTCTACTTCGTTACGTAAATCGTTACGCCAAGCTTCTAAAATTGTTTTGAAATGAGCACGTTGTGCTTCATTCATGTACTCTTCACCTGGCTGTTCTTGGTATGGTTCCAACCCGGCCTGAGCCAATAACCCTAGTCTTTTTTGGTCTGGCATAACTTTCTCCTAAATCCTTAATATTTTGCCCAGCGTTAGCCGGCGGCTATAAATAGCAGAATCATTAGACTGAGGCAAATTTATTTTTAATTAATCCTCTTGACCTTGTGCTAATGATTGCTCAAATAATTATGGGCGGTTTGGTAAGCCCTTAACTACTCGTCATTTTTTTAAATTTGCTAAGTTATATGGGCAAAAAAAAATAATACAACTTAAATAGTATATAAAGCTAAAAACTTTTTTGGCGTGGTTTTGTACCAACGCTTAAAGGCGCGTTGTAGAGCGCTTTGTTCAGAAAAGCCTAACTTGTTGCTAATTTCCAGTGCAGATAGGCCTTTTAGCAGCATCTCTTTTGCAAGTAGTTTTCGTTGCTGATCAATGAGTTTAGAAAAACTAAGTTGCTGATTTGAAAGGTGACGCTGTAAAGTGCGTTTTTTAATATTGAGTTGAATTGATGCTTGCTCAAGGGTCGGTATGTGAGGCAATTGGGTATTAATGAAAGTAACTAACTGCGAGGCATAATCATGCTGTGATACAGCTGTATCGACTTGAGATAATAAAATGTTTTCAAGCTCGGGGTTAGGAGATTGCAGTCGACATTTAAGAATCGATTTACTAAAAATAAGAGAGTTTGAGTTAGCTGAAAACTCAATAGGGCAATTAAAAACCTGTTTATAAACAGTTAAACTTTCTGGGGTTGGGGTGGGTCTAGTCAACTGTACTTTTTCAAGGCTAACATCGGCATGATTTTGACAACAGTGCTTAGCAAATGAAAGCCAACTGCTAAATAATTCATCTACCATGTAATGCTGTATGTTACTTTGAGCATGCCAGCTTAGACGACAAAACTCGTCTTCAGAAACGAGTTCAATGTGACCAATGTTTCGTATTGTTTTGCTTAATCTCTGTGCATGCTCCAGTGCTTTTTCTAAGTTTTTGCTCACTAATGCAACATGACCTAATAGCCCCCAATTTTGTGCTTTTAAAGAGTTGCCAAACTCCAGCCCAATATGCTCTTGTTGTAATATTTTATCGCCATAGTGCATGAGTGACTCATAGTCAGCGATAGGAAAGCGGGCGCTTACATCGTCCAAATCTTTCAGTCGTTCACCGAGCAAAGCTTCAATTTGTTTGCTACACATGCCTTGGCGTTCTAAAAAAAATACAAGTGAGCGAATTATCTGGCAACTGATATAAAACATAGGTCATTCATAGTTATTATTATTTTAATAGAGGTAACGCTGCATTAGTTGGCGCGCAAAGTCAATTTTTTGCGTGAAAGGTCAAGATTTAGCCTACTATTTAAGGCAAGCTGGGGGGTGGACATACAATCATAATAAGGATCCACAATGAAACTCAATCCCCTGCTAATCGGTATTGCTGCGGCTTTGCTCGTCGGCTGTAATTCAGATAAAGATAACAATGACACCACAGCTCCCGTTGTTACCCCTGACCCAGATCCAGTTGTAAAAGTAGATATTCCTGCATTTTCCGAAGGCAATACGTTACAAGCGAATGTGCGATGGACAACCTATGGTGTACCCCATATCACAGCAGCAAATTTAGAGAGTTTGGCGTTTGGAGCAGGGTTTGCATATGCAAAAGATCATGCTTGCTTATTAATGGACCAAATTATTAAAGTGCGAGGCGAACGCTCAAAATACTATGGCCCAGATAAGGTTGCTGGAAGTGGAGATTCACAGCACTTAATATCAGACTTTGGTTATAAAGCATTAGGAGTGAATGAGTACGCACTGCAACATTATGATGAACTCAATGAAGACAGTCGCGCCCACTACGAGGGGTTTGTACAGGGGTTTAATAAATACGTAACAGACACCGGTGTTGAAAACCTTGCTCCAGAGTGTGCATCGCAACCTTGGGTTACCCAACTAACAGCACAAGATATGCTTGCCTATTCAATGGCTACCGTGCAGTTAGCCAGTTCAGCTAATTTTTTAGAGTTAGCTTTTTTTGCCAACCCTGGGGATAGCAATGAATATTTACCTGTACCAATGAGCGGTGCTCCTTCAGCTGTTTCTAGTATCACTAACAACATTGCTCAGCAAGCTGCGCAATTTAAACTTGAAAAAAAATATAAACATTTGGGTTCAAACGGTTGGGGCCTAGGTAAAGACATGATGGCCAATGGCAAAGGAGGATTACTCGCTAATCCACACTTTCCTTATGAGGGAAATTTGCGGTTTTGGCAGTCTCATTTGACCATACCTGGTGCTATGGATGTAATGGGGGGGAGCCTTCAGGGAATGCCGGGCGTTATTAATATTGGCTTTAATGAGCATGTAGCTTGGACGCATACTTTTTCGACTGCGCGTCACTTTTTAATTTATCAATTGGCTTTAAATGAAAATGATAGAATGAGTTATAGTGTTGAAGATGAGCAGTACTCAATTACTGAAAAAGTCGTTACTGTTGAAGTGGCTACTGGTGCTGGCAGCACAATTGAGTTGAGCAAGCCCTTTTATTATAGCCATCATGGATTAATGCTCGAAACACCTGTAGAAAATGGCTTAGGTTGGAGTGATACTCAAGCATTTACGATAAAAGATGCTAACGAATTTAATATGGATGTCGTTGCTCAGTGGTCGGCTTTAAACCAAGCTGTAAGCCTTGAAGATATGAAAGCAGCCTTTGCTGAGTTTGATGGTGTGTCTTTCAATAACACCATGGCAGCAGACAAAGAAGGTAATGTCTTTTATGTTGACGATAGCACGGTTTTAAAGCTTGACGATCAAGCGAACTTAGCCATTCGATTACAACCAGAGCTTGTTGCTTTGAGAGAGTCCGTCGGCTTTGACATTGTTCCTGGCAATATGAAGCTATTTGAAAGCCAAGGCAAAGTACCATTTAACGAAGCGCCGCAATTAACACGCACAGATTATGTACAAAATTCTAATGACAGCTATTGGGTTACTAATCTTAACGAGCCACTCATCGGCTTTGCGGCTCAATATGGTGATGTGCATAAACCCCTATCACTAAGAACAAGAATGGGATTGAAGCTTCTTCAGCAAGGAGGAGGCGAAGATGCTAAATTTACCTTGGATGAGTTAGAGCAGGCATTAGTTGGTAATCACTTTTACCTTGAGAGTTTAGTGTTTGAAGAGCTGGCATTACAATGTTTTGCACAAGGGGACTTACCAATTGAATTAAGTAACGGTACGCAAGTTTATATCAGCCAAGCATGTGATTTATTAGCTAATGCCGATGGTAAAATGAACTTAGATACGCAAGGTGCTGCTTTATTTCGCGAGTTTGCGCACTTATTTAACGCAAAAGAGCATCTTTATGACAATTTTGATGTGACTAACCCTGCTAATACGCCAAATACATTACGCAAAGATAAAGTTGCTTTAACTGCATTGGCACATGCTGTTTATAATTTACAAGCAAATAATGTTGCACTGGATAGTCGCTTAGATGAATTACAGTTTGTCGAAAAATCACTTGCCGGTGGCAGTGGCTCAGGTGAAAAGCTACCTTGGGCTGGTCCTATGCATGTGGAAGGTGGGTTTAACGTGTTCAGATATGATCGCAGTAACTTAACGCGTTCAACACTAATCCCCTACACGGATTATGCTGTTCTAAATGATGCTGTGACGGGTAAACCTCTTGCATCAAACTTAACGCCGCAGGGATACCCTGTTAACTATGGCTCTAGTTGGATGTTTGTAATGAACTTTACAGAAAATGGCCCTGAGGCAAAAGGTTTGTTAACCATGTCACAAAGTTCAGACTCACATTCAGAACATTTTGATGATCAAAGTCGCTATTATTCTCAGTCGGCTAAGCTTAGACCTTTACTTTTTAAAGATGAAGATATTGAGCTTAACCTGATTGATGAAGTCGACCTGTCAATGACTAAGCAATAAAAGGTACTTTTTCAGCCAGTCTGATCTGGCTGGCTGAAATTTCTGCTTTATAAGCAATCACTTCAACCCCTTTTTTTATAGCTTCAGTCAAAAGCTGGGCATATTTCGGATCGATATGTTCTGCTGCACTTACTTGATAGATACCGTCGTGTAAAACTGCAAAAAGCAGAACGGCACGATGCCCTTGCTGTACCATTTCTACTAATTCCCTGACATGTTTTTGGCCACGTTCAGTTTTTGCATCCGGAAAATACCCTTGTCCGGAGTGTGGTTCTGTTTGTGAAAGTAATGTCACAGATTTTACTTCTACATAGCAATGGGGTTTATGTTCATCTGTTAGTAAAAAGTCGATACGGCTATTTTCTTGGCCGTATTTTACTTCTGCAGCAATGGTTTGATAGCCAACAAGTTCAGCAATCGCGCCTGTATTTAAAGCTTCTAGCACAACCTGATTTGCAATAGCGGTATTAACACAAATTAAGTGGTCGAATTGGTTCTGAGTTAATTGCAAGGATTGAGGGTACTTACGCTTGGCATTATCACTGGTTGAATAAAAAACCTTAAACCCAGGCTCTGCACAGCCCGTCATTTTGCCTGTATTAGCACAGTGAGCTGTAAACTCTGCGCCATCGGCAGTTTTTAAGTCGGCTAAAAAGCGCTTGTAGCGCTTAATTAAGGTGGCTGATTGTAATGCAGGAGTAAACTTCATGACTTTACCTGATTGGTTTTTCTTTATTGTAAGTGATTCATTACGCGGATTAAACCACACTTCATAACGCTATTTATCGCAAGCTGTTGGGAACTGACGTTGGCTGTAGTAAACTCAATCAACATTTTTAGCGCAAAGAGTATTCTAACATGTCAGAAAAATTTCTAGTTCAACTTAGCGAGCAGGGCGCTGCCGCACATTGGGGCGAAAAAGCCGCTCTTTCTTTTACTGAACAAGGCGCAACTGTTCATTTAACTGAGCAAGATACACTTAAAAACGTACAAAAAGCAGCACGTACGTTAGCTAATCAAGGCTTAAAAAATATTGCTTTAGTTGGCGATGTTTGGTGCACAGAAACACAGTGGGCTTTTTATCAAGGTTTTGTATCACCAAAGAATTTAGACGCAATTGAGTTTGTTGAAAATGCAAAAACAGACAGCAAAGAGCTGACTTCGTTAAAGCAAGCTGCGACGTGGGCTCGTCAAATGATCAATGGCACTGCGGATGATATTTTCCCAGAGAGCCTAGCTGGTAAAGCTGCTGAGTTTATTCAGTCATTAGCGCCTGAGTACGTAAGTTACCAAATCATTAAAGGCGATGCTTTATTAGAACAACAATGGATTGGTATTCACGCGGTAGGCCGTGGTAGTGAGCGTCCACCGGTATTATTGGCATTAGATTACAACCCAACGGGCGACGAAAACGCACCTGTTGCTGCCGCTTTAGTTGGTAAAGGTATTACGTTTGATTCAGGTGGTTACTCAATCAAAGCAAGTGAAGGCATGTTAGGCATGAAGTGCGACATGGGCGGTGCTGCTACAGTAACTGCAGGCTTAGCACTTGCTATTAGCCGTGGTATCAACAAACGTATTAAATTGTTTTTATGTTGTGCTGAAAACTTAATTTCAGGTCATGCCTACAAACTTGGTGATATCTTAACGTATAAAAATGGCACTACAGTTGAAATCGTTAATACTGACGCTGAAGGCCGTTTAGTCCTAGCTGATGGCTTAATGGCTGCAGGTGAGTCTGGCGCGCCATTAATCATTGATGCGGCAACACTAACAGGCGCTGCGCTTGTTGCTGTTGGTCAAGAGTACAATGCATTGTTCGGTCTTGATAAAGAGCTTGTACGTGAAGTACAAGACTTTGCAGAGCAAGAAATGGAAGCTGCATGGCCATTACCACTTGAAAAATGGCATCAACAAAATTGCCCGTCGCCATATGCAGATACCGCAAATAGCCGTCCTCAAAAAGGTGGTGGTTACGGTGGTGCTTCTAATGCGGCTGGTTTCTTATCACGCTTTGTACCAAATGAAGGCAAAGGTTGGGTGCACATTGACCTTGCTGCTGCATTTAACATGGGTAGCACAAGCGAGTGGGCTGCAGGCGCAACAACACAAGGTATGCGTACCGTTGCAAGAACTTTACTAGAAAAAGCATAAGCAATTTACTTTTTCTGTAGCTAATTAAAAGCCCCTTAACTTTATCTAAGTTAAGGGACTTTTTTGATCTAAAGGAGAATTTTACAAACTGATACAAGCTTTTTTGAGTAAATTAGTATAAAATCCCGCCCCACATTTTCTCATCCTGTGGTTAGTTTTTATTAAATTAGCTACACTAGAATGATCATTTCACACTGGGGTCTCTATTTATGTCAGATAAGTGCTATATCACTGCGCAGCAGCTTCTTGAAGATTCATTTCGTGTTGCGGCACAAGTTTATGAAGATGGTTTCCGTCCTGATTTCATCATTGGTATTTGGCGTGGTGGTGCTCCAATTGGTATCGCAGTTCAAGAATATTACGATTACAAAGGTATAGAAACTGACCATATCGCAGTGCGTACTTCTTCGTATTACGGTATTAACCAGCAATCTAAAGAGATTAAAGTTCACGGTTTGCATTACATCATCGAAAATGCCAATGCAGATAATTCATTACTAATCGTTGATGATGTGTTCGATTCTGGCCGCAGTATTTTTGCATTAAAAGAAAAGCTTTCTGAATTAATGCGCTTAAATCTACCACGTGATATTCGCGTTGCTTGCCCATACTACAAGCCAAAGAACTCAAAGGTAGACATGGTGCCAGACTACTTCATTCATGAGTCTGAAGAGTGGTTAGTGTTCCCTCATGAGCTTTCAGGCCTAACGCCAGACGAAATTATCGAAGGTAAGTCAGATTTAGCTAATATTCATGATTTACTTTTAGAAAAGTAAGTTTGAATACCCTTGCAGTTATGAGTGTGTCCTACACTTATAACTGCGCAAAACTATCGACGTAATCACTAAGCTTGTCGATATCTACTACTTGTAAACCTTGATTACTTCGCTGCACTAAGCCTTTTTCAACTAACTCTGTAACGACGCGTCTATATGCTCTTTCGGTGGTAGCAAAGCGCTCAGCTTCAGCATTGACGGTAGGGTAGGCACGCAGTAACGTTGGGTTGCTGTTTTCAGCTCTTAATAAGCAATCTTTAGCTATATTGTAGCTAAGAGGTAATAGCAGCTTATCTAAGTTTATTTTTTGGTTTTCTTGGAATTTAGCGGCAATTGTTTGCGCTGTGTACAAGCTTAACTCTGGCTTTTCTAACAGAAGGGCGCGCCAATGCTTGAGCTCTATTAGGTTATAGCTTACATCGCTAAAGCACGTAACTGTATAAATACACGGATAGTTATTCAGAGCTTCAATTTCACCTATCAGTGTGTTGTTACAATCAAGCTGGCCTAAAAGAAGGCGTCGGCCATTACCCACGTCATAGCTGAACGACACTGTGCCGCTTCTCACTAATACGAGTTTTGACAAGGGTTGATCTTGGTGGATCAGCACCTCTTTTTTAGCTTGTTGAAAACTGCTGCCAGCAAATGTCAGTAATTGGTCAACAAGATAGCTTGAAAAATGATATTGAAACATTAACGCCGCTCTTCGGACAATTGTCCTATTTATTACATCTTAATGACGTTAGCATTAAGATTCTAAGAATTTACGCTAACTTGCTAGTAAGGTGTTTCACGTTACTGATACCTTCATTTCCCGTGTAATGATTTTAAAGCCAAGGTTATTCTTAAGCTTTACAAGGTTTTTAGTAAGTTAGCTTTTTTATTTTATTGTCAAAATAGCACAGAGTGCGTCAAAAAAAATGACAAGCTCCAATGCTAACCTAAAGCCTAGGAGAGAACAATTGAGTTGGGAATATTTAGGCTATTTAGCGTCAGCACTGTTGGTTGCTTCTTTGACAATGAGCGATGTAGTAAAACTACGTTGGCTTAACTTAGCAGAGTGTATTGCATTTACCTTCTACGGATTAGCAATAGGAGCCGTGCCCGTTGCCTTCACTAATGGCTTACTGGCGTTTGTGAATATTTACCACATCGTTAAATTAAAGCGTCAGCAAAAAGCTGACGCCGAGTAATATTATTCCTCTTTTTTATATTTCAGCTCGCCCGCAATCCAAGTTTGCGTCACATTTATATCGTGGATCTCTGAGATTGGCGCTTTGTAATAGTCTTTATCAATCAAAATAAAGTCAGCCCATTTACCTTGCTCTAAACTGCCTACCTTAAACTCTTGATGTGCAGCATAAGCACCACCTAAAGTAAATGCACGCAAAGCCTCATCACGCGATAGCAGCTCTTGTGGTCGCCAGCCGCCTTCTGGTAATTGATTATGATCCATTCGGGTGATGGCCGAATATAAACCATCAAATGGGTTAGCAAGCTCCACTGGAAAGTCAGAACCCGCTGCAATCACTGAGCCTTGTGCTAAAAAGGTCTTCCAAGCATACGCCCCTTCAAGCTGTTTTTCAGTCAGGCGCTGCTCTGCCATATGCATATCAGAGGTTGCATGAACAGGCTGCATTGATGGAATAATTTTTAATGTTTTAAAACGAGGAATATCTTCAGGAGTCACAATTTGTGCATGTTCAATTCGGTTACGAAGTAAAATCCCACCGGTTTTTTTGAACACATTTTCATACGCATCGAGTACTACGTGATTGGCTTTATCACCAATTGCATGAGTGTTTGCACTAAAGCCATGGGAAAAGCTTAGGTTAAATAGCTGCTCAAGCTTTTCTTGAGTTTCAAGCATTAAGCCATGATGATTTTTACGATCAGCGTACTCTTCAATGAGGGCTGCGCCTCGGCTTCCCAAAGCGCCATCCGCATACACTTTGACACTGCGAATCGACAGCATGTCATTCATGTCTTTATATTTACCCGCTTTGAGCATGGTTTCTAATTGAGGATCGGCAGCACTTAGCATGGCTACGATTCTTATAGGAAGGGTATTTTGCTCAGAGCGCTGCTTGTATACTTGCCACGTGTCGTAATCGATACCGGCATCATGGGTTGATGTGATGCCTAAACTTAGTAGATGTTTACCTGCATTATCTAAGGCTGTATTTATGCTGGCATGGCTTACTTTTGGTACATGCTGAGTAATAAGCGTTTCGGCTTTATCAATGAATACCCCTGAAGGTAAGCCAGAATCTAGCTTTAAAATTTCACCGCCGGCAGGAGAGGGAGTTTGTTTGGCAATACCTGCAAGTTCCATGGCTTTTGAGTTAACCCACACAGCATGACCATCAACGCGAGAAAGCACCACAGGTTTGTCTTTTACGTATTTGTCTAATTCAGCTGCAGTTGGAAACTCACCGCCAGGCCATTGCTCTTGGTTCCAACCGCGACCAATGATCCAACTTTGTTTATCTTTGGCAAACTCAGCCAGCATTTTGCCAACCTCATCTGCCGAGCGCGTATTCCTTACATCAAGTTGTGAAAGATTATTACCTAAACCAATAACATGGCCATGAGCATCGACTAAGCCTGGTAACAATGTGGCTTGCTTGCCATCAATTGCGGTGGCATCAGGGAAGCTATTTTTAATTGAGTCATTGCCTGTTTTTACGATTTTACCGTCTTTAAAAACCAGTGCAGAAAAGTGTTGGGTTTCGCCTTTATAGGTAGGCGTATAGCCATTTACATTATAAATAACAGTGGTGTTGGCAAAACAGCTAAGTGAAGCTGTTGCGAGTAAGCTGATGATGAGTTTCATAATCTTCTAATAGTTTTTATTGATTTATGAAAACAGTATCAGAGTTGCAGTAAACTGCAACTCAGCAGAGATTAATAGTTAACTATAACTCTTTATTTGCTCGCATAAATCTTAAACTCACTGAGGGATAATTTATTATCTTTATCACTGTCGTAATTTTTAAATCGCGACCACAGAGCTGGGTCTCTCGCAGACTCTGAGCGAGTCAGGTAACCATCGTCATTACGATCAAGTTGTTTAAATTTTTCACCAATACTATCTGCAGCAAAACTCATTGTGCTAAATGCACAACTTAAAACTAGGCTGGCAAAGGTTAATTTTGACATTACTTTAACTCTTGTTTGTTAAATAGTGTTTAAACTCAAGGAGCGAGATTTGTTGATCTTTATTTGTATCCCACTGCGCTATGCGTTTTTGCAAGTGCGGTTGCGATGACAGTTCCTGCTCAGATAAAAAGCCATTTTTATCTTTATCTAGGTGATCAAAGCGTTGTTTTACGTCCAATGCTAAGCTATTGAAGCTTATAGTAATTAAGGTGCATGGAGCAAGCCAGAAAATTCTCATAATTGCCTCCTAAATAAAAGTGCTTGCCATAATTTAACTCCCAAAATTTAAATCCGTTTACACATTCCCTCTGGGATTATGGCAAGCACTTTAAGCCGTTAAGGTTTGAATTTTTCAAACTCTTGTTCAGACAAAACCTGATCGCCGTTTTCATCCAGATCGGCAAATTGCTTAAGTAAGTTATCGTGTTTGGTTGCTTCAGTTAATGAAATCTCGCCATCGGCGTTTGTATCAAATTGAGCAAATCGAACATCCATTTGTGATGCTAAAACGGTGGCGCTGATAACTAAAAACATCAGCGAGAATGCAGCTAAAAGTTGTTTCATTACAATCTCCTATTGAATAAACGACTGAAACTCAGAAAATGAAATTTGGCCATTTTGATTACTATCAATTTGCGTAAAGTTGCCGTGCAACAAGGCATCTTCAGATGCTTCTGCCTCACTCAAAAAACCATTGCTGTCTTTATCTAGCTCATTAAATGTTGTCTGCAAATCAAGTGCGTAACTATGAACTGAGAACAGACTTATAAGCAGGGTGGCTACCGGGGCCGTTACTTTCATTTTGTGTCCTAAATAACTAATTTGCTTAGTACTAATCAAAATCAGTGCCAATATTAAAAGTTATTAATTATCAGGTGGTTATGGTTTTTGTGTGGTTTTGAATGCGAAATAGTTACAGGGTGTTGTGTCTTTTTTGCAACGATTTTCAGGTGTTAAAAGTTTATCTATTTTATTTCAATGAGTTAGTTTGTTGCCAAATAGCAACTTTGTATCGGTTTTTGGGGAGAAATCAGTACTTTTTAAGGTCGGATTCAGCGAGTGTCTAAGTTTGTTCACTAATAATCAGCATCTGCAATTATGTTGAGAGTGAATATGCAAAATAAAGTAGCGATAAAAATAAAACAGTTACTCAATTGGCGACCTAGTCTTATTGGCCAGTTTGTCTGTAGCATTTTGCTGTCTTTACTACCGTTATCTTTGGTGGTGATTTTATTTTTAAATGCGCTCAATAAGCAGCTTGCGGTGACTCAAGAAATCGTTGGTGACAATTACGAGATAACTAAAGCATTTAATAACCTCAAACAAGACTTAAACAGCCTTGAACGAGCAACTCGACAAAACTGGGTGCTTAAAAGTGAATCCCTCGATAGCTTGATTGCCAACAAGTGGCAATCGTCATTGCAAAGTGTTGATGAGCTCATTTTCTTAAGCCCAACCGCTGATTATGTCTCGCAGTGGCGGCAATTGGCTGAGGTATTACAATTTGCGCATCAGCATTTATTAATAGAACAAAAGCAAGATGGTGAGCTGTTTGCACCCGCTAGTAAGCTTATCAGTGAGCAAACAAATTGGCTCAAAGAGCAAAATGAATTGCGCATCACAAAAAATCAGCAGCAATTAAAAGCACTTCAAGCTTCATTTATTAATTGGTTAGTTGCGTTAATTCCACTCACGTTATTGGTCGGGGGCGGCTTTCTTTGGCGGATCAGCGGGCGGCTCAGAGAACTCACACATGTGATTGATAAACTTGGACAAGGTCACTGGCAGCAAAAAATTCAAGTTCGCGGCTCGTCAGAGTTAGTTGAATTAGGTAATAAATTAGAGTGGGTTCAAGCGCAGTTACATATGCTTGAGCAGCAAAAAGATACGTTTTTACGCCATGTGACACATGAATTAAAAACGCCCCTAGCTTCGATGGTTGAAGGCACAGACTTACTCGCAGATGAAATTGTTGGTCCTATCAATAGCGAGCAACAAGCCGTTCTTGAGCTAATAACGCAAAGTATGGTGCGACTCAGAGCCATGATTGAAAGCTTATTGAGTTACAACGCCATTCGCACCAGTAAGCAAAGCCTAAGCGAGCTTAATTTTAACTTGATGATGAATAAAATTGAGCGTCATTTTGAGCACCGATTATCAGCGCGTGACTTATCCATTGTGTGGGTGAACGAGTTACCAAATAAAGCCTTGTTTATCTCAATTGAGCTACTTGAAATGGTGCTCATTCAGCTGACTTCAAATGCGCTAAAGTTTTCGCCAGAACATGAGTCAGTGACAATAAAAGCAAGCTTAAAGCAGGGACAGTTAATTTTGAGTGTCAGCGACTTAGGGGTAGGGATAGAGGATACAGAAAAAGCCGCTGTGTTTGGGGCTTTTTACCAAGGTAAGAATGCAAAACAACATACTGAAATGGGCAGCGGGCTTGGTTTAACCATAGTTAAAGAAACCGTTGAACAATTAAACGGTAAGCTCTCTATTACTGATAATGAGCCGCAAGGATGTGTATTTACAGCCATTTTACCAATTCAATTAACCCAAGGAGTTAACTGATATGGGCTTAGCGAATAAAGCCAGTTTTATGCTTGTTATAGGCACACTTTTTATAACAGGGTGCACGATCACGCAAAAGCATGTTGAGGCAGAGCAAATAGAGCCGACAGCAGATGTGAAATCTCAAGGGCAACCTAATCCAAAGCCTCGGCCGAAAAGTGAGCCGTTATACCCGCCTGCAAGTACAGTCATTGCTTGGCATGCTGCCAAGTGCGGTGGCTTTAAAGCAAGCTCTGATAAAGCAAATTATGTTGGCGAAAATGAGCTAAAGCGTCTGTTTGAGTCGATTTGTTTACTCGGTGCTTCAGAGCCAGAAAAAGCTCTTAGTCAGCTTGAAAAAAGTGACCATGCTTTTTATTGGCCAGATGATATTAAGCAGTATCTATGGTTACAAAAGCAATATTTACAACAGAATTTAGCGGCAAAACAAGCTAAGCAAGCACTGAGTGATGAAATGGAAAAAACCTTATCGTCGCTTGCGACTATCGAACAACAACTTCTGCTACGTGAAGAGACCAAGGAGCAGTAACCATGAATGAAGTAACAAAACCACGGGTTTTATTAGTAGATGACGATGCGAGTTTATTAAAGTTACTAGCGATTAGAATTGAGTCTAAAGGCTATTTGGTAAACACAGTTGAAAGTGGCATTGAGGCATTACAAACACTAAAAAACCAAACCTATGATGCGGTGATCACTGACTTAAGAATGGATGAAATGGACGGCATGGCTCTACATCGCCAGTTACAAAGTCGTTACCCTTCAATGCCGGTGATTATGATGACAGCACATGGTTCGATACCTGATGCAGTGGAAGCGACGAAGCAAGGTATTTTTGCATTTATTACCAAACCAGTTGATAAAGATGAGCTGTTCGACAGCCTTGCTAAAGCTATTGAGATCCATGGTGTACACGGTGATGAAACACCGACACAAACAAATATTGTCACCCGTAGCGGCGCGATGTTGCATTTACTTGAGCAAGTTAAATTGCTTGGTCCAACGCAAGTGAATGTGTTGATCTCCGGTGCTAGCGGCACAGGTAAAGAGTTGCTTGCACAAGCAATACATCAACATAGCCATGTTAGTGACGGGCCATTTGTGGCAATTAACTGCGGCGCTGTGCCGGGGGAGCTTTTAGAGTCTGAATTGTTTGGGCATAAAAAAGGCGCGTTTACAGGCGCAGTCAAAGACCATCAAGGTTTGTTTCAACAAGCTCAAGGTGGGACCCTTTTTCTAGACGAAATTGGTGATATGCCGCTAAATTTACAGGTAAAACTACTGAGGGTTTTACAAGAGAAAACCATTCGCCCTGTGGGCTTTCAAGAAGAGATCCCAATTGATGTGCGGGTGGTGTCGGCGACTCATAAGAACCTCCCAGAGGCAATCAATAATCAGCAGTTCCGTGAAGATTTATATTACCGATTAAATGTGGTGAACTTAAAACTGCCTCCGCTTTGTGAACGCCGAGAAGATATTAGTTTGCTAGCACAGCATTTTGCAGGTCTAATTGCTAAACGTATGGGGCAAGAGCAAAAGCAGTTTGCCAATGATGCGATGCATGCTTTGGTGCGCTATGATTGGCCGGGTAATATCCGTCAATTACAAAATGTGATAGAGCAGGTAGTAGCCCTTACACCTGGTAAAGTGATAGCTGCTCAGTTAGTTGAGAGTGCATTAAATAGTAATGTTAGTATTGCTGAGCCACTTTCGTTAAATGATGCAAAAAAAGAATTTGAGCGAGATTATTTAATTAATACGCTGAAAATGTCAGCGGGTAATGTTGCCGAAGCCGCAAAGCTTGCGAAACGTAATCGCTCAGATTTTTATAAATTAATCAAAAAGCACAACATTAATGTTGAAAGCTTAATATAAGGAAAAACATGGCGCTTTTTTTAGTCTATCTGGGCGGTCGTATTCAAGGTTGCCACATTGAAATGCACGACGTTCGATTTGTCGTAGGCGATAGCATTGAGCAAACCTACTCAAAACTAAAAGCACAATGGGTGGGTGATAAAAGCAACGTACACATGGATAGCTACATGCAAATTCAGCACATTGATGGTTATCAGGTCGAAGTGGTTGATAGTGCGCATCACCAAGCCGAAAAACTGTATTTTGTGAATTTGGGTGCTTACCGAGCTGATAGCCTTGCAGAGCAGCATGATTTTGCATTGTACGTTGCGCGTAGCAGTGAAGAAGCAAAGCAACGCGCTAAAGAGTCTTTATTGGCGGGAATGACTCATCTTCATAAAGATGACTTACACGATGTAGACGACTGTTTTGCGATTGACTTGTTAGATAGCAACTTATCAATAAAATTAACGCCAAGCGGGCAAGCTCAAGCAATGAAGCCCGATTGGTTTGGCTATCACGTGTTGTGATCTATTCTTGGTTATCGTTTTTACTGGCAACTTTAAAGGCGATAATCACCAATCCAAACAAGGCAAATGGCAGTGCAGCGAGTAAATACTCAACGGTATGGCTGTCTTGGTAGTTAGGCTGGAGTAGGAAGTGACCTGCAACACAAAGTAAAATAGCCACGAATAAAACGGGCAGTAAAATCAGTTCTTTTTTAGGTGAGTGTTTTTTCATTACAAGGCGTTATATTCCAAAGGTGCGCCATTGTAATGATCTCAGCTTACTCAGGTCAAATAAGTTGCTTTGTAGTTTGCTTTATATTGCGCTGTATCAACTTTTTTAGTGTCAGCTTTTACAGGCTGCTTTTTTGGAGCCGCTGGTTTATCGGTTGCTTCATTATAGCTAAACAGCCCCATAATGAATTCAATCTCTTCACGTTGTAATCCAGATCGCATGATGCCCTCCAAAGAATAATTTGCCTTTTGTATTACAAATATTACGTCCTGTAATCTGAATTATCGGTGAATACCTAGTCATTAAACTGTAATCATATGTAACGCAAATATGCTTATTTAATAGGCAACTCCACAGTAAACACAACACCTGTGCCATCATCTAAATTTTCTGCCAATACTTTACCGTGATGGTAATCGCAAATAAGCCTTACAATATAAAGACCTAAACCCAAGTGTGGCTGCTGCTGATGTTGCTGACTTCTCACCGAGACCATTGAGTCGAAAATGTGTTCAACTAAACCGTCAGGGAGCAAAGGCCCTTGGTTGCTAATTGTCAATAATGCATGGTGCTCTTGCTTGGTTAAGCTAACTGAGATTGTGCTTTGCGAGGTTTTAAACTCAAGTGCGTTGTTGATGAGCTTATCGAGTAATTGGGCAATAAATTCTGGTGCGCCACTAACATTTAACGGCTCTTTACAAAGCGACAAGGTAAATAGGCTTTCACCATAGGTTATTTGATAGCCCTGCATGCAGCCGGTGATCACCTTGGTCAGGTCAAACTCTTCTGCCTCGGCACTTTGAATACTTTGTTCAAGGCGCGTTGCTTCACTCATGGTGGTAATAATTTTACCTAACCGCTCAACCCCTTCACTGGCACGGTCGAGGTATTTTTGACTCAGTTCAGATTGCGGCTGCATTTGTAAATTTTCAAGCGATGAGCGCACAACAGCCACGGGCGTACGCAGCTCATGGGAGAGTCGTGATGACATATTTTCTAAGTAATCAGTATAACCACTTAAACGGCTAACAATGTTGGCAAAGCTGCGAGAAAGATCGCCAATTTCGTCATTCGAATCGGCATAAGTAATTTTGCCGGTGATCCGCCCTTGAGCATCAATGGCTTGTTCGGCGTTGTCACGTAAGCGGCGAATACGGCTGGAAATTCTTGAAGCAAAAAAGAACAGTGTCACAGTACCAACAAGCATCACCGCTAAAATGACATTAAATAGCTTTTCTAACGATTTATTACGCAGAGTGCGCACGCCATTGGTGGTTTCTTCTGCGATTACTGCACCAATGACTTTATCTTGGATCCAAATAGGGTAGGCCGCTGATAAAATAACGGCTTTGTTATCTGGAGTTAAGCGCCATGATGATGCGGGTTTACCATTTAAAGCGCTGGCTATGTGAGTACCTTGCATCGCTGCGACATCATGTAAGGTATCAATAAACTCATTTTCTGGGCGAGTTAAAATTTTATAGTAAAGTGGGTGTAAGTAATCTTGCTCAAAGCGTTGCCACCAGGTTGTTGCGGGCGCATCTTTTAGGCCGTCTGCCCAAACGCCATCGGCATGATGAATTGAGCCAGATTGTGCAAGTACACGATGATGGTTATCGACGACCCAAATTCGGCTGCCACTGTGGCCCATGCCTTTCAAAATACGGTTAATTTCTGGCGAAGGCACTAAAACAGAGCCGATATCATTGGGGTTTTGTAGATTTGAGGTCGACATAAGCTGAGGCTCAACCTTGTCTTCATCCCAATCTTCAATCGCAAAACCAAGCTTATTACCTAGCATCGAAAGTGGAAAACGCAGCTCTATGTTGTAACCCGCGTTGGTGCTTTTAAAATAGCCTTGGATTTTAGTGACCGGCTCTTGTGTCGAAGCATCAAAGGCATTAACCCAACCATCTTGGCGGGCAGCCACCACATAACGTTTAAATTCACCTTCTGGTGTTTTTAACATGATCTGTAAATGATCATTACGGGTAAAGCTAAGCACATTTTTAGCGCGATACACCAGTGAGCTGTCAGTGACTTTAAATGCCGCATAAAGGTAGTTTTCGTATTTGCCTACCATGTGATCAAAACTTAGATCACTCTCTTGATGATCATTACTTAACCCCTTTAAGTAGCGCTTGTCGTAATGCCAAAATAAGCTTTCATAAGGCTGCCATTCCGACAATTTACCATCAAGTTGAATCGGGTTATTTAGATTATAGGCATATAAATCTCGGCCTTTTACAACTTGATCTAAAAAGTTGGTTTGCGAGTCAAACAAAGCAGGGCGCTCATGTAATGCCGTTGCGAGTGCGCGGGTGGTGCCCACTAAGGTTTTTTCTTGCCCTTGTCTTAAGAATTTTTCCATTTCCCAAACATATTCATAGCCAAGCCAAGGCAATAAAAATAAAAAGCAGGATAAGAAAATAAACTTTGTTCTAAGCCCCAAACGCAGCATTAAGCTTGCTCCCAGCGATAACCCATACCGTAAACGGTATCAATGCAGTCAAATGCACCATCTAAAGCAATAAACTTTTTACGAATGCGTTTTACGTGTGAGGTAATAGTGCTGTCATCAACATAAATTTTCGCATCACTCATTAATTCGTTGCGGCTTTTTACATGGCCTGGACGCTGTGCAAGTGAATGTACCATCCAAAATTCTGTCACAGTTAAATCAACCAGTTGCTCTTGCCAAAAAACCTGCATGCGCTGGGTATCTAACTTTAACGGGCCACGATGCAAAAGAGCAGTTTGATCGGCGGGTTGATCGAAAGCATCAAGGCGTCTAAACAAGGCACCAATGCGAGCAGCAAGATGCGCCATACTGATGTCTTTGGTTAAGTAATCGTCAGCACCCATGCGCAGGCCACATACGGTATCAATTTCACTATCGCGGGCGGTTAAAAATATAATCGGTAAGGTTTTAGAAAGACCGCGTAATGTTTGGCAAAGTAAAAAACCACCATCTACTTCATGGCCAAGGCCAATATCAACAATGGCTAAATCTGGTAAAGATTGACTAAATGCCAGTTCAGCACTGGCTCTGTCAGCAAAGCCTACAACCTGATAGCCCTGAGCGCTGAGCATTTCTGTGTAGTTTTCGCGGATTGCTGTTTCATCTTCAACGATTGCTATTTTCTTCATTGTTAATACTTACTTAAATTCTTTCTATAGCGAACTATACCTAATTTTTTGCCTTGCGTACTGGCAAAAACACGATTGCCATTTTTCTGCCACAATTGCTCAGCAGTTTGCCTTTTTTGATCCCCTTTATTGCCATTTCGACTTGTTTTAATAGCTCCATACCAAGTTCGCAACACCAACCAATGTTGCCAAGCAATTAAGTAGAAAAAGGATTAAACCATGAAAAAATTAATTATTGCCGCTGTTATTACGTCTGCTGTATCTGTAGCCCCTTTTGCAGACGCTGCGAGTCAAGCTAAACAAGAAACACCAAAAGAAACAGCCATTGGCTTAGGTGCAGGTGCCGTTGTTGGCGGCATAGTCGGCGGCCCAGTGGGTGCATTTATTGGCGCGTTTGCTGGTGGCTTAATTGGCGAAAAAGAAGCGGCAGACAACACCATTGATGAACAAGCACACGCATTAGTTGTAATGAAAGAGCAAACCGCTGATTACCAACAAGTGATTGCCGATAACGCCGCCCTAAGTGAGCAGCTTGAATTATTAGCTGACGAAAAAGAGCAGTTACTACAAGCCCAATTAAACACCCTACTGGCGATGACGGTGCAGTTTAAAACCGGCTCTAGCGAAATTGCCCCACACTTTGCTAACCAGCTCAATAAAGTTGCGCAGTTACTGATTGCCCAGCCAAATCTGGCTATCGACTTAAATGGCTTTGCAGATCAGCGTGGTGATGAATTGGCTAATTTAATGCTCTCAAAACAGCGTGTAAATGCAGTGCAAAGCTACTTAATTAAACAAGGTGTGCCTCATACGCGCTTAACCGCTACCGCCTATGGTGAGCAGCAAAGTGTTGCCGATTCAAATAACTACGAAGACAACGTGTTTGACCGCCGCGTAACCTTAACGACACGCCCTGTTTCACAAAGCAGCTTACGCACAGCACAAAGTAACCACTAATTCATCGGTCGATGGAGTGACATATTATGTTGAGTAACCGTACCAAAAGGCTCCTTTTTGGGAGCCTTTTTATCCTCTTATTAGGTTATGCAGTTAACCCTGCATTTGCAGCCAATGCCAGTGCCGAACTACGTTTTTATGATGATTCTAATAGCCAAGTGTCATCGGGCTTATTAGTGAAAAACGATGTCACTATGACGCTCACTGGGCTTATTAATCATGTTGTTGTTAAACAGCGTTATCAAAACCCGCACCCGTTTGCGGTTAATGCCCGATATGTGTTTCCGTTACCAGATGAAAGCGCAGTTCATGCCATGCAAATGCAAATTGGTGAGCGCATTATCACCGGTAATATTGCCCTTAAACAGCAGGCTGAACAGCAGTTTGAGCAAGCTCAAAAACAGGGAAAGCGCGCTGCTTTAGTACGTCAGCAACGCGCGAACATTTTCTCTACTGATGTAGCAAACCTTGGAGCAGGGGAAGAGATTGAAATTACCTTGCAATACCAAGAGATAATCGGCTTTCGAGATGGTGTGTTTTCACTGCGTTTTCCAACCACTATTACTCCGCGCTACGAACCTTTAACGGCAGAACTGCAGCAAAAAGTGAATCTAGAAACAAAAGACACAGAACAACAGAGCGACGCAACAGCTGATACAGCGCAATTGGCATCAGCGTGGCTAAAGCCTGTTTTTCATCGTGCACAAAGCCAAGAGTCTGATGCGAGCCTAAACCTTGCTATTTCGATGGATATTGGCCTTGAACTCAGTGATATCAACGCTAATTTAGCGGGCATGCAAATCGATAATCCAAGTTTTGGTCGGTACCAGTTATCACTTAATCGTGATGTTCCAATGGATAGAGACTTTGAGCTGACATTTAAACCCCTTGATAAAGCTCACTCTCAGGCTGCATTTTTTACCGAAACAGTAGCAGGGCAAGAATATGGTTTACTGATGTTAGTACCGCCAAGCGATCACTTTACCTCGCAAGCTCGTCTGCCTCGTGAAATGGTGTTTGTTGTTGATACCTCTGGCTCAATGCATGGCCAATCAATGGAGCAGGCTAAACAAGCCTTGTTTTATGCCCTTTCGTTATTGGATGAAAATGACAGTTTTAACATCATAGGCTTTGATAACGAAGTGTCGGTATTAAGTGACACGCCAATGATTGCCAATGACTTTAACATTCGCCGTGCAGAGCGCTTTATTTATGGCTTACAAGCCGATGGCGGCACCGAAATAGCAAAAGCACTGACTCAGGTACTTGATGGTAAACAGCATGATGGCTTTGTACGCCAAGTGGTGTTTTTAACCGATGGCAGTGTGGGTAACGAAACGCAGCTATTTAAACAAATTCAAACAGATTTAGGTGACAGCCGACTCTTTACCGTCGGTATTGGTAGCGCACCTAATAGCTTTTTTATGACCAGAGCTGCTGATATTGGCCGCGGTACATTCACTTTTATAAGTAGCACCAGCCAAGTACAGCCAAAAATGCAGCTGCTTTTTGATAAGCTGGCGCATCCCGCGGTTACAGAGCTTGCACTTGAAAGCGACAAAGCAGCCCTTGAGTATTGGCCATCGCCATTACCTGACTTGTATTTTTCAGAGCCGGTTTTGGTTGCTGTGAAGCTTGATGGCAGTCAGTACTTAACATTAAAGGGGCAGACAAACACAGGACCCATGACCATTAACTTAGCAACGGCCAATGCCGCAAACGGCGAAGGTATCGCTAGACTCTGGGCAAGACAAAAAATTAAGTCACTACTGCTTTATAATGAAAAGGATGCGGTACGCGCAGAAGTCGAGACATTAGCACTTCAGCATCATTTACTTAGCCCTTTTACAGCCTTTATTGCAGTTGATAACTATGCGGATAATGAGATTGCAGAGCGTTCAATGCAAGTGAGAAACAAACTTCCTAACGGCATGACGCTACCGCAAACCGACGGACAAAGCCGGGTGTTTATGTTACTAGGATTGTTGCTGCTTTCATTCTCGTGGTTATGGCAATGGCGACGCTAAAAAAAGCGCTGCCAGTTTGCAGCGCCTTACTTGGCATCGCATTGTTTGTGAATGGTGGCTATATGCAGGCGAAAGCTTGGCTGGCTCAGGCTCTGATTGAATCTGCTTGGCAGCAAGCTTTGCAAAGTCCTAATCAGCAAGTGAGGCCTTGGTTTTACGCCGATGGTTATGTCACTGCACACATAGAATGGCCAAGCCAGCAGCAAGAATTGACTGTACTTGCTGGTGCATCTGGGCGAAACCTCGCGTTTGCCCCCGGGCATTTTTTGCCAAGCGGTGAACTTGGCAGCACAAATGGGGTGCTGATTGCGGGTCATAACGACACCCACTTTGCATTTCTAAAACATGTCAAAGTGGGTGAGCAATTCAGTATGCAATTGCAAAATGGCCAAATTGAACACTATCAAGTTCGCAGCATTGATGTTATTCATCAAAGCGAGCAAGGGTTTTTAGCACAATCAGGCCTTTATTTATTAACCTGTTACCCTTTTGACTCGTTAGCTTCAGGGACAGATTTTAGATTATTGGTGTCGGCTGATAAATTATCGTCTACGTCAACTTTCAGTTCTTGATGACGTTGGCTAACAATAACACCGGCAAATACCACCGCAATACTCACCCATTGCCAAAGTGTCAGAACTTCGCCAAGTAAAATGGCAGACAAAATTAACGCAAAAATTGGAATGAGGTTTGAGTAAGCAGCAGCGGTTAACACCGACACCTTACTGATGGCGTAATTGTACATGCCATAGCCGCCTAAAGTGACACATGAGCCTAAATATAAAATGCTCAGAAGGGCACTTAAATCGTGCTGATTTTCGCTGGGTAGTTCGATGAAAAATAAAAATGGCGCAAAGAATAAGCTACCGCTAAACCCTTGGATTGCTATTAAAGTCAGCGGTGAGTAACGAGCGACTAAGTGTTTTACGCTCACGGTATAAAACGCGGCGCAAACCATCGCCATCAACTCTAAAAAGTTACCAAGCAGTGGGTTAGGGGCTTGCTCAGTACTTGGTGATAATAGCGTTAATAAAATACTGCCGCCAATACATAAGGTAAAACCAACGACAATGGCTTTACTGATGTACTCTTTTAAAATTAAGAACGCCAAAATAGCGACGATAATTGGTAAACAAGAGACAATCACCCCAGCTTGCGATGCCGAAGTGTATTCAAGGGCATGCCCTTCAAATAAATAATAAAAACAAGGCTCAGCCAGTGACATACCAATTAAGTACTTCCAGTCGCCTGGTTTGAACTCAAAGCGGATTATATAGCGCCATAAACATAAGCTAATCAATAGGGTGGTTAGCATTCTTAAAAAAATCACTAACACAGGATCATAAACATTGATTGCATGCTTTAAAGCAATGTAAGAGCTACCCCATAAAAAGGTCGCGATAATTAAGCATAAACTGGCTGGCATAGGCGTCGCTATTGAGTAAAAAAACGAGAGCGCGATCCTAGCATGAATTTTTTTAACTTGTTCAAAAACTGTTAGCTGGTATATATAAATTCTCTATTTTAATTAAAGAATATAAGAATCAAATGCAAAGGCCACACGTCGTTGTTGTAAAGCTGGGCACAAGCGTGCTGACAGGCGGTACCGACAAATTAGATAAAGCACACATGGTTGAACTTGTTCGCCAATGTTGTGAATTAAAAAAACAGGGTTATCAGGTTGTTTTAGTATCAAGTGGCGCGGTTGCTGCTGGTCGCGAGCAACTCATTACCCCCTGTGGTCGCTCTTTGATTGAAAAACAAATGCTTGCCGCAATTGGGCAAGGGCAGCTTATTCATATTTGGCAGAGTCTGTTTGCTTTGTATGGTGTGAATGTAGGGCAAATGCTACTGACCCGCGCCGATGTAGAAGACCGTGAACGTTACTTAAATGCTCGCGATACTTTAAATGCACTACTCGCTCACAATGTGGTGCCAATTATCAACGAGAACGACGCTGTAGCCACCGCCGAAATTAAAGTCGGTGATAACGATAACTTATCTGCTTTAGTCGCAATATTAGCGAATGCTGAAAAGCTGTTATTGTTAACTGACCAAGAAGGCTTATTTACAGGCGATCCTCGCTCTGATGCCAATGCAACACTTATCAATGAAGTTGAGCATATTAATGATGAGCTTAGAGAGCTCGCTGGTGGCAGTGGCACCACCCTAGGTACCGGTGGTATGGCAACCAAACTGCAAGCAGCCGATATTGCACGTCGCGCCGGTGTTGAGGTAATTATTGCCAAAGGCGCAGGCAAAAATGTGATTTTAAATTGCATGGCCGACAAGCTCCCTGGTACACGCTTTTTAAAACTCACCGCACCAAAAGATGGCCGCAAAAAATGGTTACTTGCAGGGCCTAAAAGCACGGGGCAATTAGTGATTGATGATGGCGCAAGCCTTGCGCTTAGAGAACGTGGCGCAAGCTTACTGGCAAAAGGCGTAAAGACTGTGAAAGGGCAGTTTGAGCGTGGTGATGTGATTGAAGTGGTGACCTGCCAAGGGGAATGTATTGCTAAAGGCCTTGTTAACTTTAACCATCAAGAAATTGATCAAATTAAAGGCTGTCATTCATCGCAAATAACTGAGTTGCTTGTATTTGCACCAAGCAGTGAAGTCATTCACCGAGATGATATGATTTTGTTATAGTTTTTTAGTAATTCTAGCAAACTTAACTAAACTAAAGTTATGTTTTATTTTGGGGGCTTCTAAATGGCTTCTAATGCTTGCGGGCATGACTGGGTAGTCACTATAACGCAACAGGAAGAAGAGCCTGAGTTAGACAGTGCACTGATAAATGCTGTTGCTGAATTAGGTGAGTTTACACGTTTTGCAATCTATATTAATAAAACCTTTAATATTGGTCTTCCCGCACGGCTGTTAAATAAGAACACAGCCATTGAGGAGCTTAGCGAGCAAGAAGTCCTAGACTTATTGGCAAAAGTCAGTCGCAATAAAATTCGGATTAGCCGTGATTGTGGGGTGATATCGACATATGTGCCAATTTATTACACTGGCAATGTCGTCGGTATACTTGTTGTTGAATCTGATAAAGAGTTAACCGAGCGCTGCAGTATGCTAGCTATTTATATGCTGAATATCTATGCGAATCAGCTCTCTTTATTACATAAATCACAGCAGGATCCACTTACTGAACTTCTTAACAGGCAAACATTTGATAAAAAAGTGATTGAGATAGCTGCCAATACAGCGGTCGAGCATGACTCTAAGCAGTGTCATTGGTTCCTTGCTATGGTCGATATTGATCATTTTAAACGTGTTAATGATAACTATGGTCATGTAATTGGTGATGAGGTTATTTTACTTGTGGCACAGCTTTTAAAAAATAACTTTCGTATTGAAGATTACGTTTTTCGCTACGGCGGCGAAGAGTTTTCTGTGTTATTTCAAGCAAGTGACGAGTTAGATGCACGAAATGCACTTAATCGTTTTCGCTCCTGTGTTGCTCAATACCCATTTCCTCAAGTAGGCAACTTAACAGTGAGTAGTGGTTTTATGCCAATCTACGAGTTTGAAATGGTTGCCAGCCTTGTGCAAAAAGCCGATCAGGCCTTATACCATTCTAAAAACAGCGGTCGTAATTGTGTCACTGCCTATTCCGAACTAGATATTCAACAAAGCCAACCTCAAGATGATTCAATTGAGCTGTTTTAAGGTGTTGCAGCGCGCTTAGCTGTGTTAAAATTGCTCACTATTTTTTTGAACCCTATGAGAAGGTAAGATGAAGTTTGTTCGTTGGTTGTTAGGCCGCATCATTTTGTTTTTTGATTTTGTATTCACGCCACGTAGTAAAAAGCGCCCGGCAGCAGAGCAAGCCGCGCTTGATTCAGTGACATCACAATTTAAACTATATCAATTTAAAGCCTGTCCATTTTGCGTGAAAGTACGTCGTGCCATAAAACGTCAAGGCCTTTCAGTTGAAACCCGTGACGCCAAAGATAACGAGCAATTTCGCCAAGAGCTATTAGAGCAGGGCGGAAAAGTAAAAGTTCCTTGTTTACGCATTGAAGAAAACGGCCAAGTGACTTGGTTGTATGAATCAAACGATATCATTGCTTATTTAGATAAAGTCGCGGCATAAAGCGGCTTTTCACTTCGATTATAGCCCGTGCTGTGCTAGCATTTGGGCAAATTTTTTAATTGTCTTTTGAGAGATATAACCATGACAATTCGCACCCGTGTTGCTCCGTCACCGACTGGCGACCCGCACCTAGGTACTGCATATATCGCATTATTTAACTACTGTTTTGCTAAGCAGCAAGGCGGTGAGTTTGTGTTACGTATTGAAGATACAGACCAAGTTCGTAGTACGCCAGAATCAGAGCAAGCTATTATGGATAGCTTACAATGGTTAGGCTTAAACTGGGATCACGGTCCAGATGTAGGCGGTGAGTTTGGCCCATACCGTCAATCTGAGCGTAGCGATTTATATAAGAAATTCGCGCATCAGTTAGTTGAACAGGGTAAAGCTTTTTACTGTTTTGCTACGAGCGAAGAACTAGACCAAATGCGTGAAGAGCAAATGGCCGAAGGTCTACGCCCTAAATACGATGGTCGTGGTTTAAATCTTTCTGAAGATGAAATTAAAGCAAACCTTGAAGCGGGTAAGCCTTACGTAATCCGTATGAAGATCCCAAGCGAAGGCACGTTTAAGTTTAACGACTACCTACGTGGCGAAATTGAGATCCCATGGGAAAATGTAGACATGCAAGTGCTACTTAAAGCAGATGGTTTCCCAACTTACTTCCTTGCCAACGTTGTTGATGATCATCACATGCAAATTAGCCACATTTTCCGTGGTGAAGAGTGGATCAATTCAGCGCCTAAGCTATTAAAATTATATGAAGACTTCGGTTGGGAAGCGCCAGTACTAGGTCACTTACCGTTACTGCGTAACCCAGATAAGTCAAAATTATCGAAGCGTAAAAACCCAACTTCAATCAACTACTATAAAGAAATGGGTTACCTTCCAGAGGCACTATTAAACTATTTAGGCCGTATGGGTTGGTCAATGCCAGACGAGCGTGAAAAGTTCACCTTAGCAGAGATGATTGAACACTTTGATATGAAACGAGTGTCGCTTGGCGGCCCAATTTTCGATATCGATAAGCTTAGTTGGTTAAACGGTATGTGGATCCGTGAAAACTTATCTGATGCAGAGCTAATGCAGCGTTTTGTTGATTGGAAATTTAATACCGAGCTATTCGCTAAAGTATTGCCAGAAGCTAAAACACGTATTAATACGCTTTCTGACATGGTTGACCTTGCGGGCCACTTTGTAGGTGGTATTCCAAGTTATGATCCTGCGCTATTAACAGCAGGTAAAGCTGATGAAGATGTAATCCGTCAAGCATTACAGTTCTTCATCTGGCAATTAGAAGGTTTACGTAGTTGGGAAAAACCAGCGATTTTTGCTATCGCAAAAGAAGTGGCGACTTTCCATGAGTTGAAGATTAAAGACTTCCTAGAGCCAATCTTTGTGGCTATCACAGGTAAGACATCTTCAACATCAGTACTTGATGCGATGGAAATTTTAGGCTCTGACTTATCGCGTGCTCGTTTACGTGTTGCTTTAGCACATCTTGGTGTGTCTAAAAAGCAAGCGAAAAAAATTGAGCGTGCATACCGCGATTATCCGCAAGCTTAATCATCCTTTAGTTTTATAAACCGAGCTTTATGCTCGGTTTTTTTATATTTAAATCAAAGTTACCCCAGATTTAACTTGTAAATAGGGACTGCTCTAATAGTATTAAACATGCACAATTTATCACTTGTATGAATATCTTAAGAAAGCAGTATAAGGTGACTGCAAGCGAGGGATTTTTGAAGCTAAGGCAAATGCTTTAGTCAGTTTTCAAGGAGAAAGTGATGTTTAAATACATACTGGCCTGTGTGGCCATTTTAGGCTTAAGTTTACCAAGTGTCGCTGCAGAAAAACCCAATGTACTTGTTATTTGGGGCGATGATGTTGGTATGTGGAATATTAGTGCTTACCATCGAGGTATGATGGGAGGCAGTACACCGAACATTGATAGCATTGCGAATGATGGCATGATATTTATGGATCATTACGCACAGGCCTCGTGCACTGCTGGCCGCGCTGCATTTATTACTGGTCAGTATCCTATGCGTACAGGTCTCAGTACCGTAGGTCTTCCTGGCGCACCACAAGGTTTGCAAGAGAAAGATCCAACCTTAGCAACCATGCTCAAATCAAAAGGTTACGTTACAGGCCAATTCGGTAAAAATCACTTAGGTGATCGTGATGAACACTTACCTACAAATCATGGCTTTGATGAATTTTTTGGTATCTTATATCACCTCAATGCGGGTGAGTATCCAGAGCAGCAAGATTATCCTCAAGACGCTAAAACACAAGAAAAGTTAGGCTTAAAAATGCGTGGAGTCATTCATTCAAAAGCGCTTGGAAATGGCAAACAAGAGATTAAAGATCTTGGCCCATTTGGGAAAGAGCGTCAGCGTAATTTAGACCAAGAAGTACTTGTAGAGTCAAAACGCTTTATTCGTGATGCAGTAAAACAGAATAAACCTTTCTTCGTGTGGCATAACACAACTCGAATGCATTACCAAACTAACCTTAATAAAGCTTATGACGGTAAAACTGGCTTTGGTTTATATGCTGATGGTATGGCCGAAATGGATGATGATGTAGGTGAGTTACTTAACTTACTTGATGAACTTAAAGTCGCTGATAACACAATAGTGATGTTTTCTACCGACAACGGTGCCGCATCAAACTCATGGCCAGATGGTGGTAATCAGCCATTTCATGGTGAAAAAGGCGTTGGTGGCTGGGAAGGTGGCTTCAGAGTACCTATGGTTGTTAAATGGCCGGACCATATTCCTAAAGGTGTGAGCACAGGTGAGTTCATGACAATGGAAGATTGGATGCCAACGATTATGTCGTGGGTTGGCGATAAAGATTTAAAAGCTAATTTATTAAAAGGTACCAAAATCAATGGTCAAAAGTATAAGGTTCATTTAGATGGTTTCGATCAAAGTGATATCTTACTGAACAATGGTAAAACAAAGCGTAAAGAGTTCTATTACTTCACCGAAACTACCTTTCATGGAATGCGTTACGGTGACTGGAAGTTAATCTTTACAGAACAAAATCATTGGTTTAGGTCTACACAGCAAGCTCTTACTTCACCTTACATTATTAACTTAAAAATGGATCCATTTGAGCGTTTCATTGATGCTAGGGGGTATGATGAGTGGGCTGAAAACCGTAGTTGGATTTTAGGCCCTGCAGGTAATCAAATTTCAGAGTTTGTAAAAACCTTTAAGGCATTTCCGCCTAGTCAAGAGAGTATGTCAGTACAAGTGGGTAGTGTTGCTGAAATGATTTCTCAGCAAGCGTTAAACCGCTAAAAACGATAGGCTTTACCAGAACACAATGTTGCAAAATGACAGTTTTGCTCATCGCTGGTAAAGCCTTTACTGCTTCGAATTTGAAAACCATGAGGCAGCTCAAGTAATAGTTGCATAAGAATTATGCGATTTACCACTGCATAATCATAATTAATTGATTAATAAATAAATTTTATCTTCATTTCTTACCTAAATAAAATATGCTACTTCTATTTTGTACTCAGAGATATTGTATATAGAAACGCTATATTAGCCCACCTTAGGTAACTTTAATGTTAACAGTGTGTACAAAACGCTACACGAATGTACGTCATTTTTGATTCTCCCTGTGGTTATATTGTTACTACAAGCGTTGAAATGGAAATTCAAAAAGCTTGAATAACTATTCAAACTAACTATCCAGGGGATACTTTATGAAAGTCAAAACACTTTCGATCGCTGTTGCTGCAGCTCTCTATAGTGCTAGTGCTGCACATGCAGTCGGTGTTGAGAACAATCAAGTTAAGCACCAATTAAAAGCACCAAATATTACATTTGAAGAAGTGAAAGCATTTTCCAAAGAGTTCGAGCAAGGTAACTCTTCAAGCATGCTACAAAACGATGGTTTAAATGTTCAATTAAATAGCCAAGCAAGCAAATTTAAAGAAGAAGGTCTGGGTGGCGAACATATTTATATTATTCGTTTACGTGATAACTCTGTTGCTCTTGAAGCTAGAGACTTAACTTCGTCTTTATCAAAATCTATGCAAGCTCAAGGTATTACCAAAGTTTTTGAAAAAGGTCAGGCTGCAATTTCAGCCGTTACAGAATATCAAAACAAGCTTTATTCGAAACAACGTGCTGTTATGCAAAACGTAACGGCAGTTACAGGGCGTACAGAGATGCGCCGTCAATTCACTAAAGCGCTAAATGGTTTCTCTGTAAAAATGACAGAGCAAGAGGCATTACAGGTCGCTTCGCTTGGCTCTGTTGTATCAGTAATGCGTTCTAAAAATTATGATTTACTTTCAGATGAAGGCCCTAAGCACATCGGTGCTGATCAAATTTGGGATGGAACAAGTGTTCCAAGTGGGATCAAGGGCAAAGGTGAAGGCCAAATCATAGGTATTATTGATACAGGTATTAACTCAGATCACCCGTCATTTGCAGCTGTGGGTGCTGATGGTTATGAGCATGAAAACCCATTTGGTGCGGGCGTTTATGTTGGTGACTGTGTTGAAGAGCCAGAAGAGATTCAATGTAATAACAAACTAATTGGTGTACGTTCTTACGATGTGATCACAGATGCGTTTGATGCCATGATCCCAGGCTGGCCAGCGATTGGTGAAGATTATCAAGGTCATGGTTCGCATGTTGCGTCAACTGCGGCAGGTAACGTAGTCAAAGACGTTCCATATATGCTACCTAGTTTTGGTGAAAATACTGATGGCAATATCTTGAAAGAGGGGTTATTCCCTGAAATCTCAGGTGTTGCACCGCATGCAAATATTATTTCTTATCAAGTATGTTACCCATCAAGTGAAGAATATGCAGGTTGTCCTGGTGAAGCGTTAGTTGCTGGTATTGAAGATGCAATTTCTGATGGGGTTGATGTAATCAACTTCTCAATTGGTGGAGCCGATTCAAACGTTTGGGCCGATCCAGTACAACTTGCATTCTTAGCAGCGCGTGAAGCGGGCATCAACGTTGCCGCGGCAGCAGGTAACAGCGGTCAGGGGTGTGGCGCAGCTGAATGTTTTGGCTATTTAGATAACTCGTCGCCGTGGCTTGCGCAAGTTGCAGCAACAACACATGGTCGTACTGTTGTCGTTGAAACTGCTGTTGAATATGCGGGCTTTGCTGATGAAACGATGGGTTCTGAAGTACCAAGTTGGTCAGATATGGGGTTAGTTGGCGGTGCCATTAATAGCGAAGAAATTACCGGCGTTGTTGTCTGGGCTAAAGACTATGAAGACGTCAATGGCTTTAAAGACTCTGATGGATACTGTACTGCCGATTATCCTGAAAATACGTTTAATTTCTACAAAGATGGGACAGAAATAGCTGGTGCGGCTGATGGCAGCACGAATGTTATTGTAATCTGTCAACGTCACTCAGCTACAGATACAGCTGCCAATGCCCGTACCGCAAAAGTAGATCATGTAAAAGCCGGTGGCGCTGATGGTTTCATTATGTTCAACCGTGACAGTGATCAAGCTACAGTACCTGAGGCTTACTCATTACCAGGCGTTCATTTTACCTATGATCAATGGAATGGTGTGTGGCCCGATGACGGTTTAGAAGATTGGGTTGATAGCACATCAGAGAAAGGTCATATGATCACTATTAAGCCAACAGTGATTGAGCGCCGTGTTGATGCTGAAGATGCTGATTGGTTAGCAACCTTTTCATCGCGTGGTCCATCTTATTCGAATGTTGAAGTACTAGCTCCAACACTTGCAGCTCCTGGTGTTGATATTTATGCGGCATACTCTGATGAGCATCCTTTTGTGGCACCACATGGTCAAGATTATGCAGCGATTAGCGGCACGTCTATGGCATCACCTCATGTTGCCGGTGCAATGGCATTACTGCGTCAGATTCATCCTGAGTGGAGTGCGGCCGAGATTCAATCTGCACTATCAATGACTGCCGAAAACGTAGTTAAGTACCATCGTTTAAACAGTGAAAATGATGTTGTTGCTGATGCTAAAATTTACCGTGCTGGTGCAGGTCGAATCAATGTTGCATTAGCAGCTGAAGCAGGTTTTGTTATGGACGAAACAGCCGACAACTTCTTAGCGGCTGATCCATATAATGGCGGTACACCTCACAAACTTAACTTACCAAATTTGGTTAACTTTTCTTGTGCACCAGAGTGTCAATGGGTTCGAACTATCAAAGCAACAGAAGATGGAACCTGGACTGTAAGCCATGAAGATGTTGAAAACTGGGCATTTGATGTTAATTCACAAACCGCTCAAAATGGTGTGAATATTGATATCTTCCCGAAAACTTTCACACTGAAAAAAGGTGAAACGCAAACAATCATTGTTAAAGCATCAATCATGGATACCCAAGATTGGTTTAGTAACTCAGAAGTTGAGCTTCATACCAACCTTGTGTTCCAAGCTGAAGAAGCTGGTATCCCAGATGCACATTGGCCAGTAGCGTTTAAATATGACCGCGGTAATTTACCATCTTCATTAGAAACAACTGCTCATTCAAATGTAGGCACTTATGTTGCTAAAGGTATTGTATTACCGAGTGTTGAAGCACCTGTTGCACGCGCATATGAGCCGGTTAAAGCAGATATCACTACAGTAACTTTGCCAAAAGATGATGAGCGTACTTTCCCGTGGGCTATGAATCGAACAGAAGAAGTTGATGCTAGTGATATTCTAGATGAAGCAACATTTACTAAGTTTGTTACTGTGCCTGCGAACGCAAAACGTTTTATTGCTGAAAGCGTAGGTGTTGAATCCGAGTTAGAAGGTACTTTAAAAGTCGGTAATGCTATCGTCTATGTAGGTAAAGATTATAACGGTGATGGTATTGTTCAGCCGCAAGACGAGATCTTATGTGTATCTAACCATATCATTTACAATAACTTCTGTAATATTAACAACCCAGAAGAAGGTGAATACTGGGTTGTAATTTACAACTCAAATGAATCATCGGTTGGTGCGTTAGAAGAAACCTTTAAACTTGCCACAGCCGTTGTGTCTGACCAAGAGGCGTCAGGAATGACAGCCAGTCTTCCTAGCAGTGATGGTCAAAACACTGTTGAAATGACTGTTAATTGGGATATGGAATTTGATTCAGACAGCGTTTACTACTCTTTGCTTGATGTGGGCACATCGGCCGTAAATCATGGCAACCTAGGCTCTATTCCATTTAAGCTTAACCGTGGCAATGATGTTGCTCATCTTGATGCGCCATATACAGGTGCAAAAGTGGGCGATATGGTGCCTTACACATTTGAAGTATTAGCGAATAACTCAGGTATAGATCGTGAGTTCTCACTAGAACTTGATATTCCTGCTGGTCTTGATATCAAAGCAGAAAATGTAATGGTTTCAACAGCATCTGAAATCAACGTTGAAATTGCTGATGGTAAAGTTATTGTAACGGGCACACAAGCGGATACCCGAGATGTAGAGCCAGATTACATCGTCACTGATAACATCACTGATGAAATGTGTCGTACACCTGATTTTGGTAACTCAAACCCAGGCGGTTATGTCGACTTATCTGAGTTTGGCATTATGCCTATGCTTTCAGGCTTCGATGAAAGTAATCTATATAATTCACGAAGTGGTTATTCGTTACCAATAGCAAGCTTTTACAATGGTGCATTTGACACATTCAGTCTGTATAACAATGCTGATAATACAAATATCCAAAACTCGATAATTCAAATTCGTGGTATGGGGACAGTGAATACAGGCGGTAGTCGTTACTTCTTCCCAGTGCATAATCCGTTTCCTTATGAAACATTCCCTTATGAGAATATGGGTCCATTATGGCGTGGTTGGGAGTTTGCAGAGAGCGGCTTATTACGTTCAGTAATGTCAGTGGGTTTATCGTCTAACGAAGGGATCTCACTTGCAAGTACAACAACAGGTTGGGGTATTATTGAGTGGGATAACGCGTCAGATTACGACAACCCTGTTTATGATCGTGAAACGGGTCAATACACTTACACTAAACGTGATAACTCATTTGACTTCCAAGTGCTGTTTAATGCCAATACGCGCTTTGGTAAAGGCGAGCATGAAATTTACTATGCATACGATAATTTAGATTTTGGTACTACTCGTCCTGCTGGAAGTATCGGTTTACAAGGTTTCCGCGGTGCACAATATCAATACGGTCCTCTTGAAAGCTATCGCGGTATTCAGATTGCTTATAACAACTTAGATGAAGTAATCAGCGATGGATACGTAGTATGTATGGACTATGTTGGTCCAGAGTCATCACAATTTGAAGTCACCGCATGGGCCGAAGTTATGCCAACCGCTACAGGTCAAACACTTGAAGTTGCAGCTAAAGCAGCAATCTCGGGTCTGAATGACATGACTTCAACTGCAACACTGGCGATCCCTGGTAACATCACAGTGATTGCACTTGATGATATGGTGACAACTGAGGAAACACCGATTAGCTTCGACGTTCATCACATTGATGAAAAGAACTCGAAGAATGAAATCTCGGTAATTTCTGATGATGTAAGCTACGAAGTTGATGGCGATACAGTAACTATTACACCAAATGAAAACTTCTCTGGTGAGACAGAAGTAACTGTAAAGGTGTCTGATATTGAATACCCATCAGACGCAGCAAGCACAACCTTTATGTTAACAGTCGAGGCAGTAAACGACGCACCTGTTGTGGTTGTTGAAGCAAGTTCTCAGCAAGTCACTGAAGGCAGCGTTATTACCCTAGATGCCTCAGCATCTCACGATTTAGATAACGATGAGTTAACTTTCTCATGGCAAGGCCCAGGTACTATCGCAAGTCCAACATCAGCAATCACTGAAGTATCAGGTCTAACGGCTGGTGAGCATCAGTTTACCGTATTGGTAAGTGATGGAATAGAAGCGATGGAACTAGGAGTTGCTGTGACAGTAACGGCTGAAGAAACAACGGTCGTTCCTGAAGAAGAAGCGCAATCAAGCTCTGGCTCAAGCGGCTCTTTAGCATGGATAACAGTGTTATTAGCTGGTTTTGCCGGTCTTCGTCGTCGTATGAAACGAGACTAAACACTCCCTAAGTGTGTTATGTAGCAAAGGGCCTTCGGGCCCTTTTTTTGTCATTGAGTAAATTAAATAATGGAATTTAATAACTAAAACTGAAAACCTATGTAGCAAAATGTACAAGCTATTTAATATTTCTTTCAGTATGTTAGTTTGACGATAGTAGATAAAATAAGTCATTTTACTGCGTTGTGTGGCAAAAAAATTATACAAAAATGTATGCAAACGCTATGATCGCCCCAGCACAGAAAGGGCTAAAAGAGTTTTAGTTTATTAAGTTAGTATAGTAGTCGTTTATTTCGGCATTAAGGTGAGTTACGTTAATGAAAAGGTTGTTTGGTTCAATGTGTTGCTTAGCTGCATCAACTGCATTTGCGCAGGATGATGTTAAGCAGCCGCAATTGATTAAAAAGTCTACTTTTCATGCAAGCGTTACGCTAGGCTACGGTGGTATTGAGAACCCAGTACTTGATGCCGATGATGTTATTTCGCCAATTCTGCCAAGCTTGGCTTATTATGGTGATAGCTGGTATTTCGATGATTTTTCTATTGGTTACAGCTTATTTGAATCTGAAAAATTTTATATTGATTTACTGGGGCGCTTTAATGATGATGGCTTTTTCTTTGAGTTAGATGGGGTAGATAAACTCTACGCGACAGGTGTGGTTCGTTCTAGTTCAGGTCGACCTACAATTCCAAGTGCTTCACCAATTAACTTAACACCGATAGAGCGCAACCTTTCTTATATGGCTGGCTTTTCATCAGCTTTAAATATTTATGACGACATTTGGTTGAGTGCGGCATACGTGCACGATATAACCAATGTTCATAATGGCTATGAAATCTTATTCAATGGCTACCAAGCATTTACACTGTTTTCCGGTATTGCTGGCATTGAGGCTGGTATAAACTACAAAAATGAAGAGTTAATTGACTATTACTACACGGTTAGCCCCACAGAGAGCAAAACTCGCTTATTAAGTTATCATTTAGAAAGTGCCACCAATTACTATTTAAAAGTAAGCTACGAGTATCCGATCAGTGATAATTTTAGTGTTGATTTCAAACTAAAGCACACTTGGCTTGATAGCAATTTAGCTAACTCACATATGATTAATAAAAATGGCTATTTCTCAGGTTTTACTGGCATTACATACCATTTTTAGGCCAGCTGATTGAAATTTGAGCACCGCCCGTTTCGAGGTTATTGGCTAAACCAATTTTACCGCCATGCCAGCTAGCAATACGATGCACGATATAAAGTCCTAATCCATAACCACTCGCCAATTTATCTCCTTCACCTTGTTTGAATGGTTCAATTAACGCATCAGCATTTATAGGCAACCCTGGTCCATCATCTGTGACGCTTATCAAGTAATTACCTGCTTTCTCTTCAGTGCTTATATAAATAGTGTGTTTTGCGTATTTTGTGGCGTTGATCAGTAAGTTTTGTACCGCGATTGCCATAAAGCTTGTTTCGCAAAAAGCAGCGTCAACCCCAAGAGTTGGAATAAATTTGAGTTCTTTGTATAAATCAAATTTAGCTATTTCCGTGTTGATCAGTTTAGTTAAGTTAACTTTCTCCTGATTAAACACACTTTGTTGATGCTCTAAACGAGCAAACGATAAATATTGTTCTAAGCGCAATTCAATCTCATCGATATCACGCTCTATTTGGCTACTTTCTAACGAATCTAGTTCTGCGATTGATAACGCAAATCGCATACGCGAGAGTGGGGTACGAATTTCATGAGAAATAATGCGGGATAAATCGCTATGAAGCTGCACAAATTTGTTGATACGCTCTGACATATCAGTAAAGGTGTTTGCAAGCGGTGCAATGGATGAATTTGGTTTTATATCGAGCTCTATTCGTTGCGGTTTTTTGCTGAAGCGGTAGGCTGCACGTTGCAATAAGCTCAAATCACGAAACACTGGGCGTATAAACAATAAAATCATCACACCAAGCAAAAAATAAAAGGCGAAAAAAGCAAACCAGTCAGTTTTTGCGTGTGAAATCAGGTTAATGGGGCCAACTTTTTGAATGCTACCATTACTGCCCTTGAGATATATAAATTGCTGATTATGCTCAGTGACACTGATAATACCGTCTTGATTAAACGTGTCGAGCAAAGAATCAGGCAATGCAATTTCACTTATGCTTAGGCTACTGATCCGCGAGTCTTTTTGCTCTGCTATTTGCGTAAGTTCAGCAACACTAATTTGTATACTCGGCACATGCTTAGAAAAAAACTCATTATAAAGCTGACCAAACGCAAGAACTAAAGCAATTAAGCTTACTGTGATAATCAGGTAAAGCTTAAAAAATTGCTGCTTCATAGTTTTGAAATATCCAAACTGTAGCCTTTGCCTCGCACCGATTTAATATCCAACGAATTTTTGTGGCTGCTTATCGTATCTTTGAGTTTTTTACGTAATCGGCTCACTTTTAAATCTATAGCGCGGTCTAGTCCGTCATACTCACGGCCAATGACATGTTTAAACAGCACTTCGCGAGAGACTGGCTGCGGCATATTCTTCGCTAGATAGGCGATAATATCAAATTCACTCTCATTTAGGTTCAGAGCAGTATTATGAAAGTAGATATCACGCTTTTTACTGTCTATGCGTAAACAGTCGCTGTGATCTGAAAAGTTATCTTGGTTTACAGTGTGGGCGATGATTGTTTTAATTTTCGCTAATAATAGCTCAGGTTTAATGGGCTTTATTAAGTAGTCGTAAGCACCTAAGTTTAGGCCTTTAATTTGTGATTGCACTGAGTCTAAAGCTGTTAAAAAAATAACAGGACAGGTGTATTTTTCTTTTAGTTGTGAAATTAATTCAAAACCATTGCCATCAGGTAACATCACATCACAGATAATCAATGAGGGAATAAAGGTAATTTCACTACTACGGTAATCTTCAGCTGTATTAAATACATCAATGGTATAGCCGTGTTTTAATAAAAATGTTTGAATTAAATTGGCTAGTTTCACATCATCTTCAATTAAAAAAATATGCTGCATCATAAACTCCAGCCAAAGCGCCGCTTTATACGGTAATCTTTGGCTTCATAGCTAACTATTGAGAGACGCTGCTGTTTAACAACGTTGCTGCTCAAAGGGTTAATTAACTTAACGGTAAGAGGGTATTCTGTTTTGATTAAAAACTGTTTGGCTATTAATCCTGTTTGCGTGTAGCACTGAGTGTAATGAGGGCGTTGGGTTACTTCTAAACAAAGTTCTTCATAAGGAGCAACTCGAAAATGAACTTGCACATTAAACTCGCAGGCTTTTTGTTTTGCTTCTGTCACACAGACTGTTGGTGAAACTTTAAAAAAGACCTGTTCAGCTTTATCTTCAGCTTGAGAGTAGCAGCAAAAACAAAAAAGCAGAGCCGCCCAGCTTAATCGGTTTATCATTTAACCAAGTCCCTGAGCGATTGGTCGTCTAAATTTCAAAGCAATATTTACCATTAAAAACAGATGAAACCATTCAAAATCATAGTGAGTATTCATTTATTTACCGCTTATTATCATTATTATTTATGCAGTCTATATGAGTTATTTCATGATAAAAAAGCGCGCTTATCATACCTCATTTATTTCATTAGCTACAAATTGCCTTACATTAAAGCTTGTGTTTCAGAGTTTTTTGTAGTGCCTCGTTCAGATCTTTATTAGCTTGTTGTTTTAAAAGATAAAGTGAATTTATATTTGTTTTTATGTAATAATTTTTCACTATATAAATGCGCTATTAGTTTTTACTATTCACGCTTATTTGTTAATTGTTTCGTACAAATTGATACAATTTGGTGCGCGCTCTGAAAGTAATTAGTCTTTCACAACGTTAATATAGAAAATGATACTCAACAGATTCGACCTCTGTTTGCTTTTTTTCTGATAGTATAGATAGGTTATAAGTAGTTTAAGCAGTGAACAAATATGTTAAGTCCTTATTATCAGCAGCATGCTGATTACGTTTCTATCTCACGCGAGCAAGGCTGTCGCTTTGCTAAGTTAGTGGCGGATGATTTCAATCCGTTACACGATAAAGATGCTAAAAAGTTTTGTGTGCCGGGCGATTTACTTTTTTCGCTGGTTTTAAACCGCTATGGTATTAGTGAAAAAATGGAGTTCACTTTTGCCGGTATGGTTGATGAAAATTCAAAGCTGACTTTTCCTGAAGGTGCTGATGAGTTTGCTATCACCGATGGCGAAAAAGTGATGCTAAAAGTAAAGCGTGAAGGGGCTGTTAGCCAATGTCCTGAGTTAACAAATAGCTTAATAAAAAACTATGTTGAGTTTTCTGGTACTACCTTCCCACATGTCATCATTCCATTAATGGGCAAGCAAGATGTGATGATCAACCCAGCCCGCCCAATGGTGATTTACGAATCAATGTTGATTAACCTTGACCGCCTTGATATCAGTGCACCTGAATTAGAGTTTGCTGAGCCTGATTTTGAGTTTACTGGCAAACGCGGAAAAATTACGCTTCGCTTCAACCTGTTAGAAAATGGCGAAAAAGTAGGGGCGGGTGAAAAGCACATGCTTGTATCTGGCATTCGTGATTATTGCCAAACAACGGTTGATGACCTAATTAGTTTTTATAATCACCGGAAAGAGTCACTTAAACCGGCGTAATCTTTACAATTACGACAAAGGGCGCTTATTGCGCCTTTTTTGTTGCTGATGTTCCGCGTACAATAGCGTTTTTATAGCTAAATATACTTCAGACTATGTCAGTAGCGACCTTTTCAGAGTTAAATCTTGCACCTGCATTGCTAACAGCCTTGCAAGAAGAGAATTATCACACACCCACAGCAATTCAAGCGCAAACCATCCCACTTATTTTAGCGGGTGCAGATGTAATGGGCAGCGCACAAACTGGTACGGGTAAAACTGCTGCCTTTGTTTTACCACTACTGCACAATTTGTTATCTGCTGAAGTACTCCCTGATGCCGTTAAAGTCCTAATATTAACGCCGACCCGAGAGCTCGCTCAGCAAGTATTTGCAAGTGTAGAGCGTTATGCTGCGCATACTGAAATAAAAGCAGCACTGGCTTATGGTGGTGCTAGTATTGGTCCACAAATTAAAGCCATAAAAGGGGCGCAGGTTGTAGTGGCAACACCTGGGCGTTTACTTGACCATGTGATCAAAGGCAGTATTAAACTTTCTAGTATAAATGCCTTGGTATTTGATGAAGCTGATCGCATGCTTGATATGGGCTTTATTGACGAAATTAAACGCATCTTGCGCCATGTGCCAAAAGAACGCCAAACCTTACTTTTTTCAGCCACATTTGACGACAGCATCTTTAAACTTAGTAAGCAGTTATTAAATGATCCTAAATTAGTTGAAGTGAATAAACGCAACTCAGCAGCGGTTGAAGTTGAGCAGCTAGTTTATGCGGTTGATGAAGACCGTAAACGCGAGCTGGTATCACACATGATTGGCATGAAAAATTGGCAGCAAGTACTTATATTCACTCGTACTAAACAAACCGCTGATGTGCTTGCTAAAGAAATGTGTAAAGATGGCTTAAAAACCGAATCAATTCATGGTGATAAAAGCCAAGGGGCGCGAGATAAAGCATTACAAAACTTTAAATCTGGTGTAACTCGGGTATTAGTCGCGACGGATGTGGCCGCTCGCGGCCTTGATATTGCCTCTTTAAAATATGTCATTAACTATGAGCTACCTTATGTGGCTGAAGATTATGTGCATCGAATAGGTCGTACAGGTCGTGCAGGCGAAAAAGGGTTAGCGTTGTCGCTAGTTAGCATTGATGAACAATGGTTATTAGATGAAATAGACATTTTACTGGGCACCAGACTTACTCCTCAGTGGTTACCGGGGTATGAGCCAGATTTAACGAAAGAGCCTAAAAATATAAGAAAAAACACTAATAAAGCTCGTCGCTCGCGAGATAAAAAGCGTATTTTGGGTCAAAAAAGTATGAGACACCGTAAAAAGTGACGTATATTTATACTATCCACTGACTAAAATAAGTGTGTAGTATGTTAGAAGTTAATAAATGGTCATTTTGTCAGCCTGACAACCAGTTTTCTTTGCAAAAATGGCAAAAAACAGTCGATTTAATGACCGAGTTATTCTCAGCGCCTGCAGGCTTTATTGTTCATAAGACAGATGAAGCATACCGCATAATTGTTTCTAGCGAACAACGAGAAAACCCTTACCATGCTGGAATCGAGTTAGCCATTGACGACAATATCTTTTGCAAAAAGGTATTAAAAGATATGGCTCCTTTATACATTCCACAAGTTAGTCTAGATAATCAATGGGATGATTGTCCACTTACTGTCGATGGCGTTGAATCCTATTTAGGTGTGCCTATAACTTGGCCGAGCGGGGAACCGTTTGGTACTTTTTGTGTAATGGATTTTAAGAAAACTGATTATCAGCATAGTCTTTTAGAACTCATCGAACAGCTTAGGGATATGGTGGAAGATGATTTAGCTCTACTTGATAATTTCACCCAAATGCGTGAAATTGCGATGCTAGACCCCCTCACAAATATTTATAATCGCCGCGCACTCAATTTACTTTGCCAACATAAATTAAATCTTGCCGCCCGGTTGGGCTTTAATATCTGTTGTTTGTTTATCGATATAGATAACTTTAAACCACTCAATGATAAGCATGGTCACGAAGTAGGAGATAAAGCACTGATATGTCTGGCTGATACATTGAAGCAATATCTACGAGAGGCTGATATTATTGGCCGCTTAGGAGGAGATGAATTTATTGCGGTTCTGCAAGTGAAAAGTAACGACTGTATCGAAGCGATTAGCTACAAACTTAATGAAGCGTTTAAAGAAAACCTTAAACATATGGCAATACCTGAACTTAATTTGAGTATAGGCTCAGGTATTGTAGCTCAACCTAAAGAAACATTTGCTGAGCTATTAAAGCGGGCTGATGAAGATATGTATGAGAAAAAGCAAGCCTCTAAACTTGCCCGCTAAGCTATTTGCTTTTCAGCTAGGTTTAATTCCATGGTTGCTTTAAGTAAACGGTAAAGGTTAATTGACGCATCAATTTCTTCTTTACGATTGGTTAAGCTCTCAATATTTAAACCTAGTGGTACATCTAAATGTGCGCAGCTTTGTAAAATTAAGTCGAGATTCTCACGGCAGATACGCACTGATTCACTCAATGTATTTGCAGAATCTAACATGCGGTATTTGGTAGCCTCAGGTACCGAAATACCTAGCCACTCCATAAATTCTAAGGTTTTTTCACCACCACAAGGGGTAAACGTTAGAATAATGCGTTTTGGTGTTGTACCTTGTGCTTTACAGCTACGTGCATAGCTGGTGATCAAATCAATCGTAGCTTGCGCATTGTAAACCGCTTGCGAGATGAAAAACTTACAACCTTGTGCTGTTTTTTCAACTAAGCGCTCATGTTCATTGCGTTTGCTAGCGTGACGTTCGGCAATGGTAACGCCACCTAAAAACACATCACTGCTTTGCTTTGCAAGCGTTTTATATGCATCAGGAAGGCTTAGTTTGATATCGCCATGAGATGATGGACTACCCACTAACACTAAGTTTTTTAATTCGAAGTCGTTACGTGTTTCGTTTAGCCATTCGGTAAACTCAGCTTCACCTCGTTGCGCTACGCTTTTGTATGTGATCACATCTAGTTGTGACAAGCTGCGCAGTAGTTGACTGTATTCACGTGGATCCACTGTTTCTTTAAATGGGAAAGGGCGCGGCTTTGCAATGCGGCTACTTTCATCTTGAATGTCGTAAATAATCACGCCATCGTATTCAATTTCGTGTAAACGACCAAGTAGCTTTTGGGCAATGGTTTCAAGCTGTGCTTTATCAGTCCCTGACTTTGGAGGTGTGGTACCGATCAGGTAGACGCCTTGGTTGGTGTCTTCAATTTTCTCTTGTAATGATAAAGCCATAATCCTCATTCCAGCTCGTGCTAATGTTTATGACAAATAATATAGCAGCCATTTAGACGTCTAGATAGATTTTTTTCTTGAAAGTTTTTCAATGACTATGAATTTTACTCAAGTTTAAAGCTGAGCGTTTAGTTAAATTGACACACCTGTTTACATAAATTATTGCGCTGACCCTCATATTTTCTGGCGCTTTGATGCATAATCAAGCAGCAATGATTATGAGAAAAATAACTAATAAGGGAACATTATGAAATTTAGATTATTAGCAACCAGTGTTGCTGTAACACTGGCGCTGAGTGGCTGCGCAAGTAACTCACAGTCAACTATGGTTAAAGAAGTCGAAATTGAGCAGCGAGTCAGCCAAGGTGATAACCGTGTATTTAGCCAAGATTACCTATTAGAAGAGCTTGAAAACGGCCTTCGCGTGATGGTCGTTAAAACGGATTACCCAGATGTTGTGTCACTGCAAATTCCGGTATCGGTTGGTTCACGTAATGAAGTTGAAGCAGGTAAAACCGGTTTTGCACACTTCTTTGAGCATATGATGTTTAAAGGTTCTGAAAAATTCCCGCAAGATGTGTATTCAGATATTCTAAAAAACTCAGGTGTTGATAATCGCGCATACACAACCAACGATTACACTAACTATCACTTAAACTTCTCAAAAGAGCACTTAGATAAAGTACTTGAAATCGAAGCTGATATTTTCCAAAACCTGACATACAGCGAAGAGCAGTTCCGCACCGAAGCGCTGACTGTAAAAGGTGAGTATTTAAAGAATAATGCTAGCCCAATTCGTAAGTTACTTTCTGCAGTTCGTAACGAAGCATTCGAAAAGCATACGTATAAGCACACTACAATGGGCTTTTTCGAAGACATTGAAGCAATGCCTGATCAAATGGCGTACGGTAAAGAGTTTTTCGCTAAATTTTATAAACCAGAATATGTATCTTTAGTCATTGTTGGTGATGTTGATCCACAAGAAACCATGGCGATGGTGAAAAAGCATTGGGGTAACTGGAAAAAAGGCGATTACCAAGCAGACATTCCTGTTGAGCCAAAGCAAAAAACAGCAAAATATGTACATGAGAAAAATGATGGTTTACCAGGCCACTGGTTGCTTGTGTCATACAAAGGCACGGCATGGGATCCTACTCAAAAGGACCGTGCCGCTCTTGATTTGATCTCACAGCTGTATTTCTCTAATAATTCGGCACTTTATCAAGAACTTGTTGTTGATAAACAAATTGCCAGCCAAATGTTTACCTATAACCCAGATACTAAAGATCCAGGTTTATTACATGTTTTTGTAAAAGTAGAGAACGAAGCGGACCTTGCTAAAGCCCGTGATGCGATTAACCGTACCTATGCACAAGCGCGTACTGAGCTTGTTGATGCACAAAAGTTAGCTGATTTAAAATCAAACCTAAAATATAGCTTTATAAATGGTCTTGATTCATCGCAGTCAATCGCTTCAACACTTGCAAGCTACATGCACTTTGAGCGTGACCCTGAGGTTATTAACCAACTTTATGCCACTGCTGATAGCATCACGCCAGAAGATATCAAAGCGGTAGCAAACAAGTACTTTGTTGATTCAAGCCGTACCACGGTGACAATGTCGGCGCTTGATAAAGTAGCGGGTTTTGAGCAAGAAGTTGATTTAAATGCGGCGGTTGCCAGTATTGAGCAAGCCCCAACAGAGCGTCACTTTAAAGTACTTGATAAAACAAATAGCTCACCATTGGTTGATGTGAACTGGTTATTCAATACCGGTGCAGCGGCTGATCCCCAAGGCAAAAAAGGCTTAGCGGCATTAACAGCTGCAATGCTAGCGCAAGGTGGCTCAGAAACGATGAGCTACAAAGATATTCAAAAAGCGCTATACCCACTAGCGGGAAGCTTTGGCTATCAAATCGATAAAGAGATGATTTCTTTACGTGGTCGTGTACATAAAGATAATGCTGCGCAGTGGTATGCACTTGTTAGCGACCAGATGTTAAACCCAGGCTTTAGAGAAGATGACTTCAAGCGCTTGAAAAAAGAGCTTATTGATAGCATTAAAGCAGGCCTTAAAGCATCTAATGACGAAGAGCTAGGCAAAGAGGTGCTTTACCATCAGCTTTATAAAGGCCATCCGTATGAAAGCTATAACTATGGTGATTTATCAGACCTTGAAGCACTGACGCTTGACGATGTAAAAGCATTTTATGCTAATCAGTTTACCCAATCTAAGTTAACAGTGGGTCTAATTGGTGCGATCCCGGGTGATGTTAAATCGACTATGCTGAAAGATTTAACATCGCTTCCACAAGGTAAAGAAAGCCGCTTAACGATCCCTGATGCGCCAGAACTTAAAGGTCATCATGCAACGATTGTTGAAAAATCAGCGCAATCTACCGCTGTGTCATTTGGTTTCCCAATCGATACAATTCGTAGCAGTGATGACTGGACTGCGCTTTGGTTAGTGCGTTCTTACTTTGGCGAACACCGCAGCTCAAACAGCTTCTTGTATCAGCGTATTCGTCAAACCCGTGGTATGAACTATGGTGACTATGCATACATTGAGTACTTCCCGCGTGGTATGTTCCAAACTAAACCTGATGCTAACTTAGGTCGTTCAGAGCAAATTTTCCAAGTATGGTTACGTCCGCTTCGTTCTAATAACGATGCGCACTTTGCAACACGTACGGCATTATTTGAACTTGATAAGCTAATTAAAAATGGCATCAGCAAAGAAGATTTTGAAGCGACTCGTAACTTCTTAATTAACTTTGTGCCACAAATGGTTGCAAGCCAAGACCGCCAATTAGGCTATGCCCTTGATAGTGAGTTCTATAACACAGAGAGCTTTGTTGACTATGTGCGCGGCAAGCTTGAAAAGCTAACCCTTGATGATGTTAACCGTGTTATTCGCGATAACCTGCAAACAGAGAATATCCACTATGTGTTTATTACTGGTGATGGCAAAGACATGCAAAAACGCTTAGCTTCAGAGCAAACATCACCAATGGTGTATAACGCTGAAAAACCAGCAGAACTTGTTGCTGAAGATAAAGTCATTGCAGACTATAAGCTCGCAATACCAGCAAAAAATATTAAAGTACTTGATGTCGAAAAAGTATTTCAGTAATAACTGGATAAACAAGCTCTAATCAATGCCCCTAATTAGGGGCATTTTTCTAGGTTTAATGGCTCGATGTTATCAGCAACCACAAGTTGATTTCGGCCAGCTTCTTTTGCTTGATAAAGCGCGCTATCAGCCATTTCAATGAGTAATATGGCATCACTATCGCTACTAGGGTAAATAGTAGCTAAACCAATACTAACCGTTAATGGATGACCTGTAAGTTCAGCTAATTGTAATTTACTGATCATATCTATTAAGCGTGTTACTAGACTTTGTGCTTGCTTACTTTGTGTATTACCAAGCACCAGTGCAAACTCTTCACCACCGTATCTGGCGCACAAGTCACCGGGCCTGCGAGTAAATTCAGGCAGTAGTTTTGCAACTTCTTTTAGACAGCTATCACCAACTAAGTGACCAAATTTATCATTTAGCGTTTTAAAATTATCAAGGTCAATCATAGCTAACGAAACAGGTAAATTTAATCTCGAGCAACGACTCCATTCTTGTAAAATAAAACTATCAAAAAATCGTCTATTAGCTATTTGTGTTAGGCCATCAATTCTAGCAAGTTGTTGGACTTGTTGTTCAGCAAGCTTTCTTTCGGTGATATTTAAGTGACTTATAACGATAAAACGCTGATTATCATAAAAAAGAGAAGCTGCTCGCATTAAAAACCAGCGCTTTTCCATGTCGCTATGGCATGGATATTCAAGATAGAACTCTTCGCACTGATGGTTAATTACTTGTTTTATTCCATTAAACGCTTTTGCTCCAAACTCATCGTTTTGGCAAGCCGCTGACCTACAAATTGCGAGGTAATTTTGTTGTTGCCATTGCTCATTGCACGCACAGTTATTTTGTTCGCCAAATGTTTGCCAGCTGCGATTTACAAATTTGATATCGCCTTCGGCGTTGATGACAACAATATGCTCAGGGAGAGTATCGAGTATTAACCTTAAAAATTCCTTTGACTCAAGCACACCAATTCCTGCTTTACACTTTTCTAAAGAGTAGCAATAAATTATTAGATTGCATGGTTAAAAGTAAAAAAGAGTGTGATTGAATAAATTTTACAGATGATAACTTACGAAGATATATGTGTAGTTTAATTTATTCATGCTCATCAGTGAGTAAGTTAAGTATAACTTCAGTCATTATTTTTGAGATTGAATCAATGCGTTCGGGCATAGCTTGTGCGGTGATTGAGTAACCTTCTACAAATGGGATAAATATAGATACAGCTCTAGAAACGTTTGAGTCTGAGTGAGAAATAGGTCGCAATTTATCAGCTAAGATCAATGCCATTTCTTCGTAGTAAAATTTTATATGTTGATTGATAACTTCATTTCGTGTCGATATAGCCCAATACTCCCTAAATATTCTGCACATTTGGGTTAATTTCAAACCATGACTTAGAAAGCTCTCTAGCAGCGAATGGAGCTCATTGCTTGGGTTCTCTAGGTTGCTTATTGGATCCATTTTTCTCATATCGTCAAGACATGATTTGAAATAGCGATCTGCCATCGCCTTTAAAAGCTCATCTTTATTTTTGAAATAATATTGAACATTGCTCAAAGTCATACCAGCTTCGTTGGCAACTTTTCTCATTGTCACGCCATAATCACCTTCGTGTCTAAGAATATGCAAAGCCGTATCTATTATTAAATCTGTTTTGGCATTTTTCTTCATTAAAATCTCAAAGTATTTCTGCTTAGTAATCAAACCTTATCATTTTACGAGTACTCAACAGTTAAATTCAATGTTGACATTATAGGTCATCTGACCTAAATTTTAAATAGGTCACTTGACCTAATGTTTTTTATTGTTGAGGAATAGGCATGATAAATAGTAAACGCACACCACAAAGTAGCTTTGATAATATTAAAGATTATCCTTTTGAAGCTAATTACTTTAGTGATTTGAAGGGATATGAAGGCTTGAGGGCTCACTACCTTGATGAAGGTAATCCTGACTCTGAAGAAGTTTTTTTATGTCTGCATGGTGAGCCTGCTTGGAGTTACCTTTACAGAAAAATGATCCCTGAATTTGTTAATGTCGGAGGCAGGGTGATAGCCCCAGATCTTTTTGGCTTTGGTAAGTCAGATAAACCAATTGATGAGAAAGTTTATACGTTTGAGTTTCATCGTAACTACTTAATCGAACTTATTAAGAGGTTAGATTTAAATAATATTACTTTGGTTTGCCAAGATTGGGGAGGGCTTTTGGGTCTTACATTGCCTCAAGATATGCCAGAGCGTTTTAAAAGATTAATCATCATGAATACAGGGTTGCTGGTTGAGCCTGTGAGCAGTCCTGAATTCTTAAAATGGCATGACGATATCGTTCTGCCAAATGAATTAAATCTCGCTAGTTTTTTCAAAAAGTATGCGCCAACAATTGACAGCGATGAAGCGAGTGCATATGCATCTCCATATCCAGATGAAAGTTATCAAGCTGGCGTCAAAAAGTTCCCTAAAATTGTTGCTGCGCCAGATCCTCAGTGCGTAAAAATTTCAACTCGAGCATTTCAATTTTGGAAAAGTGAGTGGCAAGGCGAATCATTCATGGCAATAGGTATGAAAGACAAAATGTTAGGACCTACAGTTATGAATTTTATGCAAAGCGTAATCAAAAATTGCCCTGAACCTCTAGAAATAAATAATGCAGGGCATTTTGTGCAGGAATTTGGAGACACCGTTGCTGTTGCAGCACTTAAACATTTTAAATTAATAAAGTAAGGATCTTTATGAAAATTTTACACTTAGTATTTCATCCCGATCTTAACGCATCACGAGTCAATAATACTTGGAAGAAGCAATTAGAGCAGTCAGGTAAAGTAGCAACAAGTAGAGATATGTATTTGGAATATCCTGACTTTAAAATCGATATCGAAAAAGAACAAGCGTTGTTGTTGTCTCATGACAGAATCGTGATTCAATTTCCTATCTATTGGTGGTCAATGACTCCTCTTCTTAAGAAGTGGCTTGATGATGTTTTACAATATCAATTTGCATACGGAAGCAAAGGAGACAAGCTTAAAGGCAAAGACTTACAAATAATTTGCTCTGCTGGAGGACAAGCAAAAAATTACAATGGCTTTCATATGTTCGCTACTGTACCTGAGGTTTTAAAACCATTTCAGCTTACAGCCAACTTAGCCAAAATGAATTATTCTCAGCCATTGTACATGTTTAATGCAGATGCTTGTGGTGAAGACGAGGTTGTTAAGTATGGGCAAAAATGGGTAGAGGTCATTGATGACCCTCGGCGCGCCGATGGGCTTGAATACGCAAACGCAAAAATACATGAAGAACTAATAGATGTATATGCGCAACTAGGCCTTTAAAATCTTAAAGAAGTAGGGGAGTGGTTAGTTGAAAACGCTAGATTTTTTATCTGAACATATCGGTATTTCTTTCCAGCAAAGTGATAGCTATGGCGATTGGCTAGGTTTTGAAATTGATTCAGTCAAAAAGGAAGAAAATAAAGTTATTACATCATTATTAATTAGACGTGATCATGTCTCACCAACAGGGGCTGTTCATGGTGGTGTTGTCTCTGGGTTTCTCGATTCAAGCTTAGGCTGTGCGATGGTAACGATTATGGATAAAGGCCAAATGTGCAGTACTGTTGAGCTTAACGTAAAGTTTTTTAAACCACTTTCTCCAGGAGATAAAATTATTGCCGAGTCAGAAGTGATCCATAAGGGAAGAACCTTATGTACGGTTATTGCTAATGTTTATAAATCAGATGCGCCTGATATACCTGTTGCGTTAGCTACTGCAACCTTTAATCGCTATCAATTAAAGCAGTAACATAAATACAGCCCAGCCGTGATGTAGCTGGGCTCTATATTGACCTATTATCAACTAAAGTAGTGAGCTAACTTTAACAGCTAGCGCAAAGAGTATGGTTGTTATTACAAAGCCGATAAGTGTAGTGTGGCCGCGTTGTTCTTTGGTCATCTTTCACTCCTAAAAAATAACTAATACTGTTGCCATACCAAGGGCAAAACTGACAAACGAAGAAGCTGCTACGATTGCTGCGAGATTTTGCTTACTCACTGCATGTGTTGTGCTTTGTTCTGGTGCTTCGTCATCGAGCTTAATAAGCTCACCTTGGCGCACTTCAAACACTGCACATAGGCTCATGGTGGTTTCTTTTGATGCCGCACCTTCTTTTTCAACTCGTTGAATGGTACGTAGGCTTACATCACAGGCATCGGCCAATTGCTGCTGCGTCCAATCGAATTTAAGTCTAAGTGCTTTTATTGTATTAGGGTTCAGCTGCATTACTTACTTCCCAAGAAATGGTTCAATAAAAGTAACAACTGCATAACCCGATATTGCGCCACCAATAAAACAGCCTAAGGTAACCAAAGCTACTTGTTTTGGATTATCAGTAAGTGAGGTTTGTGTGCTCTGTTTAACTAATTTGTCAGCTTTATAAAACGAACATTCAAGCTTGCCGGTAAGTATATTTTGCATCTCGAATTTGACTGCATAAGTATTACCTTGGTAGCTAAAGTCATGATGACTTTTAAAACCGAAGCTGCGTTTTTCACTTACCAATTCGTCGTTTACATATATTTTTTCTTTACCGCTCATGATGTGACCAAAGCATGCGATTTGGTTGTCACCATCTTGAAAGTAAAATTTATAACCTAGCTTGTGTGAGTTTAGTACGTCGTTTTTCATCATCGTTTCCTTGTTAAGTTGATGATGTAAATTTAATGATTATTTTTGTTTTTTACGCCGTCAGCGATATGTCAGTGCCTATTTTGGCATATGACAGACAAGATGTCATATCTGTCTTGTTATTGAAAAATAAGCACTTTAATTAATTTGCTCGGCTAGAGTTAGAATTTGCTACTGTCATATGCGGTTGGCAAAAAAGCACAGTAAAAAGAGTAAAAATAGGTGTAGTTACTCTGGTTATTAGATATAACCAGAACAAATAAACAACGGGTTAGTACATCTTGCTACAAATCCGTTAAACTTAAGGCTTAGCAGTTAGGTACAACCAGAAAGGCAATATTATGCGTCATGAAATTTGGCAAAAGCTTCGAGAAGAAGCAAACGAAGTCGTTTCCCGTGAACCGCTTTTAGCAAGTCACGTTTATTCGTGTGTGTTAAATCATGAATGCCTAGGTTCGGCGCTTAGTTTTATTGTCGCTAATAAACTTGCTGATGCAGTAGTATCGGCGTTTACTATCCGCGAATTATTTGACCAAGCCTTTGTTAAATGTGACCTAATGCTGACGCATGTGGCTCATGACATAAAAGCAGTTAAAGATCGTGACCCTGCGGCCGATAGTTACTTAACTGTTATTCTGAATCTTAAAGGCTTCCATGCAATACAAGCACACCGGCTCGCAAATTGTTTATGGCAACAAAACCGCAAAGAGCTTGCTCGCTTCATTCAGAGCAGAACCTCAGAAGTATTTGGCGTTGACATCCATCCTGCTTGTAAAGTTGGTCATGGTATTATGTTTGACCATGCAACTGGGATTGTAATTGGTGAAACAGCAGTTATTGAAGATAACGTCTCTATTTTACAGTCTGTAACCTTAGGTGGTACAGGTAATGAGCAAGGTGACCGCCATCCGAAAATTCGCGCCGGTGTATTGATTGGTGCGGGTGCTAAAGTACTGGGTAACATCGAAGTAGGAGAGGGGGCGCGTATTGGTGCAAACTCTGTCGTGTTAAGTGCAGTTCCAGCGCACACTACTGTGGTTGGGGTACCTGCTAAAGTGGTTGGCAAACCGAGCTGTCCCTGTCCTGCCGAAAGCATGAACCAAAACTTTTTAGATGATAGTACCACTACCGCTAGTAATGCCTCCCACACCAGTGCTATGTTGTAGTTTTACACTATAAAAGAGCAATGGAATTGTCTAAATTATCCTTCGGATTAACTGTAACAGCGTCATTTATTTGTGGCGCTGTCGCTATGTTACTTTTTCAATCAGACCCACAACAGCCACACACTTATCAGCAACAATTTGTTGAAGAACACATAGCTCAAGCACCAGAGCAGCAAGCCACTGCTATAGCGCCTGTTATTAATAAACAAGTCGCTGAAGTTAATTCAGATAGTTCAGCAGCTGTTAGCAAAACTGAGCTTGAGCAGCAAGTAGCAGAGCTTAAGTTGCAAGTCGAAAACCAACAAGCGGTGATTGCCAGTTACCGTTCAAGTGCGATACCTCCACAGCAAATCGACTCACACCTAGATGAACTTTATACCTTGTTAGAAGAGCAATCTCGGGATGAGACGTGGGCCTACCAAGTTGAAACAGCCATGAGCGATTTTTTAATCATGGCAGACTTACCAGTGCAACCACAGCTGAGTGTCTCTACATGCAAAAGCTCGGTGTGTCAGTTTAAGCTATTGCAACCTGAGGGGAGTGATGACTTGCCAAGTCATTATTGGCGTAACATGACCGATAAGATGATGGAACAAAGCTGGTGGAAGCAATTTAAATTTACCTCCACCACCTCAAGTGACGATAGTCTAACCATTATTGCAAGCACGGAGTAATTTTATACAACTTTTGATTGCAGTTGACCATCAGCAAGCTCGGTAGTTATAAGCTCACCAGAGCTTACATCGTTAACTGATTTTACAACGCCACCGTGCTGATTTTTAGTAATGCTGTAACCACGCGCTAACACACTAAGCGGACTCACAGAATCTAAACGGTTCGCTTGTAAAGAAAGCTGGTTTCGAGAACTTGAAAGTTGCTGTTGCATCGCCTGTGTAAGCCTTGCATGTAATTGCGCCAGTTGATGCTCGCTTTTCGCTAACTGCTTTTCGGGTGAGCGTTGCATTAAGCGTGGTGTTAAGTTAGCAAGTACTCGCTCATATCGCTGGATTTTACTACTCATCGCGCCATGTAAGGCCAAACTAAGCTCATCTAACTTTTGCGCTTGTTGATTGAGTTGATTACGCGGATGGCATAGCTGCAAGCGATGCTCAAATTGAGTGGCAGTACTGCGTTTTACAGCTAAAGCGTGTTTAAAGGCATGATTTAAGTGCCTAACTAACTGCGTAACTTTGTTATATAGCTCTTCGGTATTTGGACTAACTAGCTCTGCGGCTGCAGAAGGGGTTGCGGCGCGAATATCGGCAACATAATCACTAATTGTGGTATCGACCTCGTGACCAACGGCGCTAACAATAGGTAAGCGACTTTCAAAAATAGCGCGAGCTAATTGCTCATGGTTAAAACACCACAAATCTTCGAGTGAGCCACCACCGCGACCTAATATAAGCACATCTACTTCGTTGCGTTGATTGGCGATGTTTATTTTTTCTATTAATTGACTGTGTGCATCTGCACCTTGCACCATCGCTGGGTAAATCACGACTTCAAGCTGCGGAGCACGGCGTTTAAGTACCGTTAGAATATCGCGTATAGCCGCACCTGTGGCTGAGGTGATCACCCCAACGCGATTAATATTGGTTGGTAATGGTTTTTTGTGGGCTGAGCTAAATAGGCCTTCGGCAGCTAAACGCATTTTAAGCGCATCGAATTCTTGTTTTAATAAGCCTTCGCCAGCAGGAGCCATATGCTCAACAATCAGCTGATAATCACCTCGAGGTTCATATAAAGATACGCGGGCACGCACGGTTACTTGTGCACCATTGCTCGGGCGAAACGTTTGGCCGCGATTATTGCCGCGCCACATTGCTGCTTTTACCTGTGCTCGGTCGTCTTTTAACGTAAAGTACCAGTGTCCAGATGCAGGGGCTATAAAGTTAGAAATTTCACCATTTAAGATAAGCGATGAAAAGCCTTGTTCTAAAACATGGCGAATTTCCTTATTTAGGCGCGAGACCGTGTAAACAGGCTGTGTTGATTGCGTAAAAGCCATTAAAAACCCCAGTAAAAAATTCTCTGCGTACTTTAACACAAATAAATGAATAATTTTATTTACTCATGCTCATAACGCTGATAAAATTTGGCCGCAATTCCTTATACTCAGATCCACATGTGAGAAGTTGCACTATGCTAAGAATCGCTAAAGAAGCTCTTACCTTTGACGACGTACTTTTAGTACCAGGTCATTCTACTGTTTTGCCACACACGGCAAATATTTCAACTCGCTTAACGCGTGGTATCAATCTTAACTTGCCGCTAGTTTCAGCATCTATGGATACTGTAACAGAAGCACGCTTAGCGATTGCTCTAGCGCAAGAGGGCGGTTTAGGTTTCATCCACAAAAACATGACAATCGAAGAGCAAGCTAAAAACGTTCGTAAAGTTAAAACTTACGAAGCGGGCATTGTTTCTTTCCCTGTTACTGTGACTGCGGATCTTACAATTGCGGATGCTATCGCGCTTTCAGAAGACAAAGGTTTTTCAGGTTTCCCTGTAACCGACGCTGACAATAACCTTGTTGGTATTGTAACAAGCCGTGATATGCGTTTTGAAACGAAACTTGAGCAACCTGTTTCTACAGTAATGACGAAAAAAGAATCGTTAGTGACTGTTAAAGAAGGTGCAGACCGTGATGAAATCTTAGGTCTAATGCACGAGCACCGTATCGAAAAAATTCTCGTAGTTGATGATGCATTTAAACTAAAAGGCATGATCACTGTAAAAGATTATCAAAAAGCACAAGACAAGCCGCATGCATGTAAAGACGAGCAAGGTCGTCTACGTGTAGGTGCCGCTGTTGGTGTTGGCGCAGGTACTGATGAGCGTATCGCAGCCCTAGTTGAAGCAGGTGTTGACGTATTACTTATCGATACATCACATGGCCATTCACAAGGTGTTATCGACCGTGTTGCACAAACACGTCAAGCATACCCAGACCTACAAATCGTAGCAGGTAACGTTGCAACAGCTGAAGGCGCGATTGCTCTTGCTGATGCGGGTGTTGATGCTGTTAAAGTTGGTATCGGCCCTGGTTCTATCTGTACTACTCGTATCGTAACAGGGTGTGGTGTTCCACAAATTACTGCTATTTCTGACGCAGTTGAAGGTTTAAAAGGCCGTGATATTCCTGTTATTGCTGACGGTGGTATTCGTTTCTCTGGTGACATCGTAAAAGCACTTGTTGCCGGTGCATCATGTGTAATGGTGGGTTCAATGTTAGCCGGTACTGAAGAAGCACCGGGTGAAGTTGAGCTATACCAAGGTCGTTACTACAAATCATACCGTGGTATGGGTAGCCTTGGTGCGATGGACCAAAAAGAAGGTTCATCAGACCGTTACTTCCAAAAATCGAACGAAGCAGACAAACTTGTTCCTGAAGGTATCGAAGGCCGTGTTGCTTATAAAGGTCCTATCGCGACAATCATTCACCAACAAGTGGGTGGTCTACGCAGTGCAATGGGCTTAACAGGCTGTGCAACAATTGAAGAGTTAAATACTAAACCTCAATTTGTTCGCGTTACTTCAGCGGGTATGGGTGAGTCACACGTTCACGACGTGCAAATCACTAAAGAAGCGCCAAACTACCGCTTAGGTTAATTACCTTAAGGTATTGAAATTACATGGGCTAGCATCTGCTAGCCCTAATTTATTGATCATCTCCCTTTGGGAGAGCAGTTCCTGACTAACGAGATACTCCATGAGCAAAGACATTCACGATTCACGAATTCTCATTTTAGATTTTGGTTCGCAATACACACAG